>Ga0182015_10003503_pt1 | contig 17565 bp, 13 predicted proteins | sample 712P3MmetaG_FD_120478 | JGI IMG/M metagenome (GOLD analysis project Ga0182015, IMG submission 120478) | Permafrost microbial communities from Stordalen Mire, Sweden - 712P3M metaG | ecosystem: Environmental > Terrestrial > Soil > Wetlands > Permafrost | place: Sweden: Stordalen | collected...
CACGTGCGCCGTCGCGATGGTGATGCCGCGCGCTTTTTCTTCCGGCGCGTTGTCGATCGAATCAAACGACCGGAACACGATCTTCGGATTGTGCTTCTGCAACACCTTCGTAATCGCCGCCGTCAGTGTGGTCTTGCCATGGTCAATGTGACCAATCGTCCCCACATTGCAGTGCGGCTTATTGCGGTCAAATTTCTCTTTCGCCATTTCCGCTCCCTTTGTAGCGCCGGCATCCCGGCGGCTGTCCTGCGGGCATCTCGCCCGCGTAAGTTCCCAATTCGCTCGAGGCCGGCAAGATGCCGGCGCGACTACTTCGTCGTGCCCTGCACCTTGGCGATGATTTCCTCCGCCACCGACCGCGGAGCCTCCTCATAGCGCGCGAAGTGCATTGAGTACTCGGCGCGCCCCTGCGTCGACGAACGCATGTGGGTCGCGTAACCAAACATCTCAGCCAACGGAACGATCGCCTTGATCACCTGCGAGCCAGCCCGATGCTCCATACCTTCAATGCGTCCCCGCCGCGAACTCAGGTCGCCCATGATCACACCGGCATAGTCCTCCGGCGTAACCACTTCCACCTGCATCACCGGCTCCAGCAGCACCGGCGACGCCTTGCGCGCAGCTTCCTTGAACGCCATCGAACCGGCGATCTTGAACGCCATTTCGTTCGAGTCGACATCATGATAGCTGCCGTCATACAGCGTAGCCTTCACGTCGACCATGGGATAGCCCGCGAGAATTCCGCCTTCGAGCGCTTCCTGAATTCCCTGATCGATCGGCTTGATGAATTCCTTCGGAACCGAACCGCCAACAATGTCATTGACGAATTCGTAGCCCCCACCCGGCGGTTGTGGATCGAGCTTGATCTTGGCGTGCCCATACTGCCCTCGCCCGCCCGTCTGCCGAATGTATTTGCCTTCCGCCTCGGCGTGTTTGCGGATGGTCTCGCGATAGGCGACCTGCGGCTTGCCGACGTTGGCCTCGACCTTGTACTCGCGCATCATGCGGTCGACGATGATTTCCAGGTGCAGCTCGCCCATGCCGCTGATGATGGTCTGTCCGCTGTCAGGATCGGTGTGAACTTTGAAGGTGGGGTCTTCCTGGGCAAGACGGCCAAGCGCCATCCCCATTTTTTCCTGATCGGCCTTGGTCTTCGGCTCGACCGCAACCGAAATCACGGGAACCGCAAACGTAATGGATTCGAGCGCGATGGGATGCTTCTCGTCGCAGATGGTGTCGCCTGTGCTCACCCCTTTGAGGCCCACCGCGGCGCAGATGTCGCCCGCGAGAATCTCGCTGATTTCTTCGCGCTTGTTCGCGTGCATCTTGAGCAGGCGCCCGATGCGCTCCGTCCTGCGGCGACCCGTGTTCAGCACCGAGTCTCCGGTCCTGAGCTGGCCGGAGTAGACGCGAATAAACGTCAGCTGGCCGACAAAGGGATCGGCCATGATCTTGAACGCCAGCGCCGAAAACGGCTGCTTGTCGTCCGCCTTGCGGAAAATCTTCTCCCCGTTGTCGGGATTCAGCCCGTGGGTTTCCGGCACATCGAGGGGCGACGGCAGATAATCCACCACCGCATCGAGCAGCGGCTGCACACCCTTATTTTTGAACGCCGTCCCTACCACGACCGGGAACACCTTCAACGCAATGGTCGATTTGCGCAGCGACGCGCGCAGCTCTTCCGCGGTGATCTCTTCCCCTTCCAGAAATTTGTGCAGGATTTCGTCGTCGTTCTCAGCAATGGTCTCGACTAACTGGGCGTGGAACGCTTCGGCTTTCTTCTTCAGCTCGGCAGGAATTTCTTCCGTGACGTACTCCGCCCCCATCGTGTCGTCTTGCCACACGATCGCCTTCATGTTGATCAGATCGATGACGCCCTTGAACTTATCTTCCTGGCCGATGGGAATCTGGATGGCCACGGGTCGAGCGCTGAGCCGCTTGCGGATGGTATCGATAGCGTGCTCGAAATCCGCCCCCATCTTGTCGATCTTGTTGATGAAGCAAATGCGCGGCACGCCGTATTTATCAGCCTGACGCCAAACTTTCTCCGATTGCGGCTGCACCCCGTGCACCGCGTCAAACACAGCCACCGCGCCGTCCAGCACGCGCAGCGAGCGCTCCACTTCCGCCGTGAAGTCGACGTGGCCGGGTGTGTCGATAATGTTAATGCGAATGTCGCGCCAGGTGCAGGTCGTCGCCGCGGACGTGATGGTGATTCCGCGCTCCTGTTCCTGCTCCATCCAATCCATCGTCGCCGTGCCTTCGTGCACCTCTCCGATGCGGTGCGTCTTTCCCGTGTAGAACAGGATGCGCTCCGTCGTAGTAGTCTTTCCGGCATCGATGTGGGCCATGATGCCGATGTTTCTGCAGCGTTCTAATGGGACTGTTCTGGGCACGACTCTACTCTTTTCCGGTCCGACTTCTTCAAGTTTTGATTTTGTAGTTTTGCAATCGGGTAACTTGGTAATTGAAAAGAAAGATGCACGACCGGGTTCGATTACAAACTCACCCGATTACCAAACTACTCAATCGCCTTACCATCGGTAATGCGCGAAAGCCTTGTTCGCCTCCGCCATGCGATGTACGTCTTCTTTCTTCTTGATAGCCGCGCCTTTTCCATTGGCAGCGTCCAGCAATTCGTTGCTCAACTTGTCGACCATGCCTCGTTCTGCACGCCCGCGGGCATAGGTCAGCAGCCAGCGGATCGCGAGCGATGTGCGCCGGTCGGCATTGACTTCCACCGGCACCTGATAGTTAGCGCCGCCCACGCGGCGGGTCTTCACCTCAAGCAGCGGCTTCGCATTCTCCACGGCTTTCGTGAACAGCTTCAAAGCCTCGTCGCCACCTTTTTCCTGCACTTTCGTAAGGGCGTCGTAAAAAATACCCTCGGCGGTGCTGCGCTTGCCCTGCCACATCATCGAGTTGATAAACTTCGTCACCAGATCCGAACCATAGACGGCATCCGCTGGCACGGTCCGCTTTGCTGTGTGTCCTTTACGAGGCATTCCGCTTTTTAACTCCTGGCTTCTAGCTCTTCATCCTTCTACTTTGAGCTTACTGGCCGCTGGTCACTGACCGCTGGCCACCGCCTTATCACTTCTTCGCCCGCTTGGCGCCGTATTTCGAACGACCCTGCTGACGCCCAGCCACCCCCACGGCGTCCAATGTGCCGCGAATCACGTGGTAGCGCACGCCCGGCAGATCCTTCACGCGTCCTCCGCGGATCAGCACAATCGAGTGCTCCTGCAGGTTGTGTCCAACCCCGGGGATGTAGGTCGTAACCTCAATCCCGTTCGTCAGCCGCACCCGCGCCACTTTCCGCAACGCCGAGTTCGGCTTCTTGGGCGTCTGCGTATATACGCGAGTGCAAACTCCACGCTTCTGCGGACATCCCTGCAGCGCCGGACTCGCCGTCTTATACCGCGGCCGCTTCCGGCCCTTCGCTACCAACTGATTAAAAGTAGGCACTCTTCGCCGCTCCTTACGTGGTTAAAGCCGCTCACTCAAGGTCTCGTACTAAAAGTCGCGCACCATAGCCGTCCCTTGCGGGCAGGCAGCGCCCGGCGCTATCGGCTTTCCCGGTGCTGATTGCACAATCGGACTGGCAGGCACCATCGCCTCGCCATACTTCTCGCCGCACACGAATCGCGGAGAGAGATTCTTGGGTCCAGATCTAGATTTGTGCTGCCGACGGTGGCACCCGGCCAAGACTCCGGGGGTGCTCCGTATCGCCAGCTCTGTCCTGCATATCCTTCCGCAGACCACCGTCACGCCTGACTTCAGGCACTCCAGCAGCCCTCGTGATAGGGCGAAAGGCAGCGCAGGAACGTTTCAGCGAGGAAAATTTCCGGCCCTCAATGCTGCTACTTCACCGGAAACGCATTTCTCAAAAGCTCTACCATGAGTTCCCACACAACTCTGCGAAACTCACGGCACACACCAAGCCTGGATTGACTCGCGGAACCTAACAACTATAACAACGGAGTGGAAACATCGTCAACCCATCTTTTTGCATCCCACTGTCGAAACCGGAGCGATCCGCCAAGCCGACCTCTCTCGACGTTCAACTGGGCTAGCTGGCCAGCTTGCTGAATCCGTCTCCAGCCTCTACACTAACAGTTTTCCATTCCATTGAGCGGCTCGCCCATCGGAAACAACCGTGAGGCGACGAGAGGGTGCATGGGAAGGTTGCGTTTGCGTCGGTGGGCGTGGCTCGTCATCACCATCTTCTGGTTCCTGTTCTTAGCGGCCTGCGGCGGCCACAAACCTCCCGGAACCTCGCCCTTCCCGGCGAAAGTTACACTCAATCCCAACCCCAGCTATTCCCTGCAATTAGGGTCCACCTTGGTGCTCACCGCCAGTGCGCAGAACGGCTCCGGCACCAATATTAGGTCAACGTTCACCTACGCCATCAACCCTTCGAGTCCTGCGGGAGTGCTCGACATCGCTCCCAATGGCTTCGCTTGCGCCGGCACTTGGAATGCCCCGGCATACACGATCTGCACACCCGCCAACACCGGCGTAGTTCAGGTAACGGCCTCAGCCCTGGGAGCGACCAGCGCGCCTACCTATATCTTCGTTCATGCGCCCATCGATAACATCCAGGTCAGCGTCGTTCCCCCAGTCAATTCTCCGCCCCCCGCGTGCCCCAACCAGCAAGCCCTGCCCCCAGCCTGCAACCTCCCGTTCAACGGGAATGCCAGCAATTACTGCCTTTCGCAGAACCAGGTCCAGACCTTGCAAGCTACCGCCTATAGCGGGGGCGTCGACATTACTGGCCAGGTTGGTCCCTTCACCTGGACTGAAGTCAGCCCCAGCGTGGCCACGATCACTCCTTTTGTGACGGTTACTCCCTACAACGTCCCCACCAACCAGGCCACTGCATCTCCCACCACGCCGGGGCAGACCCAGGTGATCGCTTCAGCCTCGGGAGTCTACAGCCAACCCTACAATTTCGAAGCTTGCCCGGTGCAGTGCATCGCGCTCGAGCTCAGCGTAAACGGCCAATACACCGACCAGACAAGTTTTGTTGCTAACAAAGGAACGTCGGAGACAATCGCTGCCACAGCTGTCGACGTCCAAGGCTGCATTGTGCCCAAGCCCCCGCTGACCTGGGTTTCCTCACAGCCGGCTGTGATTTCCGTCAGCAGCGGTACCACAAGCTCCGGCAGCGGTTCCACAAGCTGCGCCGGCGGCACAACCTGCTCCGTGTCCACTCCCCAGCCGGGCGCGTCCGCCATCACAGCAACTTGCACGCCGCCAACTTGCAACATCGGGTTCCCGCTGAATCTGGCGAATCTTCCCGCACCCTACATCCCGCAACCGGTCTATCCCGTCACTGCCATTTCCGGACTGGTAACCGGCGCCCCCACTTCGACCGGCGTGCTGGCAACCAGTCAGGACTGTTCCAGCGACGAATTGTGCGCCGTGGCCCTCTATAACGTTTCGACTTCCACCAACCTCCCCGGTTCCGCGACCGAGTTGCCCACTCCGCCCAATTCCCTGATGTTCGACGCGGCTGGATCCGAAGTCTTCATGGGCAGCGAATTCGGCGCTTTCTCCATCAACCCCTCCGGCTTCGGAGGCTCGACCAGTCCGTTTACGCCCCTGCCCGCTCCCGGCACCACCCTGGGCCTGGTAACCGGCAAGGTCCTCGCCGTCTCTCCCAGCGGCACCCTGGCCCTGTTCTCCGATACAGTCTCCACTCCCAATCAGGTCTACGTCGTCACTTCGTCACCGCAATCGACCACAGCGCTGAACATTAATAGCGCAACCGCCGCGGCAATTTCGCCCGACGGCTTGGAAACCCTCATCCTCGGCAATGGTGGCAACACCTTGTATGCCTATTCCAACCTGCAATACTTGCAGACGGTGCCGCCGAACCCTTTGCTCACTCCCGCCAAGTCGATTGCCTTCAACTCGACGGGTTCGTTTGCCCTGCTCTCCGGCGGAAGTCCTGCCGGCAGCCTCGCCATCTACGACACCTGCGACAGTTCTCTGGTGATCCCGTACCTGTCAGCCTCAGGCATTCCCACTCCTCCCTTGTTCCTGAAGATGGTCCCCGCAGGCAACGTCGCTCTGGGCAGCGAAATCGTCCCGATCCCTCTTCAGACCGCAGGCCTCGACTTTTTCTTCGGCGTCGACAACACCGGCATTGACATCATCGCCACTACCTCTTCCCAACCACTGCTAACCGCCCTCTGTCCGCAGCCAATCGCCCTCGCCCAGACAACGGCGAAGACTCCATTTGCGCCGGTGCACATCAATATTAATCAGGGTACCTTCCAGCCCATCAACTTTTTCCTGTCGCCGAACGCAACCCAGGCTTACATCGTGACCAGCAATCAAGGCGTCCTGGTCTATGACTTCGACACCAGCTCCGTCTCCAGAATCCAGCTATTGAACGACGCAACTCCGATTGCAGCCGACATGACCGTGGACGGCACACTGATCTACGTGGCCGGCTCCGATGGACTGCTGCACCAGCTCAACACGATTCTAGGGGTCGACCTGTACCAAACCTCCTTTGTGCCCCTCCCCGACTCTTCCAACAACTTTTGCTTCACGGGATCAAATTGCGCCTTGAATATCGTGGTCGTGAAACCCTAAGGGAGTTGTAATTGTGTGACCGGGTTATCGGGCAATTGGGTGGAGGGACAACTAAACTGCGGCAAGGGTTGAAACTGCAGAATTACCCAATTGCAGAATTGCACAATCTCTTTTTCTCACGCCGTCTTCCCCAGATCCTTCGCCACACTGTCCAGCACGCCGTTGACAAACTGCACCGATTCCAGACTGGAGAATTTCCGCGCGATCTCGAGCGCTTCGTTGATGACCACCGCCCGCGGCGTCTCCGGATAGGCCAGAAACTCCGCCACTCCCGCGCGCAGCAGGTTGCGGTCCACTGCCGCCATGCGCTCCATGCGCCAATGTTCCGCGTGGCCCTCAATCAGCTTGTCGATTTCCGCCCCCCGATCGGTCGCCACGCGAAATAAGTCGTCGGCAAATCCCCTCACCTCGGCGCTGGCCCCGCCATGCTCCGCCCAAAACGTGAGGCGCACCTGGTCCACCGTCTGCTTGCCCATGTCTGCCTGGAACAGCATCTGCAGAACCAGTTCGCGAGATTTGCGCCGGGTACCCATTAGGGCAGTTGCCAGTTTTGAGTTGTCCGTTGCCAGTTTACTGTAGAAGGGGATTCATTTGCGCTTGGTCTTGGCATCCTTAGATTTGTCCTTCCGAGCGGAAGGAGGAATCTGTTTTTTGCTGGCCGCACTGCGGACGCCGGACGCCGGATGCCGGATGCCGGCCGTCAGGCTCGCCATCTCCACCGCCGCCAGCGCCGCCTCGAATCCCTTATTACCCATCTTCAGCCCGGCGCGGTCGATCGCCTGCTCCAAAGTCTCACAGGTTAGCACGCCAAAAGCATGCGGGACGCCCGTCTCCTGCGCCGATTGCCCGATCCCTCGCGTTACTTCATTCACGATCACGTCATAGTGCGCCGTGTCGCCGCGAAGCAAGCACCCCAGACAAATGATCGCGTCGTATTTCCCAGTCTCCGCCAAAGTCCGCGCCGCCAGCGGAATCTCAAATGCCCCCGGCACGCGCACCAGGTCAATCTCTTTTCTCTTCGAACCCGAGCGCACCAGCCCATCGACTGCGCTAAGCAAAAGCCGCTCAGTGATGAATGCGTTGAACCGGGAAACAACCATCGCGAAACGTTTGCCCGAAGCGCTCAGCGTTCCTTCGAGCGCCGGTAGATCCGGCCGGGGAAGAGGCTCCACGATGAAATCCTTCTTATGTTTCTTCTTCTTCGCCGTGCCTCCGTGCCTCCGTGGTGGGTTCGCTCGCTCTACCCTGTGCTCCTCTGTGTCCCCTGGGTTAGAGCCTTTGATCTTACTTCCCCTTAAACGCCGCCGCCCGCTTCTCCAGAAACGCCGTAGTGCCTTCCCGTTTATCTTCGGTCGCGCAGGCCACGGCGAACAACACCGCCTCCAGATACAACCCCTCAGTCAAGGTCATCTCCATGCCCTTGTTCACGGCCTCCATGGCGTACTGCACCGCCAGCGGAGCGTTGGCGATGATCTTCGCCGCAATCGCTTCCGCCCGTGGAATCAACTCGGCCGCAATCGTAACTTCATTCACCAATCCAATGCGATGCGCTTCCTGCGCCGTGATCATCTCGCCCGCCAGCACCATCTGCATGGCCAGGCCCTTGCCCACCAGCCGCGGCAGCCGCTGCGTCCCGCCATACCCCGGGATAATTCCCAGCTTCACCTCAGGCTGCCCCAGCTTGGCGTTCTCGCTGGCCAGCCGCATGGTGCAAGCCATCGCAATCTCGCATCCCCCACCCAGCGCAAATCCATTGATGCAAGCAATCACCGGCTTGCCCAGGTTCTCAATCAGGTTAAGAACGTTCTGTCCCCGGTGCGTGTATTCCTTGCCCGAAACCGCGTCGTTTTTGGACAACTCGCTAATGTCCGCGCCGGCAATGAACGCCTTCTCGCCCGCACCGGTAAAAATAACGACGCGAATCGCCGTATCATTCTTAATGTCATGAAACGCCGCCCGCAGCTCTTCCATGGTGGCCATGTTCAGCGCATTCAAAACCTTCGGCCGGTTGACGGTCACATAAGCAATCGAGTTTTTCTTTTCCAGAAGAATGTTTTCGAAGTTCATAGGTTCAAAACCTGCCATGAATTATGGGATAGAGGCGAAAATCTTCGTCGCCTGCTCGGTTCGGATCTCCGTAACCTCGCCTCTTCAAGGCTAGCCGCCATTTGCCCAAATCGCAGCCCCTAACATTTGCTCAGACAGGAGAAGCGGTCGAGGACCACTATCAAGCCTCCGCTCTACATTGCCCCACAAACCCGGATCGGGCAGGACTCGCAACCAAGTGCTCCGAACGGGTAAATTCCGCGCCAGAAAATAGCCCGCAAGAACCAGCCCGAGACCAGACCACCGGCCCGACTCAGCCTCTCGAACTGGCCTCAGCATGCCCAATATCGTTCGCGCTCATCGGGAGTGATGTCGGCAATCTCCTGCTCCTCGGCTGCTCGATGAAATCGATTCGCGCTGAGCCTGTCCGCAAGACAGAAAGAAGTTCACTTCCCCCGCGCCACCGACGCCACCTGATCCTTGCTCAAGTCGCAACTGATGCAGCGCTGTGTCCACAGCCGGCGGCCAAATATCTTTCCGCAGCGCGGACACCTCCACTCCGTAAGCCACCACGCACCCGCCAGGTACACTCCGATCCAGCTTAATGAAATCGCGAAATCAGTAGGCTCGCCCAGCTTGAGCTTCCCCATCATGAAGCCCAGGAATAGGAAGCTGAGAAAAAGCGCTACCACCAGATTTCGCCGCGCCACATAGCTGTGCCATGCCCGGCGATACACCGCTACCTCCTGCGGGCTGCCTTCATCCGGCATCTGGTCGGTTTTTCTACGTCTCTCCATGCCCCGTCAATCTTAGCCGGTTCGATCCGGAAACTTCGATGCTAAAGTTTATTCGCCTTCGGATTATTCGGGTCCGAATAATCGTAAAACCCTTTGCCCGTCTTCTTCCCGTACCACCCCGCCATCACCAGCCGCTTCAGCAGCGGAGGCGACGCAAACCGCCGCTCTTTGAACTCGTCAAACATCACATGCGTAATGTAGTAAGTTGTATCAAGCCCAACAAAATCCAGCAGCGTAAACGGCCCCATCGGATAGCCGCAGCCCAGCTTCATGGCGTTATCAATGTCTTCAATCGATCCCACGCCTTCTTCATAGGCCCGGATGGCATCGAGCAAATACGGCACTAGCAGCCGGTTTACAATGAATCCCGTCTTGTCCGAGGTCCGCACCGGAACCTTGCCCAGCTTTTTCCCGAACTCGTAAGCCGTCTCATAAACATCGTCGGCAGTGGCGATCGTCCGCACCACCTCCACCAGCTTCATCAGCGGCACCGGATTAAAGAAGTGCAGCCCAATAAACCTTTCCGGCCGCTTCACCGCCGTCAAAAGCTCGGTCACCGAAATCGAAGACGTGTTCGAAGCAAAGATCGCCTCTCTCTTCGTCACGCCATCGATCGAGGCATACATCTTCTTCTTCTCGTCCACGTTCTCGATGATGGCCTCAATAATAATGTCGCACTCGGCCAAGTCGGCCTTGTTCGTCGTGCCCGTAAGCCGCGCCCGGATCGCGTCTTTCTGCTGCGCCGTGATTCCGCCCTTCTCAACCGGACGCTCCGCAAACTTCGCCAAAGATCGTTCGATCCCGGCAAAGCCCTTGTCCAGGAACTGCTGCTCCACTTCAAGCACGGTCACATCGAATCCAGCCGTAGCGCAAACCTGCGCAATGCCGGATCCCATCAGCCCGCAACCGAGTATACCCACCTTCCTTATCTCCATGTATCTCCCTGCCGTGACTAAGATTCAGGACCACGGACGAAAATAGAATTCGGTTCGCACATTATCCGGGTCGCGAAGCCAGACGAAATCTTTCTGACCATATCGGTCTTTCCTGATCCCGCTGGGGACGACCTGGGCCTGATCCCGCCTGGTCCGCACCGATTGCAGCTCCTCGACGGTCACTATTCCAAAGGCTAGAGGATTGAGGCCGACATTTTCCTTCTGATACTTTGCCTCGAGGATTTGACGGCAGCGAGTGAAAAATAAGGTGTCTCACCAACCTGGTACATAGCGCTGTCATCCGCTCGCTGGGGCTCCTGTTTGAGAACGGTTGTTAGAATCGCTCAGTTTTACCCAGGTCAGCCACACGGAAGACGAGATGGTCGACAAACTGTGGGCTGCTCACTGACCCTTGCGTCCTCGCACGAATCAATTCAAACTCTCCACAATCATTGCAATCCCCTGTCCGCCGCCAATGCAAGCCGTAGCCAGCCCATACTTCTTCTTCCGCCGCCGCAACTCATAAAGCAAAGTAATCACCAGCCGCGTTCCGGTCGCGCCAAGCGGATGCCCTAACGCAATCGCCCCGCCATTCACATTCACCTTGTCACGATCCAGATCTAGCTCTTTTTCCACCGCAAGATACTGCGCCGCGAACGCCTCATTCACTTCAATCAGATCAATGTCGTCCAGCGACAGCCCCGCCTTCTGCAGCGCAATTTTCGTCGCCGGCACCGGGCCACGTCCCATCAACTTGGGCTCCACTCCAGCAATCCCCCAACTCACAATCCGCCCGAGCGGCTCGATACTTCGCTTGCGCGCATCCTCCAGCGACGTCAACACCACCGCCGCCGCGCCATCCACAATGCCGCTCGCGTTTCCAGCCGTCACGGTTCCATTGCGACCAAACGCAGCCTTCAGCTTGGCCAAACCTTCCATCGTGGTCTGCGGGCGCCGATGATCATCTTCCGTCAGCGATTCTCCCGTAGCCTCGCCCTTGGCATTCCGCAGCGGCACCGGAACCAGCTCTTCCTGAATGCGTTCTTGTTTATAGGCCGCATCCGCTTTCTGCTGCGAGCGCAGCGCAAACTCGTCCTGCATCTCGCGCGTAATGCCATGTTCGGAACCGTAAAGCTCCGCCGTATTCGCCATGTACAGCCCGCAATAGCTGTCGAGCAATGCCACCATCAGGGAATCTTCGAGCTTCCCGCCCGGAGCCAAAGTAAATCCGTCGCGCCCCCGAATCACAAATGGAGCCTGCGACATGGCTTCCATCCCGCCCGCCAACACTATCTTCGCTTCTTCCAACTGAATCATCTGCGCCGCATTCACCATCGCCTGCATACCCGACCCGCACAGCCGGTTCACCGTCAGCGCCGGAGTCTCAATCGGCAGTCCTGCCCGCAATCCCACATGCCGTGCCCCATACAGCGCATCGCCCGAAGTCTGCTGCGCATTGCCAAACACAGCATGGTCAAATTCCTTGGGATCGATCCCGGCCCGCTCAATCGCACCCTTGGCCGCAACCGCGCCCAACTCCTGCGCGGTGAAGTCCTTCAATTTGCCGCAATAGCGGCCAAAGGCCGTGCGCGCCCCACTCACAATGGCAATATCACCCGGTTTCAACATGATTTTCCTGACAGACCGTGCGCTCAGAGCGAATCAAAAGTGATCGTCAAACTGGTTAGTGTAGCAGCGCGGGATGAGATTTGACCACCGTCGGAGGCACCGAGTCACGGAGAAAGATTATGAGGAAACCATACTGTAATTGCGCCTCGGAAACGATAAGCCCTGTCCGATTTTCTCCGTGACTCGGTGGTGGATTTTGGCTACGCCACCGCCCCCGCGGCCAGCGCCGCCACCAGCACCACAACTTTCCCCAACCCGTGCGCCAGCGAAGTAGCCAGCGCATGCTCGGCGCGGTTGATCACTTCCGTCACAATGTCCACCGGATCGTAGCTCTCCTTGATCACCGCCTCGGCCAGTCCCGCCGAGAATTCCATCGCGTGGCCTTCTTCTGAACCCTCTTTGGCGGGCAGGCGCACTCCGGCAATAATCTTGCGCAGTTTCTCGATCGCCGTCATCGCTTCTTTTTCCGTCGTGTCCCCCAGAATGATCGCGATGGTTGTGGTGTCGTAGCGGAATGCCAGGTCATTCGTCCGCAGGTTGGCCGCAAACTGTTGCCCAATCTTTTCCATCGTGCCCTCCACGGCGGCCTCGCCGTATTCCTTGATCAGCGCCGCGCTCCGCCCGACCTGCAGCAGCAACACGCAAAGCGCCGAGGCGTTCTGCACCGCCCGCTTGCTCTCCGCCAGCAGCAAGTCAAGGTAGGATCCCCGCTTGAGCAATCCAGACTTCTCTTCCGTCACTGAAAGATTCTTCACCAGCCGCCGCAGCCCAGCATTGTTCAACGCAATCACCATCTGGTCGGCCAGCGTCTTCAGCACCACGGAATCGGTATGGGGCCAGTCCCGCGGCTTGTTGTGCAGCAGCGCCAGCATGCCCACTGAATCCTCGTCATTGCTCAGCGGAAACGCCAGCACCGCCGTAGTTCCCAGTTCAGCCACCGCTTTGCGCACGTCCTGCAACTCCGGAGCCGTCTGCGCATCGGCCAGTTTGATCGGTTCCTCCGAGGCCATATCCTGCAGCGCACACATCACTGCTTTGATCGCCGCCGGATTACCCGCCTCCACTTCTTTGCCGCAGAACTCCTGCATCGCCGTCGGCGCCGAACCGGGCGTACGCATCAAAGCGACGCAGCGCGATACCTCCCAGTGCCCGCCAATTTCGTTGACCGCCGTGGTCAGGACTGCCGGCGCCGTCCCCTGGTGATAGAGCTTGCGCGTGATCTCCGCCACGCGGGTAACGTTGCGCATCTCCGCCATCGGATCCACGGCCGGCGCCGGGGCGGAGGCGGAGGCGGCAGCCGCTGCGGGCGGCGCTATCGAACCCGCATAGCTCGGCTTCACGCCCGCCGCCAGGTAAAGCCTCTGCAAATCTTCGTTGCGCTCTTCTTCGCGCGGAAAAAGTTCCTGGATCCTCTGCAGCCGCTCCACTGCTTTGTTGCGCATTCCGTACTGCACCAGGATTTCCGCCTGCAGCATCAGATCCTGCAGCGTCGCAGCCCCCAGCGTCGCCTCCTGCTCATGCTCCGGCTCGATCGCTGGTTTGCTCCCTGGCGTGAATCGTGCAGCAATCGCCTTAAACTTGTTCTCGTCAATCTTGCCCTTCAGAATCTCTAGCCGCTTCGTATGCCCGGACTCATAGGGGTCTACTTCTCCCGCCCGGTCCAGGAATTCCGCCGCCCGGGCGAAATCTCCCGTACCGCAATACACATCGAAGAGCTTCAGCAGAGTCAGACAGTAGTCGCCCTCCCGGTTCGATGCGTTGAACAGCTCGCTGAGGAACTCCAGCATTTCGGGCGAGGCCTGCCGCGCCGAGGTTATTTCCTCCATCACTGCCAAAAACTGCCGCCGTTCTCCACGCTTCGCCTGGAACTGTCCCAACTTGCGCGCCAGTGACACCGCGGCCTCATCCTGCTCCGCATCCGCCAACTGTCCAATCAGCGCCGTCACCTGCGGCGTCCGCTTGGGATTTTCTTCGAAGAGTTGCCATACCAGCGGCTCCGCTTCCGCGTAGCGGCCAGCCGCCAGCAGCGCCTCGCAATAGATCTCCCGCAGTTGCGGGGAACTTTTTCCCGCGTTCACCTGCGGCGCGAGAACAAAGATCGCTGCTCCTACCTGCCCCTGCCCCAGCAGGCTCTTGCCGTAGGCCAGAGTGATCTCCTCGTCCGAGGAGTCTTCCTGGTATGCCCGCTCGTACCACTGCCCCGGCTCGCCGCCTCCCGCAGCCGCTAGCTGCGCCGCCCGCTTGAACGCTTGCGCCGCGGTCTTGCTGTCCCCTGCTTCGGAGGACAGTTCCGCTAGCCGTAGAAAATTCGCCTGCACCGGCTCGAGCGTCACCACCCGCGCGAGCACCTGCAGTGAACCTTCCTTGTTTTCGAGCTTCGCCAGATCGCTCAATGCGGATTCATAGGTGCCCACCGCCAGTTTCTTGTTCGATCCTTCCAGTAACTGCCCAAAGCTGAATTTCTGTTCCCAGGTCGGGCTGCTATGCCGCGCCAGTTTCTTATAGGTCAGGCTGGCCCGCGTAGCATCCCCCGCATTCACCTGCCGCTCAAACAGCTCGCCCAGCAGCTTCACGGCATCGTCAGTTCGGTTCTGTGACAAACACAAATCGGCCGCCAGTTGGCGCACCGTATCGTTTTCTGGATCGTCGCGCAGGGCCAGCAGATATTCTTCCAGCGCTTCGCCGGCCTTCCCCTTCTGCAAAAGCTTTTCCGCGCGCTCGGCACGCCGGTCTAGCTCGGCTCGGTTGAGACGTTTTGTGATATCGGGCATGGGTCGGTTCTGGGCAGAGTAGTACTCCCTCGATTCTAGGAGCCGCTCCCGGACCCAGCAATCTGTAAGGCCCACACCCGATTACGAAAGTCACCCAGCCATTGTCCTAGCCGGTGCTTCCTGTATTTAAGCTCTTGGGACGCTACTCGGGAACTCGGGAGTGGGTCAATTCCTAGCACAACTGGCAAGAACCTCGAACCACAAAGGTCACAAAGTTGGCGTTTCTTCGCGTAACTTCGTGGCCCACGATGAAGGTAGAGTTGGCGAACCAAGGCCCAGTCACGATCCTGCTGGATTCACACCAGACTTTCTGAACCTTCCTTACTGGAGAGGAACAGAGCTTGATGCTACCCTCAAACATGCCCTCCGAAACCGTCCCGAATTCCCCTCCTACCGCAAGTCGCTGGGCGTCCGCCGCAATTCTTATCTCGCTCATCTCAGGATTATTCGTTGGTATCGTCGGCCTCGGCGTGGCCGAGTCGTTACTGCTGACGCGCAATTCCGGTCGCGCGTTGTTGACCCACGCCTGGTCCGCATTTACCGGCAGAACTCTGAGCATCGACGTAACCCAGCCCACGGTGGTCGACCGCATTCAAAAACTGCAGCGCCTCGAAACCGTCGTTTACAACATGGACAAGCTGGTTACCGGTGCAAAAGAAAACCGCATCTTCCCGGATTTTCTCGCGGGAGATCGGCTGCTCATGATGGTGCATGGCGAAGTTGTCGCAGGAATTGACTTCTCGAATCTGAAGCCCGGCGACGTAAAAGTGGATGGTAAGGCGGTTCAGCTACGTCTTCCCGCACCCGAAGTTTTCAGCACGCGCATCGACAATGCCAAGACACGAGTTTATTCCAGGCAAACCGGCCTGCTGGTGCCCACCGATCCAAATTTAGAAACACAGGTGCGGCAGGAAGCAGAACGGCAACTGCAGGAAGCTGCTCTGGCTGATGGCATCCTGAAAACCGCTCAACAAAATGCAGCTTCGAACCTTAACGGCTTGCTGCAAGGATTGGGCTTCGAGAAAATCGAGTTCAACCAATAGCGGGACCAGCTCAACTTTCGAGCAGCGGATCAGCCTGGGGGGCCGACAAATCGGCGAGCTCAAGCTGTAAATTGTTGGCGTTTGTGGCGTAAGCCAGTCCCGTTTCCATATCAATGATCCCTGCGCGAATCATCCTCTCGATCTCGCCATCGAAGTGTTGCATCCCATCTTCACCTCCAACCCGCATGGCATCGAGCAATGTTTTTCCATCGCCTTCGCCCTTTTCCACGTACTCGCGAGTCCGCAGCGTGGATTTCAATATCTCAATTGCGGCCACACGGCCCCCGCCATCCTTCCGCGGAATCAGCCTCTGCGAAATGATGTAGCGGAAACTTTTCGCCAGGCGGTTTCGCAGCGTGTGCTGTTCCGCCATGGGGAATGCTCCTACGATCCGCTCCACTGTCTTCGAGGCATCGATTGTATGCAGAGTAGAGAGCACCAGGTGGCCGGTCTCCGCCGCTTCCATTGCGATCTCAATGGTTTCGCGGTCGCGCATCTCTCCCACCAGAATCACCTTCGGAGCCTGCCGCAAAGCCGCCCGCAAAGCCAAAGCAAAACTCGGCGTATCGCTGTGCAATTCGCGCTGATGCACCAGACAGTTTTTATGCGGGTGCAGGAACTCGATCGGGTCCTCCACCGTGAGCACATGATACGACTGATCGCGATTGATCTTGTCGATAATGGCCGCCAGCGTGGACGACTTTCCCGAACCCGTCGGCCCGGTCACCAGCACGACTCCATTCTTCAGCCCAACAATTTTTTCCAGTTCGGCAGGCAGGCTGAGCGCAGCAAAGTCCGGGACGTTGCTGGGAATTACCCGCATCACAATGGCGCAGGTCCCGCGTTGCATGAAAATGTTCACCCGAAAGCGGTGGGCTCCGGGCAAGCTGTAAGAAACGTCACATGAGCCTTGCGTCTTCAGGTTCTCGATGGCGTGCTGATTGTCGCCAATGAAATCGGACGCAATGCGCCGCGTATCTTCGATGGTAAGCGGCCGCGCCGCTCCCGCGGGAGACAACTTTCCGTTGATTTCCACCAGCGGCGGTTTTCCCGGAGAGAAAAATAGGTCGCTGACCTTCTCCGAAGTCCTCAGCATCGCCGCCAGCAAATCGTTAGTTGAGATTCGCGCTGGGGCTGCGGCGGCGGCTGCCGCACTTGTGCCCGCAGATGTCTTTGGCGACGGAGAAGCCACCGGCGTAGGCAGGTTCGGAATACGATTCGTAGGAGTGGACATAATGGGCCGTGTGTGTTCCCGGCTATCTGTGTTTCCGCGATCCAGGATTTTCTCTATTTCTAGTTCGCTGGTTCGTGGAGGTTTCGGGCAGAATGGGCCTTTTTGCTGAAGTGCTGACTCACAGTTGCATAGTACAACGGCTTCGCATCATGCCAGCGCGGCACTCGATGCGCTTCCATTACCAAGGTCACTTTCGCCGGGAAAAAAGAGGCGAAACACCCTGTTTACAGCCGATTTGCTGCCGGGGAATTCCGGAGCTGGAACGCTTGCCACGTAGGTCAGTTTGATCTTGAAGGAAAAATCTAGCCGAGAGATCCCTCGGCCCGCTGGTGAAAAGCGGGCCTTCGGAACGACGCCCGTCGAGAGGTCCGTAGTGTGGAAACCAGACTGACCCACTACGTGTGTCAAGAAGGAGCGAAAGCTTCATGCTGCATGAGAGATGGAGGTAGGCCCTCCGGAGCCGCTTTGTAAGAGGAGGCTTCAAACCGCCATAAGCTGCTC
>Ga0182015_10003504_pt1 | contig 17564 bp, 19 predicted proteins | sample 712P3MmetaG_FD_120478 | JGI IMG/M metagenome (GOLD analysis project Ga0182015, IMG submission 120478) | Permafrost microbial communities from Stordalen Mire, Sweden - 712P3M metaG | ecosystem: Environmental > Terrestrial > Soil > Wetlands > Permafrost | place: Sweden: Stordalen | collected...
AATCGTGTTTCCGACGCCGACAGCAAGGCCAAAGCCTGTACCGAGTATGCGCAGCAAGTGTCCCGTTTTGTGGCTTGCGTGAACTGTGTCGGTGCCGATACAAGCCCTCCCTGGCGCATTTAAGCGGTTTCGCAATTACCGTGGCCTCATAAAGATCGTGAGGTGTGGTTTTCTTTGGAGGAAAACCACGAAAATGCCTGTGGCTTCCCGGATTTCCTGCCGCGCGGCACCAGCCGAGAGCAACGATTTGCGGCTTTCTTCACGGAAAGCCGCATGCAGTTCGTTGGCCCTAACGAGTTCCACAGGAAATCCGGGTTCGGCCTACACCGATTGCGAAACCGCTCGAAGCGCGATACACCCTTGAATTTGTTTTCTGAACAGGTAGCCGGGGAGAGCAAATGGTAGACGACGGGCGGATGCAGGTCAAATCAGCTTTTTTAAGAGCCTGTTCACTGAAAACTCAGCGATAGCTCAGGTGACTCTCCTCCCGGCACCCTGTAGTCTCTCCATAAGCGTTCCAACTTAAACCGTTCATGACGACCAAGGATATGCCCCGAGCCGCAGCTAAACATTCCTCCGTTGCTACGCAGGCCGAAGTTACGGATCCACTCGATTCCGCATGGGTCCGCTCCCAATTTCCTTCTCTGGCGCAAACCGTCAATGGACATCCCGCCGTTTTTCTCGACGGACCAGGCGGGACGCAGGTTCCGCAGCGCGTCATCGACGCAATCTCCGATTATTTGAAGGGCAGCAATGCCAACACGGGCGGCGCCTATGCCACCAGCCAACATACCGACACCATGATTGCCGGCGCCCGCGCCGCCATGGCGGACTTTCTTGCCTGCGATCCAGACGAGGTGGTCTTCGGCGCCAACATGACCTCGTTAACCTTCGCGATCAGCCGATCGATTGGACGGGAACTGAATGCCGGAGATGAAATCGTAGTCACCCGCCTGGACCATTCAGCCAACTTTTCGCCCTGGGTAGCTCTCGAGGAACGTGGGGTAACCATTCGGATCGCCGAGATTCATGACCAGGACTGCACCCTCGACATGGAGGACGTGGCCCGAAAAATCACCAGCCGCACCAAGCTGGTGGCCGTTGGTTATGCTTCGAATGCGGTTGGAACAATAAACGACGTGAAGGAAGCCGTTCGTTTGGCACATGGGGTTGGAGCCATGGCCTACGTGGATGCAGTGCACTACGCGCCGCATGGTCCGATTGACGTTCGCGAACTCGATTGCGACTTTCTGGTCTGCTCGTCTTACAAATTTTTCGGCCCGCACATGGGCGTGCTCTTTGGCAAACGCGAGCATCTCAGACGCTTGAAGCCTTACAAGGTCTCGGCCAATATCAATGCGATTCCCTTTTGCTGGGAGTGGGGCACGCTAAACCACGAATGCATCGCCGGGATCACCGCTTGTGTGGACTACCTTGCCGATCAGGGACGACGCATAGACCCATCCCTATCCGGCCGCCGCGCTGCCCTGCTCGCCGCCTGGAAGGCAATCCAGAAGCACGAGAGGATCTTGATGGAGAGTCTCATTTCAGGGCTCGTGCGCATTCCGGGACTCAAGCTTTATGGCATTAGCGATCCCAAGCGGTTCCACGATCGCTGTCCCACGGTAGCGGTACGCATTGGAGACCATACGCCGCTGCAATTGGCAACCGAACTCGGACGGCGTGGTTTCTTCACCTGGGACGGCAACTACTATGCACTGAACCTGACCGAACATCTGGGTGTAGAGAAGGATGGCGGTTTTCTGCGCATAGGGTTGGCGCACTACAACACGGCGGAAGAGGTGGATCGATTGCTTGCCGCCTTGCGCGAGATATCACAGTGATACAGGCAGAAAGCAGGGGAGTAAAGATGCGAGAGGATTTTCGCGCAGCAAGAGTCTCTACGCCGTCTTGCTGCGCTTGCCGGCAACAAGTTTCAGCTTGCGCTTGGCCGGTGTGGTGGCGGAGGTTTTCGCTGCGGGTTTGGAGGCTTTTGGTGCCTCTTTCGCCGCCAGGCTCTGACGGAGGGCGGACATCAGATCGATCACCTTGCCGCGGCCCTTCGCGGGCTTCTCCTGCGGCAGCGGCTTATTCGCCAATTTCGCCTCCACCAGTTCGCGTACCGCGGCTTCATAGTTGTCGGTAAATCTGTCGAGCTCCAGCGGACGCGTATAGGTCTTGATCAACTGCTTGGCCAATTGGAGTTGGGCGGCATCCTGTTTTGCCGAAGGAATCTTGCCGAAGTATTCGTCGGGATCACGTAGCTCCTCCGCGAATCGAAGGACGTATAGCATCATGCCGAGCTGTTTACGGTCGGGTGGCGGCGCCAGCGCGACCAAGTGTTCCCGGCCGGCGAAGGCGATTTCGCCCAGTGCAACCATGTCCGCATCGATCATCGCTTGACGCACAATCGCGAAGGCCGTCGCTTGCGGACCTTTCTTGGGAACAACGAAGTATGGCTTGACATAGAGCGACGGAGGCACCTCATCCGCGGAGGAAAATTGGACGATCTCCAGGGTGTCCTTGCCGGGAATACGAAGCCGCTTGAGGTCATCCGGTTCGATGATGGCGTACTTGCCCTTCTCGTATTCATACCCTTTTACGATCTCTGACTTTTCCACCGGATGCCGCTCTTCTGCGTCATGCCCTCTGGCAGCGACATGCAGAGTCCCTGGCTTCCGCGCGGTTTCCGGTTCTTCCTGTTCGTCGCCGTCGGCAACCACGTTCTGATAATGGATTCGCTGTCCCGTCGTCCGGTCAATCTGGTGAAATTGGAACTGGCGGGAGGAAGTGCTCGCGGGGTAGATTTCAACCGCGAAACCGACCAGCGAGAGGGAGATTTGTCCGGACCAATATGGGCGTGCCATGCAACGTATACGATGCGTGACCAGGCCACTGGGTCTACCTGAGTTTCAGGTGATTTTTGACTCCTGAACTCGCGATCTTCCTCCTGCTACAAATCATTGACAATGCAGTGACAAGCGCCGTGCGCGAAAGGCCTACGTTTGATCAGGCAGCAATACCCTGCCTGGAGACCATCATTGGAGCAAGCCGGCCAGCTTCTTCGACGCTCATTTGTCTTTATCTTGAGACACTCTCCCGATGTGAGAGGGAGAGGCAGGATTTCCGTGATCATCAACAAATACCTGCCGCCTGGATCTCATCATTCCAAGGTCTGGACTTCCATGCGCTTGGGCCATCAAATGTTGGTGGATCTGCGGTCCGCAACCGAATCGGTGGCCTATTACACAGGAGACTATGAAAGCAAGTCCATAGAAACTGCCTCAAAACTAATAAGTCCGAACGCAATAGTTTTGGACGTGGGCGCAAACGTGGGCTTTTGGACAGTTCCCCTGGCCCGTGCGCTCACCGCAGGTGGCCGTCTACATGCATTCGAGCCTGTCTCAGCAAACTTTGTCCGCTTAGGCGAAAATGTTCGACGGAATAACCTGGATGCAATCGTGCAGTTGCATCATCAAGGCCTTTCCGATCAGAAGGCGACCGTGCAAATCAGCTTGCGAGAAGATTTTCAGAATGGCGCCGAAACTGGAAATGCAGCGATCGTCATCGATGCTGACGATCGTAGATTTACCTGCACAAACATTGAAGTCAGTCCCCTGGATGGCGAAACGTTCCATTCCCTTGGCATCGATCATGTCGATTTCATCAAGCTCGACATCGAGGGGCACGAGGACAAATTCCTTGCAGGTGCGGCCATGGTCTTCAGGCGCTTTCGTCCCATCCTCTTCATGGAAATAAACCAGGCTTATTACGCCCGGCGTGGTGTAGATCCGTCACAGGTTTTTGAGCAGTGGATGCAAGGAGTCAACTACGAGGCGGCCCTGAAGACCCCGTCTGGCTGGCGCCTTGACAGCGTGAAAAACCGGAGGCGTCGCTTTGACAATATCTTCTGCTTTCCCTCGGAGGCTGCGGATGCTCTGGTTAAACGTCTGAATCGATGATTTGGCCCAGCCGAGGGGACCCATGCAGCTCTAGAACTTGGAGTTTTTGACCCTGTTTGGTAGTCTGTTTTGGGTACTCATGCGCGCGTAGCTCAGTTGGATAGAGCGTCTGGCTACGAACCAGAAGGCCGGGAGTTCGAATCTCTCCGCGCGCACCATTCGAAATACTCCCCGCCCACCTTCTTTTCCATCCATGCCCGCTCGCGGTAGCGGGGCAGAGGTCTTGTCGTTCGTGTCCCCACCGGGTGCAAAATGAACTGTGCCTCCCTAAGAGGCATCGAGCAGTGGCCAAGGGCGATCAAGTTCACATCCTGGCCCCTCCGATGAGCGGGGGTGCCAGGATGCGCGGACAAAAAGGCTAGTTTGGTTGGGGAGTGCAGCCGTCGCTGAAGGCGCAATTCTTAGTCGTGAAGAAGAGGGAATGTAGGCCCTCATGGCCAGAGCTGCCCTGATTCACTGTTTCGATGCTTTGGTCGCCCCATCCTCGGCGGTCACTTTAAAACCGGCCACTTGTGGTCACTTCAAAACCGGCCACTTTGGATGGCAGTGCCATGACCAGTTAGTCGTGCGTCGACGGGAGATTCAACAGATTGATCGTGCAGGTCACCGGTTCGGCGCTTCCACCGAAGGCACCGAAGTCTTCGCCCTTAAACGGTTCTTTTGAATCCCCCCGGGACAACTGGATGTAATCCCATGCGGGCGTGCCCGCACCCATAAACGACGGGTCGGCGCTGAAAACGCTGACCGTCAGCACTGTGCCATCGCTGGAAGGCACCCGGTACCGGTCGTCGTTAAGATGACGCTGGCTGCATATGATCGGCGCAAGAAAAAACAACACCATTAGAATCAATAACTTACTTCAATCTGACCACCTCAGCTTCTCCCTCCTTTGTGTGAACCTTTGGTATCTCCACTCGCGCCGGCGCATCAAGAACCGCGATCGCTGCCCGTTTCGCTTCGTTCCGCGTATGTGAATAACGCTCGAGCATCTTGTTCGAAACGTTGGGCTGGCGGCCTCTTCCACGCTTATTTCCTGGAAGAGATCGTTTTATTCCACCGCCAAATTGAGCCAGTCACACAGGAGAGTCGCCAAGGCGAGCAGGGGAGCCACGACAAGGGGAAAAATCATCCCGTAACCAACGATGAAAAAAGGACTCACATCTACCCCGGTGGTTTCAAACATGAATCTACCGGATCCATGGTAAATCCACGGGATTGAGGCCAAACCCAATCCGGCGACGAGCGCACTGGCCAGAGGTGCGGTTGCTAACCTGGATTCTGGCATCTTAATCGCGGCAGCAGCGACGGCTCCGCAGGCTCTTGCGAACACGTCCCATACGGTACAGGCTAAGGCAAGACGCGCAATTGTCATGACACGACCCTGACTGTTAGCCTGCAACCAACCTGGGCTATCGCCGGTAAAGAAGAAGAGCGTTCCAAACGAGATGATGAAGTAGAGAAACGACAGTCCAACGCGAACCAATTTCGCTCTCGGCCGCATGGCGCAATAGTAGTCCGATGCGATCAGGCGGGAAATTGAAAAAACCAGCCTTTCTTAAGAGCACGCCCAGTGGCTCCAGAAACCCCGTTCGGAGCGGCTTCGTAGGTCGGTGATTTCACGAGATGTTGGGCACTCCGTCGCGATAGCCGGAGCTACCGCGAAGAGCATGAGATGGAAGCACCTTCCTGACGGGGAGATGCCCATAGATTATCCAGCTCTCAACAGTCACCAAGAAGCCTTGAAAACCTACTTTTTCGGGAAGATCATCTACAGGACGCTGGGAAAAGAGCATGTGGTTCAGTTTAGCAGTTACGTCATCCAGGCCGACGAAAACAGCCGGGCGATGCAGCTGAATACCGGGGATGAAAACTTCCTTCTGCGTCAGTGCCCAAAGTGGGCCTCCTCCGAGTAATACGGATATGGCCCCCTCAGAGAGGTCATATTTGGCTCACCGGACGCCAGAAACCTGATCAACCGCGGACCCTTCGCGGCCGGCTGAACCGGGGACTACTTTGGGGGACTACCTTTGGTATTTTCTCGGGGTTGACTCCAGCAAAACTGTTGCCAGAGTATGCTAACGGAGTGCACGAAAGGAGACGGTTAGTGTTGGAGGGAAATTGATTTTGCTTAGTGTTTATGCGGCCTTGAATCCAATTGTGGCGTTTTGCTGGGGTTTATGGCAAAACTCGGGGAGATGCGATTCCCACGGCTACGAACCAGCAGGTCGGGAGTTCGAATCTCTCCGCGCGCACCACGCGGAATCAACAACTTAACATTCCATCACACCGCGAAGCTGACCGCTCTGTGCGCCCCGTTTTTTGCGCTCTGCAGAGGAACCGACCGTGAGATTTTCCGTCCGCAGGCTGGCATGGACGCAGCGGATAGCTGCCTTGGCCATTGGCTTTTTCTGGATCTCGTTCTGGACCAACCACAATCAGCTTCCTGCCAACGTTGTCGATTTCGAATGGTGCTTTCTGTTGCCCGATATTTTGTGGATCTCGGCTGCTTTTTGGGTCGCGAGCAACTGGCTGATTGCCCGCGATTCCCGCGCAGGAATCGCTACCGCGGTAGCCGGCGGTTCGATGGTCTATCTGGGGTTGCTGGACGCAGCGTGTAATTTCCGCCACGGCCAATATACAGATTCGTTTTCGAGAGGCGCTTTGAATGCGGCCGTCAATGTCGCCTGCCTGGTGTTCGGCGGCGCCAACATTTGGTATGCGATGACGCGAAGCAAGTTTGAATAACCTAATTGAAAACGAGATCCGATACGATGATGCGATTCCGTCCGATCTCCTTGGCTCGGTACAGCGCGGCATCGGCAGCCGCCAGCATCTCCGTTTCCGAGGTCGTGCCGCGGACTGCAACTGCCGCGCCGATGCTGACGGTGACGGATATTTCTGAGCCATTGACCAGGATTGGTCCGCTATCGACCGCTGATCGAATCCTTTCGCCGCTCTGTTGAATCTGGCCACTGCTGCAGCCGGGCAACACGATCAGGAACTCCTCTCCGCCGTAACGCCCCACCGAATCGTATGCTCGGGCAGCCTTGATAATGCGTTGCGTTACTTCCCTCAGCACTCCATCCCCAGTCAAGTGCCCGTGTGTGTCGTTAACCGTCTTGAAGTGATCTACGTCGAGCAGCAAAATACCAACTGCACTTTCCGTACGGGCTGCTCGCTCAAGCTCGCGGTGCAGCGTCTCCATGATTGCACCCCGATTCCACGTACCGGTAAGTGGATCATGGGCTGCCTGAAAACGAAGTTGTTCGTGAGCTTGGATCTGATCGTCTTGCAGCGTCAGGATTCGGTTACAAGCCCTCAACCGGGCCTGCAGTTCGCTTTTATCGAAGGGCTTGGTCAGATAGTCGTCAGCCCCGGCCTCCAATCCCCTGACCAGATCCCGTTTCGCATCTTTGGCTGTCGCTAGAAGTATGTATTGGTAGGGAACTCGCTTTTGCTCTCGAACTTTGCGACATAACTCCAAGCCATTCATTTCCGGCATCATCCAATCCAGGATGAGTATTTGAGGTGGGAGCTCTTGCTGGAGCCTGTTCCAGGCTCTCGCGCCATCTTCAGCGACCGTGACCCGGTACCCCCAATTTTCCAGCCAACTCTGCAGGATCCTGCGGAACATGGCATCGTCTTCGGCAACCAGGACTCGGTCGCACGAACTGCCCGGCCGCTCGAACTCCGGGAGATTCCCATTCGCTGGCTCGATGATACTCACTGCTTTGCCCCTGAGTATCCGGCGGCCATCTTCGTGTCAGACCTCTCGGCTATCGTTGTGCGCATCGAGGCAAGCACTTCGCGGAGCTCCGCTTCGAATTCTGTGTATATGCTTGCGGCCGCTCGAAGATCAGAGGTCTGGTCGATCTCTTCCAGGGCACGTGCTTTTCGCGAGAGTCCTGAAATTCCCAGGTATCCCAACTCTCCTTTAAGAGTGTGGGACACCTGCTCTATGGCTTTTGTATTCCCCTCGGCTATGGCTTGTCGTAAGGTGGCCATATGTTTGGGAGCCTCCTCCAGGAAAATCTCCATGACTTCATGAAGAAGCTTTTCGTCGCCACCCAAGCTTTCCAGGGTCTTGCCCATATCCCAAGGAATCACGTTGGCCGGAGTGGCATTCTCATTCTGGGTGTTCGAGCTTGTGGCGGGTCTGACGCCGCCCGGCCAGCGGAGGGCGCTGGCAATCGCCTCTTCCAGCTGGCGGACGCTGATTGGCTTGGAGACATATTCGTCCATTCCCGCGTCGAGACAACGCTCGCGGTCACCCTTCATGGCGTGGGCCGTCATGGCAACGATTGGCAAGTGAAGTCGGGTTGATCGCTCACGCTCGCGAATCTTCATGGTCGCCGTCAGTCCGTCCATCTCCGGCATCTGAATATCCATCAATACGAGGTCGAAAGCCTGCGTTGCCAACAGCGAGAGGGCTTCGTTGCCGTTCTCCGCAACCACCAGCGAGTGCCCCATCTTCTCCAGCATGCGCACGGCGACGGTCTGGTTGATTCGGTTATCTTCAGCCAAGAGAATATGCAGACCCTTAGGTTGCGCTGGTCGATTGGTTTGTATGACGGCTAAGGGTGGAGAGGCATTCTGGTGTTGCCCGAGCGCTGTCAAAATCGCTGCCAGCAGCTCCCGTTTCCGGACCGGCTTGTAAAGATAGGACAGAATTCCCAGCTCCCGGCAGCGCTCGACATCTCCCCGATGACCGGTTGAGGTAAGCATCATGACGTTCACCGGCAATAGTTCGGGACAGCGCCGGATTTGTTCGACCAGGGCGAAGCCATTCATGCCCGGCATGTTCATATCCGTCAAGACCAGCTGATAGGGCTGTTCGGCCTTGTAGGCGGAAACCAATTCTGACAAAGCCTGCTCGCCGCCTTCCGCGCCCGTTGTCTGCGTCCCCCAGGGTTTCAATATCCCTTGCAATATCCGCCGATTCGTCCGGTTGTCGTCGACCACCAGGATCCTTAGGCCATTCAAGGCTTCCATGGGAACGATGAGTGCTGATTCAGGCCGCTTGTCGAGAACTTTCAAGCGCGCGGTGAAATGGAATTGGGTGCCTTTTCCAATTTCGCTTTCAAGCCAGATTCTTCCTCCCATCATCGATACCAGGCGAGCCGAAATGGTTAGACCAAGCCCGGTGCCGCCATACTTGCGTGTCGTCGACGAGTCAGCCTGAGTGAAGGGAGAGAAGATGGACGACTGTTTCTCGGCAGGGATGCCGATGCCGCTGTCGGCTACCGTAAATCGTATGAGTCTCGTGTCGTAGTCCTGGTCCTCGATTTCCACCTTCAGCGCGACCTCACCGTGATGCGTAAATTTGATCGCGTTACTCACCAGGTTGAGAATGATCTGGCGCAGCCGGCCCGGATCTCCCTGTACCAGTTCCGGCACTTCGGGTGCGATATCACAGAGAAGCTCCAGCCCCCTTTCATCGGCGCGCAAGGCGAATGTCTTCAGAGCTTCTTCCGCGCAATCGCGCAGGTTGAAGTCGATTGCTTCCAGTTCAACCTTTCCTGCCTCGATCTTGGAGTAGTCAAGGATGTCGTTGATCACTGCGAGAAGAGAATCGGCTGACAACTTTACCGTTTCCAGACAGTCCCGTTGCTCCGAGGTAAGCTCTGTGTCCAGCGCCAGATCGGTCATGCCGATGACCCCGTTGAGCGGGGTCCGGATTTCGTGGCTCATGTTCGCCAGGAATTCGCTTTTGGCGTGGTTGGCCACTTCTGCAGCGTCTTTGGCCAGGCGCATTTGTTCCTCTGCTCGTATGCGCTCGGTTACCTCTCTTTGCAGATCCGCGGTCCGCTGTTCCACACGCAGTTCCAGTCCATCTTTCGCGTTCTGTAAGGCCATGTCCCGTTGCTCAATACCCTCCAACATCTGGTTGAATGAGCTGACCAGCTTTCCACTTTCATCGTTTCCCTGGGCGACCGCCCGAAGCGAGTAATTTTCCTCGGTCGTTACCCGCTCGGCAATCTCGGCGAGTTGCACGATGGGGTCGCTCACGATTCGCAGAAGGCGCGAGGAAACCAGGTACGTGGCAAGAGTGGATATGAAAAGGACCAGAATAGCGATCTTCGTGTATTCCCAGACCCTGGCGCGAGTTCCACTCAAGTCCGACACGATCGCGATGGAGCCGGTCTTGTCATTCTCCAGGAAAACGCTTCGGAACAGAGTGATGGTGTGTTGTTCGAAGTGGGCTCCATCTTCCCGCGATGACGGCATCTTGAATTCGGTGCTGAGGCCGGCTCGTCGATACTCAGCAAAAATGCGTGCGTGGTTATCGTATAAGCAGGCGGCTAACACATGGTGTTCTTCTCGAAGTGCTCCGAGCATCTGCTGCGCGGTCTTCTGATCGTTGAAGGCTAGAGACGCGGCGGTATTCGCCCCAAGGGTGTCGGCCAGCGTCGAAAGTTCATCGGCGGTGTTCGCGCGAAACTTCTGACGCTCGTAGATGGCGAATCCCAAACAAGCCAGGATGACGGCCAAAACACTGGAAGACAGGATGAGCAGAGCTAGTTTGCGTCGAATTGGAAGATCTCTGAAGTTCATTACTGCTCCCGACTTTCTCCAACCACGTTTTGGGCCAGGACCAACAACCGTGACCCGATTTTGAGTCCTGCGGCTCGGGCTGCATTCAAATTGATGTCGAAGCGAACTTTGTTCTCTTCCAGCAGAAAGCAGATCATTCCACCAGCAGGGAGAAAGCCGGATGTCTCTCCCACGGTCAGAACCGGGGCGTTTCGCAGATCCGCGAGTAGCATTGGAATGCTCTTGCTCTGGGCCTTGCCGAGAAAAAGGATGCGGCATCCCTGCATATCCTCCGGTCGCATAAGGTGACGAATGCGAATGACTCGGTTCGCGATCACCTTGCCCGCCACCGTACTTTCCAGCGCTCCGTGAAAAGGGTCTTCCCCAAAGGTGCATAGATAGAGCGAATTGTCAGCGCCCGTCAGCTTGTCCGCAGGCCAGTCGACAAGTTGAGCAAAATGGAAAAGAAAGGCTGCCTTTACCCGATATTCGTCGTCACTCGACTGCGCTCTGACAATTGCCACGGACCCCGCCAACAACATAGAGAGAAGAACCACAAGCGACGGGAGCGGGGGGATGGAGCGCCCGGCCCACGCGTTCGATGCCGGATCCGCTCTCCCGGTCTTCGGAATTGGATCCGCATAATCTGCTCCACCCAAGGGTTTCATTCTCATTCAGAACCGCCACGTAATCTTGGCGTAGGCGCTGCGCCGGACCAGGCTCGGCGTCACCGTCAAGTCAGGGCCCGAGTATTCCTGGTGGAGATTTCTTAGTAAGTCTTGCCCAACCAGGCCCAGCGATATCCTGTCCGATGGCTGCCATGCCAGATTGGTGTCCAGGCGGGTGTAAGACGGGATTTTCGGTGCGTCAAGGCGTCCTACGAAATAGGCCGACGTAGTCCACTGCCAATGCCATGGAAGGTTCACCTGCGAGCGCAATTGAGCTTGCTGGTTCGGGATGCCGCCCTCGGTTTCGGGGCTGCCGGTTACATCCAGGCTGGCTGCATCCCGGTGTAAGTGCATACTGAGGAATGTGTACCCCGGGCTAAGCGTCCATCGGCTAGCCAATTTCACATTGGCAAACATCTCGATGCCGTGGGTCTCTCCATGCAACAAGTTGGCGAAATACTCGGGGATGAGCAAATGCAATGGCGGAGGGTCCGCTTCTAAGCGCGTGGATCCCGGTTCCTCCGAAGAAAGGTCGCGATACTGGTTAAAGAACGCGGTCGAATCGAACGAAAGCCTGTCCGATAACTGCTTCCGAAAACCGGCTTCGGTAGCGGTCAAGCGCTCATTCAGCTGGTGAGGGTTCCCGAACAAGCTGATCAAAGTTGGAAGATTGTCCGGTCCGGGAAACGCGGTGTAATTGACGCGAATCGCGGTGTCGGCGCGCGACGGCAATCGCTGGGCGCCGGAGATCGCCGCCCAGAACATGTCTCGATCCTCTGGAGTCCATGTGATCCGAGCCGTAGGTTGCAAGTTGAATCCGTTGTAGTAGTCGTACTCAAATTTTGTTCCCAGGCTGGCATAGAGGCGATTGGGACGGATTGCGATCTCGTCCTGAACAAAGTAGCTGAAAATGTAAGTGGCCAGGTCCGGTGGATTAAACGAGACTCGCAAAGTTGCCGCCGTGTCGTCGGAATTCAAACGGTAGCCCAATCCCCAGACAAAATCCTGCCGTCGGCCCCAGTGCACGTGGTCTTGGAAGTCGATGTCAAAGGTGCTCAGTCCGATGCCGTAGGTAGTATCACCGCGGTTGCTGTGCTCGAAATAGGCCTGTAGCGAGGTTTCCGAGCTTGGCGACAACACACGCTTCCATCGCGCGAGCACACTCCAACCGGAGAAACGGTCACGCAGGGCAAGGGTCGCATTTACGGGGGGGAGCAGTGAGACAATGGAAGTGGCTAATTCTCCTGCATTCCCTCTGACTGCCTCCCCCTCCATGGTCAGTGAATCTTTAGCGGAGACATCTGCATCCGCCCGAAATCCACCATGGAAGAGGTACCAGTCATCTTTGCCGCTCTGGTTATCCGGGGTGAGAAAGTGACCTATTTCAAAACTATCTGCGTACAAGCGATATGCCCCACGGCTACCGATCTTTCCCCCATAGCGCACCATCCCAAACCCGTGCTCCAGGGTCCCACCGGCAGCCGTTGCAATTGCGCTCTGCGTCTCCCCTGCGCTTTTGGTGATGATGTTGATTACACCGTTAACCGCATTGGCCCCCCAGACGGTAGCGCCCGGTCCGCGAATGACCTCAATGCGCTCGATGGAATCGAGTGGTACATCCTGGGCATCCCAGAACACTCCAGAAAAAATGGGAGTGTAAACGGTGCGGCCGTCGATTAAAACCAGAAGCTTATTTGAATACTCACCGTTGAAACCGCGCGCGCTGATGGCCCATGTGCTGGGATTGATCTGGGCCACCTCCAATCCAGGCACCATCCGCAACAAATCCGGAATGTTGGTCGCACCAGAGCGGTGAATGTCTTCCTGCGTGATCACGAAAATGGCTGCCGGCACCTTGGATAACTTCTGCTCCTTTTTCGAGGCCGAAGTCACATCGATATTCATGAGGTCTTCGATCTTCAGGGTGGTAAGGTCGACCGGAGGGCTCTGAGTTTGCGCGGCCAGAAACGTCAACGCAGAGAGCACTGACTCGATGGCCACAGCTCGTAAGAGGACTGCCTTCATTGCGCTCCACGTTCCGGGTTCGCCATATCGTCTTGGCCATACCAAACATAGATACTCAATTAGGCCTATCGGCATACTTTCGACGCAGCTTCAGGTCCTGGTTAGAGAACCGGAAAAAGGAGGTCACAAGGTGGGTTTTTGCGGAAGGTGGGGAAGTAAGAAGTGGCTTAAGACTTTTGGCCAATCAAGAGCACCGGGCAACATTACGATACGCCGGATAGGTGCCCATTCCAGACTCGAGAACAGGGATCAGATGCTGTCCGCGGCTATTGCTGGAAAGTGGAGCCTGGCCAGCAGCATGTCGCAAAAGTAACCGCTACTGATTTCTGTGCATCGATAGTATGGCTACTGCCTGCGAACTTTTGTAACCACTTCGTTGCAATTCGTTCATCGAAGCCACCCGCGTTACCTTTCCATTCGAGACGAAGGGCACGATTACGCTGGCATGGCCTCGATAACGTTATAATCTACGGAAGCCGGATACACCTGGTTGAGGCGGAAGCCCGCAGTGGAGAGAAGGCCGCGATACTCCTGCTCGGGGCGTTCTTTGCCGCCGGTCAGGACCATGCATCTCTCTAGGCTTTCAAGTGCGCCGTCTGCGCCTTCATCTGAGCCTTGATGACCAGCTCGGCCGCTAATAGACATTGCGTCTGGTCCTGCGCGGTATGCGTGCGGTTGACGATGTCGGAGACAAACTGCGGCCCGAACGGCAGAGTCAGATTGTTGCAATCGATATAGCGCGATTCCTTCTGGTCCACCAGAAACAAGTTGTTCCCAGCCTTCTTGACAGCGACATCGATATACTTGCGTAGCTCGATATAACCTTCTGTTCCCAGAACAAACAGCCGGCCATCCCCCCACGTGCCCAAACCTTTCGGCGTAAACCAATCCAACCTTACGTAACCAAATCCGCGATCACCCCGCAGCATCATGTCGCCGAAATCCTGGAACTTTGGATGCTGCGGATGATTCACATTCGCGATTTGAGCCGCGACCACCTCGGCCTCAGTCGACCCGGTGTAATACAGAAATTGATCCACCTGATGCGATCCGATATCGCAGAGAATCCCGCCATACAGGGCCGGATCCCAGAACCATTCCGGACGGCCGGACCCTCCGCCGGCATCACCACCTTGCGCCTGATTGATTTGGTGTGGCGCAATGTTGATGGTCTGAATCACCCGTCCAATCGCCCCGGCCTGGATCAGCTCGCCAGCCTTTACCGCCGCTTTTACTTCCAAGCGCTCGCTGTACAAAATGCCGTAGATCCGGTGTGTCTGCGCGATTGTCTTTCGTACAGCGGCAAGCTGATCGAGCGTCGTCGCCCCAGGCTTATCGCTCAGGTAGTCCTTGCCATGCTCCATTACCCGAACACCCAGCCGAGCTCTATGGTTTGGAATCGTCGAACTAAGAACCAGCTGAACCGACTTGTCATTCAAAATCTCGTCTTCGGAGTTCACCATCCTTGCCTGCGGAAACCGCTTGGTGAACGCAGCGACTTTGTCCGGCTCCTCCCCGTAGGCTGACACCAGCACTCCCCCTCCGCGTTGAATCGCTCCGACCATGCCGTAGATGTGGTCATGGCTCATTCCGCAAACCGCAAAATTCACGGAATACTTCGGGGTTGCTCCCCCATCATGAGCTGGCTCCATAACCTCGTGCACGACAGGCCCTGCGCCGGGGTGTACCCCTAACGCTGCCTCTGGAAGGGCTGAAAATAAACCCGCCGCTCCCATTTTCCTGAGAAAGGACCGGCGATTTGCTCCTTGATTTTCCATTCTGTCTCCCTACCCTGGCCTTGCGCTGTAACAGGTTTGTAGGGACCAGGGACCGCATTTAATACGACCCGGCCCTACTTGCCTGGCAGCGGCGTGGCTGGTTCCTCGGGCGCCGCCGGCATGGGAACCAGCGAGATCTCTTCGACGATATCGATACCGGCGCCGCGAAGCAGCTGCGCAACCACAGCCCGGTTGAGCCTGGTGAAGTCGAATTCCACTCGCATCGTCTTCTGCTGTTCATCGAGCACGATTCTGCGAATCCCGTAAACGCCGCGAGCCTTGCCCAACGCGGTCATGGCTGCTTCCGTCGGATGCAGCTCATATCGATAAAGAACGTCAAGATTGGTCGTCATGAGGCCATCATAGCAAGCCGGGTTACCGCACGCGGCTCTAGAGATGGGAAAGGTAATCGAGAATTTCCGGCGAGGTCCAGTCCTGCGCGTTGATGAACTTACGCCGAATTTCGCCGCTACGATCGATAACGTACGTGTCAGGGAAAACAAAGGTTCCATAAATCGCGTTGGTGTGCCGCTGCGGATCGCGGATTGTCAGGTAATCGACTTCGTGCCGGGCAAGAAATTGCCGGTAGGCGCCTTCATCTTCGTCTACATCCACGCCCAGTACAACGAGCTGGGGCATCTGGCGCTGGAGCTGGTTGAGTGAGGGAATCTCTTCGATACACGGGGCACACCAGCTGGCCCAGAAGTTGAGAAGCACCACCTTGCCGTGGTAGGTGCTCAGCTGGAGGCTGCGTCCGCCGTCGGAGATAGTAAAGTCAGGTGCCGGCCTTCCGATCTGCCTCGGATGGTCACCCCGGTCGCAGCCCGCGGCAAGCAGGAGCGAGAGCAAGAACACACAAGCGCTGATCCGCGTACACACGTTTCTATAATAATGCCCAGCGGTCTCCTTCCGGGCGCCAGCCCGAAGCGCTCCGGCAAAGCTGGACATTCGCCGGCTCACTGCAGCTTGGCGTATTCCGCCTTGGCTTGCTTGAGGATCGGGACGTCGGGGTCGGCGTCTTTCCACAGCGTCAGGAAGTCCTGATACGCGGCCCGAGCCTTCACCGTGTCGCCCTGCATAGCATAGGCTCTACCGATTTGGAGATGCGCGAGCGCTCCGATGGGTTCGTTTACTACAATGCCGCGATGGTCGATGATTTTCTGGAACTCGGCGGCGGCTTCGCCGCCCTGATGCGCGGCCAGATAGGCTTCTCCTCGCACAAAAGCGGGGTACAAGCCGATCCCAATGTAAGTAGCGGTCGACATTCCCAGCTCGTACGGTGCGGCGGTTCTGAGACTTTCAATGGCCTCGGAAGCATCTCCCCGGCTGACGGCAAGCTTTGCGCGGAGGGTTGGCAAGTAATTGAACTGCACGATTGTATCTTCCGGAAACCTCTTGTCCAAATCGCCGGTCAGCGCTTGCGCTTGCCCGCCATCCCGGGCATACTCCAAGGCGAGCGCAGCCATGTACTGCTCATCACGGCCTGCCGTTGGCGCCGTGGCCAACGTGACACGCCTTCGCGCTTCGCCGGCGTTGCCGAACAAGGCTTCCCGCAGGCCAGACGCGGCGGAGTAGGTTGCGGCCGTTTCCTTTTCGTCTGCGCGCTCGGCGGATTCCATTGCCCGGAGGGAGAACTCCCGTGCCTCCCGAAGCCTTCCGGAATAGGCGCTGGTATCGGCTTCCAGGCCCAGCATTTCGTCCTCGATTCCCGGCTTGCCCACCGACCATGCTGCCTGTTGCTCCATCTCTGCCACATCGTTCTGCAAAAAAGCAACCCCGTATAGGGCAAGATGGGCGATAGGATGATTCAGTTTGCGTGCGAGACCTTGCCCATAGGTGGCCCTCGCCTCATCGAGGCGATTCAGAGCGGTGTAGTCGAACATGAGGACGGCGTAGGCTATGGAAATATCGGGATTCAAACGAATCGCCTCCCTGCCTTCTTCAACCGCTTTCTCATATTGCCCAATGACTGGGTAGATTGCCCCCATCAGGAAGGAATGCGGCATCTCCGTGCGCGGATAGGCCTGGATCCAAAGCGCGCAGGATTGTTCGGCCTTTTCCATGTTCCCTATGACCACCTTATCGAAGGAAAACGAGATGTAATACTTCTCCGGCTCACTGGCCCGGTTGCGTAGTTCGTAGGCCTTTCGGGTGTAATTGGCGGCGATGCCAATTTCTCCGACCTCCTCATGCATGCGGCCCAACCAGGCGTAGGCAAGCGCAAAATTGGGGTCGAGCTCGATGGCGCGCTCAAAAAGCGGAATAGCCGCGAACGACCCGGTTGTGGTTGCAATTTTAACGCCCGAGCTGAATGCTTTAAGGGCGTCAAGCGACGGCGTGCTGGCCTGCACGAGAGGGGTATCGAACTTCTGCACCGTGCTCAGCGACTCGCCCAGTTTGTTGCGCATTTCCGAAGCTGTCTTTCCCAGAGCATCGAGTACATGGTTCTTGTCGCTCGCCTGCGCTTCCGTGCTCGCCAGCGATTCCCCGCTTACACAGTTGACCGCCTTGAGGGTCAGAAGGTACTGCGTACCGATCTGCGCGATCGAACCGTCCAGGACGGCGGCGCTCGCGGTTCGCTCGCAGATCTCCCGAGC
>Ga0182015_10003505_pt1 | contig 17564 bp, 27 predicted proteins | sample 712P3MmetaG_FD_120478 | JGI IMG/M metagenome (GOLD analysis project Ga0182015, IMG submission 120478) | Permafrost microbial communities from Stordalen Mire, Sweden - 712P3M metaG | ecosystem: Environmental > Terrestrial > Soil > Wetlands > Permafrost | place: Sweden: Stordalen | collected...
CTCGGGCGCTCATCAGACACCTCGACCGCGGGTCCGGTTCATCTGAGCTGATTCAGTGCCCCAGAGACGATCGCCAGATGTCTTTCGGTGGTTCGGGGGTTAAAGCACCAGTGGAGTAGCGAAGGCGTCAGTTCCTTAAGGTGGCCTGAGTTCGCAAAGAAGTGGGCCGCGATGACTTCCCGGCTACGTGGACTCGCTGTTGTCTAGATCGTCGGTGAGCCGTAGCGTCGGCAGGTCCCCGTGACCTAGGCAGAAGGCTTCTGCGTCCTTGTCGAGAGGCCACCAGCCAATCCGCCGGATCTGGGCGGCCAGAACCTTCCAGCGCTCCATGACATCCTCACATTCGACGTACTCGTCATCCGATGCGTTGTCCGGCGGCCGGGGAAGACTCCCGGCTATGAATCCAGCGACCCCAGTACCGGGTGGCGTCGGGAAGGTCCTCGGGGAGTTCGTAGAGCGATGTCCGGTAGTCCTGATCATCATGCGGGCAGTAGGCGGCCATCCGGCCCGGAAAGGTGGGCCAACTCGCGTCGAAGAGGACGTGGTCGCGGGCGGAGAAGAAAGAAAGGTCGGGGTCTACGTCCCCCCGCAGCTCGGCAACCATGGCAGCAGCGTAGATCTGGGCAGGCCAGATGCGGCGCGACGGGCGTCGGGAAGATGAGTGTGCGGTAATGGGGCCTGAGGCGACTGACCCGACAGGAGATGAAGCGAGAGTCAGCCACGTCGTTGAACAATTGGCAGCGAGGCGATCGACGGGGGAGTGCGGCGGACGGTCCGCAGCACGTCCCATATCCGTCTGTATTCCCGGGCGCCACGTCGCTCTGCCTACGCCGCCGCTGCAGATAGACCGCTCTGTCCCAAGCCACCCGACATAGAGCAATCTGTCAATTTTGCGCCCTCACCGGTGGGCACTGTCCTCCACCCAAGCACGGTCGGCCTGGGCATCGGGGCCTTCGGCTCCGTCGTGGAGGTCGAGCTCGTAGACCTGGCCTATGAGATCAACGCCGAAGCTGTGATGCGGCTGCTCCTCGACGAGGACAAACCCACGGGACAGATAGATTGCGCGGGCGGCGACAAGCGGATGGTTGGTCCACAACCTCATCCTGCGATACCCGCAGCCGCGGGCAAAGGCGATGCATTCGTCGACAAGCCGCCGACCTACACCATGGTCACGTGCTGAGGGATCAACGAGAAGGATTCGCAGTTGGGCGGTCTCCTCGTCGCCTGAGACGCAGAAAACGCAGCCCAACCGGGATCCGGCTGCCTCTGCCACCCAAGCTGCCTCCCGGGTGGGGTCGTGGGCATTTCCATAGTCGGCGACGATGCGGGCGACGAGCGCCTCGAAGCTCGTGTCCCAGCCGAACTCCCTGGCGTAGAGCTCGCCGTGGGCCATCACCACCCAGCCCAAGTCACCAGAAAGCCCCAGTGGTCGAATGAGGACCTCGGAACCGTTCATCGCCCCTCCTCGCTGAAACGCGCGTTTCAGTGACACGATAGTGGCATGAGCGGACTTGCCCCAACCACCTCCCCACGCAAGGAGGAGCTTCTCGAGGCTGCCTACAAGTACGTGCTTGAACGCGGCCTTACCGAGATGTCTTTGCGGCCTCTTGCGTCCGCGATCGGATCGAGTCCCCGGGTGCTGCTCTTCTTGTTCGGCTCTAAGGAGGAGCTCATCAGATCGCTGCTCGCCCGCGCTCGGAGAGAGGAGCTCTCCCTACTTGAGCACACCCGGCAAGGAGGACAAGCAGATTTCGCCTCTACGGTGCGTGCCACCTGGAAATGGCTGTCGGCAAAGGATCACCGGCAGCTGTTGACTCTGTGGCTGGAAACTTACGCACGCTCGCTGACGGAACCCGGTGGGCCATGGTCCTCTTTCGCCCGTCAGACGGTCGAGGACTGGCTGGCCGTTCTGAGCGAAGCGCAGGGTCGCAGCCGCCGGCGGAGCGGCGCCGGCATCGCCGAACGCACGTTGGCTCTCTCTGTTCTGCGGGGCGCCCTGTTGGACCTGCTCGCCACCGGGGACGTCTCGCGCGCCACTGCAGCGGTCGAGCAGTACCTCGATTCCCTAGCTCTGGAGCCCATGCGGTCCTGACGCCGCTCTTACTTCTGGTTGTTAGTTGTTCATGCTCAAAACCAGTTCAACGGTGCCGAACCCGAGAAGAGGTCGCGCCGATGCGGCGATAGGGACCGAGCGCCGGAACCGTCTCGCTCTGTCGCGACAAGCCGCCCGACCTGATCGATGTTCACTCTGGGATCGCGCGGTATTCGCGCGTGCCCATGAACGGCACGTCGGGGACAGCGAAGACTTCGCTCGTATCCTCCTCATGTGATTGGTCGATCCTTCGAAGTCGCCTCAGCCGAAGGGACGCGCTTCGCAGTTACCGACGAAGGCGAAGGGCGTCCGATCCTCATCGTCCACCCCGGAGGCAGCACCTCCCAAGCATGGACTTTGGTAGCTCGTCGTCTGACCACCCGGTTTCGTGTGCTCCGCTTCGATCGCCGGCCCTACCGACCGGCCAGCGGCGAGATCCCGATGGAGTCGATGGCCGGCGAGGCGGCTGACGTACTCGCCGTCGCTTCCGCCGTCCATGAACGGCTCCTGTTGGTTGGGCACTCGTCGGGAGCCGTGGTAGCACTTGAAGCCGCGATCGCTTCGCCAGAGGCGCTCGTGGGTCTCGTGCTTTACGAACCACCCGTCGCCGTCTCGAGCCCGCTCGGTGGAGACGCGCTCTGCCGAGCACGAGAGGCCATCGAGCGCCAAGAGCCGGGACTCGCAATCACAATCCACCTGCGCGAGATCGTCCGCGTACCCGGATACCAAGTCACCTTGCTGCGACTGTTCGTTCCTTTGTGGGGACGAATGAAGCGACTCGCGGCCAGCCAGATCGCCGACGATCTAGCGCTCGAATCCCTTGGAGTGGGAATTGACCGCTACCGCGATCTCAACGTGCCAGCCCTCCTCCTCGGTGGTGCTCGGAGTCCTCGTCACCTCCGCATGCGTCTTGACTCGTTGCGAAAGGTCCTTCCTCGCGTTGACTCGGTCGTCATCCTCGAGCGACAAGGTCACGTCGCCAACGTTCGTGCTCCATCGAAGCTCGCCACCATCATTGAGGGGTTCGCCGAGCGGCTGACTTGGTGAGCGCGTGTCGAGGCCCCGCCCCAGAACGGCCCACGCGAGGACTGCCCCATACCGCCAAATAGTCCTGGGAGCAAAGTAAGTCCCGCTCGGTAGTCGGCAGTACCGAGCGGTCGAGGTAACTACCATTGCTCCCGTGCTTGCGTTCAGCCACCAAACGGGCGTCACACTCGCCGAGTTCGGCTTCTTGCTGATCCTGTTTTCCGGTGTCTGGCTTGTCGCCGCTCAGATCCCGGCCTTCAAGATGGGTACGGCGAGAACGATTGTGGCAGGCATTGCGCTCGCTTGCGCTGGCGTGCTTCTCATTGTCGCCACGCGCTGGGGTCACTTCGGTTGACCATGTCCGGTACGTGCCGATGTGGGGCAGCCCCAGGATGCTCCGCAACGCCGGTTCCACCCATTCACCCGGGACACTCACTAACCGTTAACAGGCACCATCGGGTTCTCTTCGCCGCGAGGTTACGTTTGGTGCATGGTTTTGGGGCCTAGCAGCGGCCACGCTGGCGAGGACGACGCGACCGGCCTGCGCGGCAGCGCACACTGGAGACTGGCAGTTCGGGGGCTCCGGTTAGCAGGGCTCGGCTTGTTCGTCGCCGTCGGCGGTCTCGTCACTCGTGTGTGGTCAACAGGTACTGGACTCACGATTCTGCCCGTCGGCGTAGGTATCTATCTCGTTGGCGTCGTGGTCGTTTTCACCGGATTCATCCCGGCCATGCGAGCGCTTCCAAAGCCCCGGCCCTCGATCTGGAGGCTCAGGTGGCTGCTCATGCGCGACGCTCTCCACGCTTGGCACCCGGATCGGTGATGAACAGGCCTGAGCCGATCAGACCGGGGCCGGCAGCCGCAACCAGCGCTGGGACCACTCGTGGGCCCACGCTTCGGCGGGGACAGCGGCCAAGACCTCGAGCGGCAATGAAAAGGAGCACTCCGGCAAGCCCGAAGTTCGCGCGTTGCTGCCACCCTCGATCACCGGTGGCGAGCGAGTTCACCGTGTGTCGACGCCAGTCGTACCCCGGCCGCTTTGCCCCGATCGCCGTGAAGGCGGTGATGAACAGTGGTGCGGCCACGACCCCGCACGCCACCTGAGTCCGAAGCGTGGGTCGCTTGTTCTTGTCGATCACCACGCGGCACACGCTATTGCAGGTCGCAATAGGGAACGGCCAAAGGGGTGTCCCAGAACGCTGCCAGGTCGCTGGCAAGCACAGAACAACGCTCGGCCAGACGAGGGCGATGAGCGCCGAGTCGGCGATCTCGTCCGCACGCCGAGCTGTCTGATCTGCATTCGCACCGGTCGTGGCCGCTCGGTATTCGGTGGGATGTTCTGTTTCTCTCGCCCGGCGGCCGTGGCAGCCTCTTTCGAACAAGCAGAGAGGTTCGCGACCCGAACCCGCCCGTGGGTCTACCCTGCGGCCGTTTGGGGGATCCTGGCCAGGTCGAGCGCTTCGTTGATCGTAAGCCTGCCGCCGGCCTCCGTCGCGTGTGCGACATCCCGGGCCGAGAGCGCTGCTCGTGCCTGATCGACAAACTCGCGCCCCGGCGTCTCGTCGGAATAGACGTTGACGATGCCCTCCTGCTGGGCGTAGATCTCTGCCGCAGTGGCGATTTGCACAGCTCTTGCGGGGCGGTGCTCGACTGCCTCGATCGCCGCGAGTCCGATCAGTGAGAGCCCGACCCCACGAACGCTCGCCACGTCGGTGTATGCCTGCACCGAGTCAAAGAAGTACCGGCGCGCCAACTCACGGTCTTCGTGCCGGAGATGCGTCCACGCCATCTCGGACAGGATTCGGGCCTCCTCGGCTAGGTCACCTACTGCTTCGAACGCGGCCAGGGACTGCCCGTAGAGTTCGAGAGCCACGGCCAAGTCGCCGGCACCGGCTGCCAGCTGGGCGAGGCCGCCGAGTGACAAGCCGGCTCCTTCTTCGTCGCCCCGGCGCCTCTGGATCTCGAGCGCCTGGGAGTACCTCGTCTTCGCCGTACCGAGGTCGCCGGCGACGGCGTGGAGGACGCCGTCGAAAGTCAAGGCAAGCGACTCGGCCCAGGTGAAACCAAGGGAATGGCTCATCTCCATACTCTCCCCCATCCACCTGAGCGCGGACTCCAGATCGAACCCGAGCAGCCCGACGCCCTGCAGGCACGCAGCGAGACAGAGCTCACGATCAGCTCCGAGCTCGGCCGCGATCCGATACGCCTCGGCCCATTCTTCGTTCGCCCGCTCGAACTGACCGAGCGCCCAAGTCGCTAGGGCCGTCGTGAGCAATGCGCCCGCCCGCCCGGCTGTGGGAGCGCCGGTGTCGACGTCGACGAAGGAGGCGGCGTACTCGCGGGCGCTCAGGTGCTTGCCACGAACGTGCCAGTACAGCATCATGTCGCCGCACATCTGCATTCCCTCTTCGCAAGCAGCCGCCTTGCCGTCCCGCGCGGATGCCAGGAGCGTGTCCAGCGCGGACTGGAAGTTGCCCTCCTCGGCGATGCCGCGTTCGAGCGATGCGACTTGACGGGTGCCTTCCATACCGTCGCGAATCTCTCTGGCAACCGCCGCGTACCGGCGGGCGTGCTTCAGCGCCACTTCGCCAGTTTCGGTGGCGGCCTCGAGCCGCTCCCGGGCGTATTGCCTGATCGTCTCCAGCATCCGGAAGCGGTCACCTTGGCCGTCGACCTGCACGAGGGCCTTGTCGACGAGCGACTCCAACTCGTCGAGCATGGTCTCGCCGCCGTCTGCGCAGACGGCCTCGAGATCGGCCAGGGTGCACCCTCCGGCGAAGACAGCCGCGCGGCGAAACAGGCGCTGCTCCGACGCCGTGAGGAGTGAGTGGCTCCAATCGATCGTGGCGCGCAGTGTCTGTTGCCGCTCGGGACTGTCACGAGGGCCAGAAGTGAGCACGTCGAGGGCCCGGTCAAGCCGCTCGAGCAGGGTCTCGGGGGACAAGACTCGCAGTCGGGCGGCAGCGAGCTCGAGGGCCAGCGGCAGGCCGTCCAAGCGTCGGCAGACTTCGGTAACGGCCACAGCATTTTCAGGAGTCAGCACGAACGAGCCCCTAGTCGCTCTGGCGCGCTCGACGAACAGGGCGATGGCCGAATGCGCCAAGAGCGACTCGGTCGACTCGGTGAACCCCTGGCCCGGCGACGCAGGCAGACCGAGCGCGCGGAGCGGGTACTCCCGTTCGGCGGCGATGTTCAGCGGTGTCCGGCTGGTCGTCACGATCCGCAGCCCCGAACAACTCTTCACGAGCCCCGCCACCTCCGAGGCAGCCAGCACGATTTGCTCCAGGTTGTCCAGGAGCAAGAGCGCTTTCTTGTCGCCGATGAGCGAAACGAGCCCGTCTCCGAGCGTTCGTCCCTCGGCCTCCTTCACGTCCAGCGCGACCGCGAGAGCAGGAAGAAACTCCACGGGGTCGATGACGTCGGCCAACGCGATGAACGCGACACCGTCAAGGAACTCGGGTGCAAGTAGCCGACCAAGCTCGATGACGACGCGGGTCTTTCCGACACCGCCGGGACCCGTGATCGTGACGAGTCGATGCTCGCGGACGAACTCGATGAGCGACGCCAGATCGGCTGTCCGACCTAGCAGTGGCGTAGCGGGGTCGGGCAGGTTGCTCGGCAGGCTGGCAAACCGCTCGCCCTTGCCTTCGAGCGCCCACGGATCTGGCACGACGATGCCACCGGCCGACACCGCGTAAAGCTCGAACGGGCCCCGACGTTCTTGAGCCTGAACCGCCCAGGCTGACGACGCCGACCTCGCTCCGGTTCTTGATCTGATCGTAGGCGGAGTCGGACAACATCACCCCGCCAGCTACCGCGAAGGACTCGATCCGCGAGGCGATGTTTACGGCATCGCCGAGCAGGTCTCCCGGCTCGACCATCACCTCGCCTACGTGGATGCCGATGCGAACCGGGACTTCCTGTGCTGCGAGCTCCCGCTGGATGGCAACTGCGGCGAGTACCGCAGCCAGTGAGCTCCGGAACGTGCTCATGGTGCCGTCCCCCATCCGCTTGACGATCGTGCCACCGAAGGCGTCATGGTGGCTCTCGAGCGCCCTGATGTACTTGTCGCGCTTATCGAGCCCGAGGCGCTCGTCAGCCTGCATCAGCGCCGTGTACCCGACGATGTCGGTGAACATCACGGCGACGAGCTGACGGTCGAGCCGCTTACTCACGGCTGCTCCGTCGGCGCGCGCGGAGGAACGGGAGCATCGGCACACGCTGACGATATCGCGGTGCTCGTGAGTGGACCGAGGGCTGGACACCACGGACGAGAATGTGGTCGTGGCCATGAAGTGGGTGGTCGACACCGACAACGCTGGCATGGCCTAGCGCACCGGAGCCAACGTGCGCGACTTCGGCCAAGTCGGCTGCGCTAGTGACCATTCTGCAGAAACCGGCGCTCAACCTGAGCGGCACCGCGCCAGAACGACGACCAGATTTCCCGCCCCAACCCGACTTGACGAGCGCGGATTCGGCGTACTGGGCTGGGAGCGATCGAGGAAACGACGCCGAATAGCACCGAGTCGGCATCGATCTGTCGTGACCGCGCTTTAGTGTGAGCGGGCGCTCGCGATCCTCGGTCAGCTTGTGCGGGCGCTGAGGGAAGTTACGGCGACGGTCACCAGAGGCTGGTCCAGCCAAGAAATAACGGTCGTTCCGTCGCGGTTCGCCGGGGCGTTACGGTCGCACCGACAAGGCCAGATGAACCGATCGGTCGGTTCACCCAGTGTCGATGAGAGTCAGGAGCATGACGGTCGGCTCGCGCGCGGTGAGACTGTGAGGCGTTCCTGGCTCCATGTGCAGCCAGAAGCCGGGCCCCGCGTCGAGTTGCTCACCATCCGCGAAGAACTCGAGCCGGCCTTTGACAATCTGCACAATGGCTGACCGGGATGCCTGATGCTCGCTGAGACCCTCTCCTACGTCGAAGCCAAAGACCGTGACCTCGGTTCGGTCATCGCGAAGGATTACGCGCGATACGACGGCGCCGGTTTGAATATCAATCGTCGCGGCGATCTCCGAAAGCACGACGTGTGGCATCCCGCTCTCCTCTCTTGTGCTCCCCACCGATTGGATGTCGGTATTTCTAGCCGCAACTGGTGTCGGGCGAAGGTGGCCTGCGCCACCGGGCTGACGGCGACAGGGGGCAAGGCTCGATCTTGACCACACAGACGGGAGATGTGGACTCGAACACGCTTGGCTCGGCGGGCAAGCCGCCGTGCTTAGCATTGCGGGAGAGCACGCGGAGGCCGTGACAGAACCAACCGCCTGCCAGAGGGGATGGCCGATGGCGAAGAAATCAACCGTACAGGTGCGACGGGTCTACCAGAACCGAGCGCCGGGCCACGGAACGAGAGTTCTTGTCGGGTGGCTCCGTCAACGGAGCTTAGGAAGTGGTATGCCCACGATCCGGAGCGTTTCGAGGAGTTCGAACGCCGATACAAGACAGAGTTGACCCAGCCCGTACGCACAGAGGCCATCGACTATCTCCACCATCTGCTGAGACTGCAACCTCTGACGCTCCTCGCGGCGACTAAGCACACGGAGATCAGCGCAGCATTCATACTCGCCGCTCTCCTTCGCGACTGATGATCGACCGCTCGCCGTGTGACCACCAACGGCCCTTCAAACCGAACAAGTTTTCCTGTAATCGCTGCGCAGATTGGCGACGCGCCAGAACTACGCACGCGCCCTGCGGCTTGAGGTGCAGGGATCGCGCACCGGCTCGGCGCTCGGGCGCACGCGGAACCGTTGCTCGGTCGCGACCCGCCCGAGGTGGACAAGCCCGGCGTTCGGTGCGTGATGGGTCACTCGTGCCTCCGAGTCCGCACTACGAGTCGGTTTAGGACCAGAAAGCGTCCCACTTGACTTCGTTATCGTTGACTTCCCAGGACTCGCGGAACCGGCCGCCGCTCATGTGGAAGATAAGCACAACATTGAGGTCCAAGACCTTCCCGTCATGCTCGGCGTCATTGTGGTGCAGGCCGATGACGTGGTCTTCGCCAGCGATCACGTCGTGAAGCGTGACCTTGAAAGTTCCACCGGAGCCTGAGACAAGTTCCCCGAAGTATTCGAAGACGGCATCCCGGCCACGCTTGTCGCCGGAGAGGCGGTTGTGCCCGGGCACGTGCCACACCACGTCCTCTGCGAAGAGTTCTCGCAAGGTGTCCATGTCCCCGGCGCTGAACGCCTCGTATCCACGACGCATCAGCCTGGCGTTCTCATCAATGGCGCGACGCATTACGATTCCGCTACCACCAGCTTCCATCGTTTCCCCCTTCAGACAGCCTCAGCGTCAAATCACCGAAGTTGGCCGACGATACCAATTATATCTGGCTCGTGTAGACGACATCGCTCCTGTTCGTCCCTGGAACGCGTGACTTACAGAAGGCAAGCTCCGCGTCAAGCCGTCGGAGTGTGGCGACAGGCCAATTGGGTTGGTTACATGGCGGCCGTAGACACTCACAACGGACGTGGCCCGCAATGTTTCCCTGTTGATTCTTGGGACGGTAGGCGGCCCGTTTACATGGGAACGACTCTGACCCTGAAAACGCCTTCTTTGGCGAAGCCACTCCCGAACCGACAACTCCCTTCACTTTCGAGCTGGACAGACGCACATCTAACAACGTACGAATAAGAGCAATCAGCCTCACGCCAGCGGAGGCGTAATCGGCGATCTCGTGCGCACGCCGAGCCGTCGCTATGTCGCGGCACGGCTCCCCGCACGGGCTCTCCATCGAAGGTGCAGATCAATCCTTTAGGCTCGATCATCTGCACCTGGCACCTTGGGTTTGCGACGCGGATAGCGGTCACATATGTATTTGGCGTTTGGTGAGCTTTCCTGCGGGCAGCGCTTGGCGCGGCGCTCTGGCGCCGCTATCCGTGTCAGCGAGTGCCACTGCGCCGCTTCGATGCAGCAGTGGGCACCGGGTAAGCGGCAGCCAGCAGCTTCATGAGTTTCGGGAAGGTGGGGGTGAAGCGGCCCTTTCCCCATTCGAGGTCAGGCTCATTGGCCATGGCCTGGCTGAGCACTTCGACGATCAACGTCGAGACGAGATAGACGGCTTCTTCTGAGTCGGCCTCGGGACCCAGCTGGCCGGCGGCGACCGCGTCAGCCAACGCGGCACGCTGGAGCGAAGCCATCTGGACGCTGGGAGCGAACGCTTCGGCGGATGGCTCGAGGCTCGGAACGGGGCGCCAGAACATCAGCTGGGCAGTAGGTCGGTTGGCTAGCGCCCAGCGCCCGCTGGCCTCGAGCCCCGCGGTCAGCGCGGCGAGGCCGGGTTCGGCGCCAGCCATGGCCTGGCGCATGACCTCGAGGTGTTCGACTTGACCGCGCAGGAAGACGGTGTCGTATATGGCCATCAGCGAGGGGAAGTACTTGTAGATCGAGGGGGGCTGCACCCCTAGGCGGCGGGCTACCTCGGCCAGGCTGAGGCCGTTGACCCCTTCCTCGGTCATCACGTCGGTGGCGATGTCGAGGATCTCCTCGATGGTCTCTTGGCGCCGTCGGGCGCGTCGATCGACCCGTTGTGGCCCCGGGATCTGCACTGCGGCTTCGTCGTGGCTCATTCTAAGGAGCATAGCATATCATCGTCTTGACAGCTTTAGCTAATTAGCGTAGCGTATCTCCCTTACCGGATGACCGCTCAGAAAGAGGGGGCATGATGCCGAAGAACCAAAGGTGGTGGCTGACCCAAGACAGCGAGGAGCTGGTCGTGAACGCCACCGCCGACCACATCTACGACCTGGTCGCGGATCTGCCGCGCATGGGTCAGTGGAGCCCCGAATGCCAAGGCGTCGAGTGGGACAGCGGCGCCTCCGCGCCGGTCGAAGGTGCCCGCTTCGTCGGCCACAACCGGGGCGGACCGCGCAAGCTCATGCGCTGGTCTCGACACGGCCGCGTCCTCGCCGCCGAGCGCGGACGACAGTTCGCCTTCGCCACCGAGGAAGGTGGGCGCGAGTCCACCGTGTGGCGCTATCGTTTCGAGCCAGTCGACGGCGGGACTCGAGTCACGGAGTCCTATGAGGTGAAGCAGATCCCTGTCTGGGCGCGCATCCTCGACGTCCCGACGAATCGCCACCGCGAGCTGCTGGAGGGCATGCGCCACACGCTGGCTCGGCTCAAGATCGCTGCCGAGGCCGACACTGGGGCAGAAGCGGTCGGCAAGGAGAATGAGTGATGAACGACGATCTCAGCGGGGCTCTTCGCCCGATCGCGTTGCAACCAGATGAGGGTGAAGCGCTTTGGTTCATGGGAATGCTGGCCACGATCAAGGCGTCGACAGAGGGGACCGGCGGCCGGGTCGCCGTTATCGAGCACACGAGCCCTCAAAACTCTGGTTCGCCACTTCATGTCCACCACCGCGAAGACGAGTGGTTCTACGTGCTCGAGGGCGAACTGACCATTTGGGTCGGCGGCGAGGTGATCCGCGCACCGGCGGGATCCTTCGTCTTCGGTCCCAAAGACACGCCGCACACGTTCACGGTGTCCGCACCCGAGGGGGCCCGCTTCTTGCTGGTCACAGAACCGGCTGGTTTCGAGAGCTTCGTGCGCTCCAGTGCTGAGCCGGCTAGGGCTCTTACCTTGCCGCCGCCTTCTAGCGAGCCTCCTGACGTAGAGCGACTGGGTGCTCTTGCGGCGGAATATGGCATCGATATCCTTGGTCCGCCCGGCATTCCCACATGAAGGTTGCAAGATGCTCCGCCGCACGTGCACATAGGTCACGTCGCGCCGAACCGGCTCTTGTCGGGTGACGGCCAGATAACAAGTCCGACTCTCAGATACCGAAGAGACATTCGGTATCTCTCCAACCGCTTGCCTTCGTGTTTTCTGTGGAATACAGATTCGGCGATCTCCTGCGCACGGCGAGCCGTCGATCGGGCGCGGCGAGTGGTCCGTGGCCGCGATGTTCTGCGTGTCTGTTCGAGGCGTCCCTGACCGACTAGGCTAACCGATCGGACCAGATGGGTAGAGTAACGACGCGTGGACCTTCGTGAGCCTGTACCGATAGCCAGATTTGACCAACCCCGGGACCTCATCGAGGCGTTCGCGGATGCACTGAACGCCAAGGATGCAGAATCTCTCGGGAGGCTGTTCTCCGAAGGCGCCGAGTTCGTCAATGTCCGGGGCACGTGTATGCATGGGGTGAGGGCATCATCGAAGGCCACGCCCTGTCTTTTTCGGGACCACTGGCGGGAAGCACTTTTCAGTTCCACTCAATCTCGGAGCTGCCAGTCACCGCTGAGGTGACGGTGGTTCACGCGCACTGTGTTCGTGATCGACTCCCAGATGCTCCTCCGACCACGGGGCCCGCAGTCTCGACCGTCCTCCAGCTGGTCGCTCGTCGGGGTCCCGATGGATGGCTGGCGGTGGCCGCCAGCAATGTGCCAGAGACGCCTCCGGCTGGACCGTCCTGAAGCTGACGGATGGCGATTCCGGCGGGTCCCCGATCGCTGGTTCGCGGGCGTACAGAACAACGCCGGTGGAGGGACCGGCAACGCACGCTAAATCGGCGATTTCGCGCGCACGCCGAGCCGTCTGGCTCGGACGCCTTCTCCATTCAAGCTGTTATTCGGTGTGCCGATCTGTTCGCAACAGTCGGGTTCTTCTTTATGAAGCGCGCGTGACCCTGTGTCGTGCAAGCGCCTGGAAGACGCGTCGATGCACCGGTTGGAGCGACTTCCAGTAGAGGAACCCGGGGATTCCCTTCGGGCGAAGTGAGCCGACTTGGACGAGCTCCTCCTCACTACATCGATAGCCGAGCCATGCTTCTCCGGGAAACCAGCGAATAGCGCGCAGCACGAGCACGCCGCGGTCACGTCGAACGACGAGCCACCAGTCAACAGCGGCGCTTTGGCCAATCTCCTGTGGGAGCTGAGTTTCCAGTACTCCCCGATGAGACGTCCGACGAGCGCACGTACTCTCCACGCGAACGGTAGGCCGTACCAGCTGTAACTTCCGCCGATCCGTTCAAGTTCGGCGTCGAGGCGCGCCGACGTGGCGTTCGAGTAGGGAACGGTCACGCGAACCGTGTACTCGCCGTCTCGAAGCCCGCTCCCGCGACTCATGAGGCTCTCATCGAGCTCGTCTGCCTGGTCGTCGAGCGCGGCCGAGAGCGCGGCCGCGAGGCCCATCGGCTGGATGCCGAATGCCGAGTCGGTCCGCTCCTGATCTTCGACGACGACCTCGGTGACGAGACTCTCGATGAGCGCGTGGCTGACGCGGCGATTTACCGGGTGACGAGATCCAACCAGTACGACGACAGTCGAGGTGTCAGGTACGACACGTCGACGATGCGCCGACGACGCAAACCGCGCGCCGTCGCGTACGCTGCGATCATCTCGCGGTACGAGGTAACCTCAGCGCCGCCGACCTCGTACACGCCAGGCTCGACATCGATCGCGCCGATCAGATAACGGATCATGTCGGCCAAGGCGATCGGTTGGATCGCTGTGCGGACCCAACGTGGACAGACCATAAACGGAAGTCGCTCAGTGAGATACCGCAACATCTCGAAAGAGATACCGCCGGCACCAAGTACGACTGCTGCTCGGAGCTCGACAACAGGAACATCTCCAGACGCCAGCGCTGTGCCGACCTCTTGGCGACTCACGAGATGCTCCGACTCTGGGTCATGTCCAAGCCCACCGAGATAGACGATGCCTCGGAGGCCCGCGACCGCAGCAGCCCTCCCGAAAGCCATAGCCAGCTGGTGGTCACGAGCGCGAAAGTTTTCAGCACTCAGCGAGTGCACGAGGTAGAACGCGGTCTCGCATCCAGCTAACGCTCCCTGTAGGGCCATCTCGTCGGCCACGTCAATCGAACGTCCTTCGGCACCAGCGATTTCCGGAGCGCGTCGCGAGAGTGCGATGACGTCATATCCAGCCTCGACGAGAGCAACCGAAAGTTTGCGTCCGACGAACCCGGTTGCCCCAACCCACGGCGATTCTTACCGCTCAACCATGCACCACGACTGATCACCAAGTTGCGCGGCTTCCTGTTCGTTATGCAAAACCGTCGTGAGGGAGCGATGCCCGGGAGGCAATTCTTTCGCTCGTACGCACGCGGATCGGGCAATCTGCCCGCGACGTGGTGGTGCTCGGACCGGACCAGAGCGCGTCAATGTCGGACGTGCTAGCAATACGGGCCTGCGCTTTCGTGCAGTCAACCCGATGAATGGACGGTAAGCCCATGTTTGTGACAGTCATCCACCGAATTCACGACCCCGAAGGTTTTCAGGCCGCTGAGGCCAAGGCGCTCGAAGCTGGGCTTCCTTCCCACGTTGCGCTGCCAATCCATGCGGAAACCAACGATCACGCCCTCGGCATCTGCATCTGGGAAGGCGAATCGGTCGACGCTGTGCGTGAGGTGGTTGAAGGCGCGGTCGGACCATGGGCGAACAACGAGTACTACGAGATGCACGTGGACGGACTTACGCCACAGCTCGGAAAGTGACCGGCTGATCGCTTCGACCCCAGATCTGTCGTGCGGCGTGGATCGCCGGCTTGGGGGACGCGTCCCGAGGTGGGAGCCGAGTCGGCGATCGGCGTCTATCGCCCAACCGCGCCCGTAGCCGTCGATCGGCGTGCCCACCCCGTGGACCTTGGTCGGTATTCGGTACGTCAATCTGTTTCGCCTGCCCCATGGGCATCACTCGGGCATGGCCCGATGTTTCGACGCCGGCGAGACCTACGTAGGTGTAGCGTCGACGCACCGGGCTCGGTAGCGCCGTCGGGTCCAAGCACTTGAGGGGGAGCCATGCCGACCGTAATGGGTCATCACGATGTGAAGGACAAGGATCATTGGCTCGCATCGCCTAAGCGCGAAGAGTTCTTCGGGCCTCTTGGTGTCACCAACATTCGGACGTTCGTCGACCCGCAGAACCCGACCCATGTTGCGCTGCTCATGGACGTCCCCGACATGGACGCTTTCACGGCCGCGATGCAAACCGAAGCCTCGGCCGAGGCGATGGCGCACGACGGCGTGCTGACTGAAACCCTCGTAATCCTCTTTGAGGCTTAGTTCCCGGCCTCAATTCCCGGAAGCACGGAACGCGGCGGTTTGGGACATTCGCAGCTACGCGGACTGGACGCCGATCAGCCATCGCGCCCGTATCCGTCGTTACGCGTGCCTTTTACTCTTTTTTCTCCATTCACCGCACGGCGCGAGATGAATCGCTCTGGCGCGGACTAGAGAACCCTGAGCGATCCCCCTGGATCGATACCACTCAAGTTCGGCCCCCGTCCGGCCTCTCGGCAGGTGCGCACATCCGGCAATAGCGTGCGGTCGACGACGAAGCGTCAGTGCCCGGTTGCCCCCGGACAAGGGCGCTTCGGTCATGCCTTGGTGGCCAACCCCTCAAAGATGTAGCCCATGGACTTTGGACCCTTCATGTAGAAGTTGTCCATCCGGGACACGGTGAGCCCTGCCTGTTCGATGAGGCGGTCGATCGGCCGGTTGAGATGACAGCCTCCTGCCCACCGGCGCTGGAAGGGTGTGAGGCGCTCCTGCCATTTGGCCACATTCGGGTTGGGCGAGAGGCCATGTTCAGCGAAATGCATCTCGCCACCAGGGCGAAGGACTCGGTGAACCTCGCTAAGGGCGCTGTCGATGTCGGGGATGGTGCACATCGTCAAGGTGATGAGCACATGGTCGATGCTCTCAGCATCGACGCGCAGCGATGCACCGTCGAGGCCGATGTACTCGACGGGCACCGGGCTGGCTGCGACCCGCCCGGCGGCAAGCTTTCGCCCCACGGTTGCCGGGTCGACGGCACGAACCCGCCGCACCGTCAGCGGGTAGTACGGCACGTTCAGGCCCGAGCCGAATCCGATCTCCAGCACCTCACCGGAGAGACCGGAGGCGACCCGTTGGCGGACCTTGCCGAACTCCTTGTTGTCAAGGAGGACGTTCGTGATCCGAGGGAGGACTTGGTCGCCATAGAGCGCCACGCCAGGCAGTCTGCCCGAAACCAGGATTCCTCGCTTCCCATCCATCGGGTTGGAGTGACGCTTCATCCACTCGCCGCTCAGCCGCATCAGGACCGCTCGGGGCCTACCTGGCGTCACCTGATGTGAGTCATACCGGCGTCGCTTGATGTGCGACGGCCCTAGGTTTCTGTGTCGCGGTGTTCATAGTGTTCAGATCGGTTGGCTGGCGGTTCGATCGCCTGGTCGATCGGGTCGGCGCGAAGGAGCGAGGGCGCAGCGAGTGACTCAAGCCCGACGATTTGCCGTCTTTTCAATCGAGCACGGCGATCGCGCGGACTCCAGACGGCATCGCCTAAGACGTTGAGCCGCCCTGCATCGCCTGCATGTTCTTCATCATGACCGCCTCGGCTGTGCGCAGCTCTTCGCTGGGGCTGAACCACAGGAACTCGGTGCCGGGCTCGTTCTTCACCGGGACGTGGCCGGGCGGCGTGTAGAAGGCGTCGCCGGCTTCGAAAACCTCATCATGGTCGGCGTACCGAGCGGTCATGCTGCCCTTGAAGATGTAGCCCCAATGCGGGCACTGGCAGCGGTCGTCCGGAAGCCCCTTCATCAAGGGAGTCGCGTCGATGTCTTCGAGGAGCGACGTGAAGCTCACGGTGTAGCCGTCGAACTCGTCGCGCAGATCCACGACCGGGCCAGCATCCTGGCGTTGTGGCGCGGTATCCCTTGAGACCTTCGGCATCTCCATCGCTCCTTCGTTTGGGCCGTGACGCAGGCTAGATGCCGAAAGGTTACGCCGTCATGAGGTGTTCGGCCCTCAACGAGCTGAGGCGAATACAAATCGTCGTTCAGAAACGCCGCAACCCCACCGATCGGGACGCCCAGTTCTCCTACCTCGCCTGGGAGGTGTTTCTCGGCGTTCCCAACGCGCCAATTTGGACCCGCCGCGGCAGTCCCTTAGCTACACCTGGGTCGGCTGAGGATCAAACCGCAGCCGCTGGAGGGGCTGGCGACGCTGGGCCAGCCGTGATGGGAGACGGCTTGAATCCCTTGACCATGAGGTAGAGGCCGAGCGACAACTCCCAAAGGAACTCCGGGACCGTCGCAATGACCTGCGCGCTGGAGCCTGACTTGATGAGGTCTAGCAGCACGGCGGTCCCCGAGACGATGACCAGCGGACCTCCGACCAGCCCGAGCATCGTCATGGCCCGTGGCACGAGGCCGGATCGGTACATCAGGTAGCCGAGCAGCAACCCGTTCCCTACACCGACGACCCAGCCGGGCCCGAGCAAGGACGTCCACTTATGGATCGCGACGAGCGACCTGCCGACCGTGACGAGCGAACCCGCGCCGGCGGCGCTCCCGACGTCCTTCCGCAACGACACGACCGCTAGTGCACTGTCTCAAGAATGGCTTTACAACGATTGACCTTGTCGAGAATCGACTGGACTGAGGCAGTCCAGACAAAGGGCTTTGGGTCATCGTTGTGGATTCGCAGGTACTCCTCGATCGC
>Ga0182015_10003506_pt1 | contig 17562 bp, 20 predicted proteins | sample 712P3MmetaG_FD_120478 | JGI IMG/M metagenome (GOLD analysis project Ga0182015, IMG submission 120478) | Permafrost microbial communities from Stordalen Mire, Sweden - 712P3M metaG | ecosystem: Environmental > Terrestrial > Soil > Wetlands > Permafrost | place: Sweden: Stordalen | collected...
GCCGAACTGGTGAAATGTTCGCGAGTATCTTCGCGGATACATCAAGAACTGCAAAAAGCCCCGGAAACGGTGGGCCTTTTCGTTGCATGCGGCAAGTCGGTTCCGGTGGCCAACGCCATCAGCGACTTCGGCTCGACCAGCTAAAGAAAGAAAACGATTCCCCTGCCGAGATCATGCGCATGATTAGGGGCCGTCGCTCGAACCGTCGGTTGGTTCCTTCCTGGAGGGCCCCAGGTGCTCGAGCGCTTCCTACACTCCGCTGACGAGGGCTTTTCGAAAGACCGGTTCGCAGCGTTCACCGATGGCGCTTTTGCCGTTGCGATTACGTTGCTAATCGTCGACTTTCGCGTTCCCGAAATCCCGCACGTCAACTGGGATCGCCTGGATGAATTTCCACGGCAGCTTCAAGAGCTTCGAACACGTCGATCGGCCGATGATCCTCCTCGCCCTCTGCACGTTGTCATTGGTGTGCTTCATACCGTTTCCAACCGCGTTGCTGGCGCGTTATGGAGCGATACCTTCGTCGACCGCGCTATATGGCATATCGATGCTGCTAATGGCGTTCTGCGGTGGTTTGCTACCGACGTATGCGAGAGCGCAGTAGGCGGCCGCCGGCGTACCTGTGCCGCGACTAGGGAGCTGTTTCTGGATCCCACGCCTCGTTGGGCTCGCCTTCTACGGAGTCGGGGCGCTGTTGGCCCGACCCTGAGCATAGCGGTCTACGTATGCGCCGCGGTCAGGCGTGCGGCCGGTCAAATAATGAAGGCTGAAATGGTGAAATTCGGGACAGGGACGTGGTAAATGGTGAAATTCGTCGAAACAGTGAGACAGCGGTCGCACGCGCATTGGGGAGACGACGGTCGACTGGGAGCCGGGCGACGTCTTCGCGGGGCCGAAGTGGCAGGCGTTCCGCCATGCAGCGCTCGGCGAGACCGCCTATCTCTTCGCGATGAACGACCGGCCGCTGGATTGACGCGCTCGGCTACTACCAAGAGAAGACCGTAACGGAGTAACGCCATGCTGACACCGCAAGAGAACGAACGTATCACGCGCATCGGACCCGGAACACCGATGGGCGCGGTGTTTCGGCGCTATTGGCAGCCCGCGGCGCTCTCCGAGGAACTGCCGGAACGGGACGGCGCGCCGATTCGCGTGCGCCTCTTAGGGGAAGACCTCGTTGCATTCCGCGACTCAACTGGCGGCGTCGGGCTCATCGATGCCTTTTGTCCGCATCGCCGCGCGCCGATGTTCTTCGGTCGTAACGAAGATTGCGGTCTGCGCTGCGTCTATCACGGATGGAAGTTCGATAGCGACGGTAACTGTGTCGACATGCCATCGGAGCCGGCCGACTCGCTCTTCAAAACCAAGGTTCGCATTGCGGCGTATCCGACGTTCGAAGCCGGCGGTGTTGTCTGGGCGTACCTTGGGCCGGCAGGGCTGCAACCGCCTGTCCCGGATTACGAATGGCTGCGCGTCCCTGCGAGCCACCGGCATATCAATAAGACGTACGAAGAAGCGAACTGGCTGCAAGCACTCGAGGGCGGACTCGACACGTCGCACTCGTCGTTCGCGCACAACATGAACATCAACGACAAGAAATATTTGCGCAACGCCGATACGGCGCCGCGCCTCGAGGTGGACCGGACCGACTACGGTTTCCGTTATGCCGGCATTCGTTCGTTCAGCGATCGCGACTACGTGCGCGTCTATCACTACATCATGCCGGCCCAGCAGTGCCGCGGATTCGTGGTCGGCAACCGCGCTGATTCGGAGGATTGGCACCAGCCTTCGATTCACGGTCATGTGTGGGCGCCGATCGACGATGAGACGACGTGGGTGTTCAATTGGATGTATTCGGTCGATCCGCAACAACCGCTTGATTCGCGCTACGTCGAGACCTTCGAGGCGTTCGCCGGCCGTGGTCCGCAGCACCACATTCCCGGGACCTACAGGCTGAGGGCCAACAAGCGTAATGACTACTTCATCGATCGAATCGTGCAGAAGGCGCAGACCTTCACGGGCATTGACGGCATCAACACACAAGACTATGCGCTACAGGAGGGGATGGGTCCGATCTGCGATCGTTCGCTCGAACACTTGGGGACCGGCGACCGCGCGATCATCGTGACGCGCCAGTTGCTGTTGGAGGCTACCGACGCCGTCGAGCAGGGTCAAGCGCCGCGGGGAATCGACCCCGAACAATACCGTGCCATCCGTGCGTACGATCAACTCATCCCGAAAGATTCCGACTGGCGTGACACGATGGCTCCCGCCTTGGTCGCGCGTTACTGATGTTGCGCCGAAGAGCATTTATCGCCGGAAGCGCGGCGTTCGGCCTCAGTGTTCGTGCGGTCGCGGCGCAGACGGTGCCCGCCTTGCGCATTGGGTACAGCCCCGTCGGCTGGACGCTCGGCGAGGGATATCTTTCGGATCACGGCGGCTTCTTCAAGCGCGCCGGCCTGACTGTCGAGATGACGAACCTGATCAACGGCGGCGCCATCAACGCGGGCGTGATCGGTGGCGCACTCGATATCGGAGCGACCAACGTCGGTTCCATCGCGAGTGCTCACGCTCGCGGGTTTCCCGTCGCGTTGATCGCGCCTTCGATCGTCTCGACCGCGGGAAGGCGTCCGATGACTGCCGTGAGCGTCCTGGCGTCCTCGAACATCCGTCAACCCCGCGACTTGACCGGCAAGACCATTTGCGTCAGCGCCGTGCGTGACTTGCAGCAAGCATCGATCATGAACTGGCTCGAGCAAAGCGGCATCGACCCGCAAAGTGTCAAGTTTATCGAGGTGCCGATTCCGCAGATGTTGAGCACCCTGCGTGCTGGCCGCGTCGACGCTGCCTCGCTGGCGGAACCGTGGCTGACCGCTGGCGGAACTGACGTCCGGGTGCTCGGTGCTCCGTACGATACGCTCGCTCCGGAGATCATGCTCTCCGGGTGGGTCGCGACGCGCGCATCGATCGCAGCAAACGGCCCGACGCTGAAGCGGTTCGTCGAAGCGATTGCCGCAACCGCGGCTTGGGGGAACAGCAATCCGGCGGCCGCGCTGAAGATGGTCGAAGATATGTCGGGGCTCTCGCCCGAGTTGGCAGAGCGGATGGCGCGTCCGACGCTTGGGGAGCGCCTCGTCGCGTCGCAAATTCAGCCGATCATCGACACCACCGCGAAATATGGCTTTCTCCCGCGCACCTTCAGCGCCGAGGAGATCATCGCGACTGTCTAGTGCATGCTTGGCGAAGGCGTGGTCTCAACACTCACAGGATGGGGAGTGTATCGACCAGCGGCGCGATCGCCGAGTTCCCCCTGTCGACGGCCAACAGTATAGCTTGCCCCGACGGTCACGCGGCATGATCCACCGGAGATGGGCCTCAAATGTGAAATGAGGGCGTTTCTTTGCTAGATTGTGAAATTCCACGAAAAAGTGAGACAGCGGAGTTCTAACCGTTCTAACGTTCCCCGTGCTGGGCGAAAGGGCAGCAAACCACTGGCCTTTCGCCCCATATCCGTCACCCTGAGCGTAGTCAAAGGGCAGCCACAATCATGGAAGACGAAGCACAAGCGAAGATTCTACAACTCCTCAGATGCCACGGCCGAGGTCGTCACATTGTCACGAGACGCCGTAACTCACGATGTTGAAGCAACTGCCACCGAGATTTTGAACGGTGAAGTTCATGATCTGCGGCGAAACTCCGAAGACCAGGAATTGCGCGAGCTTGCCCGCCGATGTCGTGTTGAAACCGCCCTGGGTGACGGTCGTGCCTTTGTACTTCATGCTGCCTTGCTGTGCGCCGGAAAAGCAAAGAGTGGTGGGCTCAGACGACCGGATTGCGCGATCTTCGAAGGCGCATTGCCCCGGCGAAAGACCGCCGGCAGCTGGTCCTTTCGACACGCTGAATGTGATCTGGTCGACGCCGCCGGAGACCACCGTCAGCACGTTGCTTCCGGCGCTCATGTCGCAGGTGAACGGCACGGTAGCGCCTGGCGGCGCGGCGGTTGGCGGCGACGTCGGTAATGACCGGACCTGGATCGGGCCCGGCAACGTCGGCGCAGCCGAGGCGGCCAGTGGCACGCCAACCAGCACGGCCAAGAGAAGAGCAAAACGTTTTGTCATGTTCATAGCATACCCAATGGCCGTTCCGGCGCCGTGCACAGTCGCGAGTCGCCTCTCGATAATCGCTGCAAGCCACCTCGAGCGAGGAACCGTAGCCGCAAGTAAGCATACGCTTGCCAAATGCCGAGAATTCCGACCTTAGGAATGAAAGTCGCCAAAACGGTGTGACAGCGCCGTTCTGACAGCATTGAGTACACTCGAAGGCCCGGCAAACGCCGGGCCTTTTTTAGTACAATACTGCTCGCGACTCGCTGGCCTCGACTCAATCGCGCGCAGCCTCGTTAACAGCGGAGACTGCGGGCAATTGCCAATGGCTGGCGCGCTTGTAGTGAACTGGCAGCCGACGATTGAAGTAGATCAGCAGCAGTCGTGCTCGTTCTTCCACGCAGTGCCGTTCGAACGAGTTCCACAACTTTATTGGAAATTGAGACGCTGCGTGTTGCCGGAAACACCTAAGGCTATGCGGTGCATCGGCCTTGCGTAAACGGGGACGCTACTTGTGTAAGGACGAGCCGTCGAAATTATCGAGTGTCGGTTCGACCGGCTCAGCTGTGACCGTGCTAAAGCCGCCGGCAACCTCGTCGAGTTCTTCGAGATGGAGATCGAGATCGCTGTTCTGGCCCCCTAATACGTCGTTAGGTTTGGCGTTATTGCTCGGCTTCTGATCGGACATCAAACGCTCCATCTTTCGAAGAAACGGGGTTAAGAAAGGTAGAAATTCGGGGCCGCGCAGTGTGGACCTATCCTGGCCGATGTGGCCGGGGTCATACTGCGGTACGGCCCACGCCGCGAGCGGCCTTGTTGGCTCGTTGCCCGCGACCAGTTTTCATCTCGTCGGAAATGGGGGCCGTTAATCAGCGACTGTCGACCAATGCTCCCTGAGGTTTTCCGCGCCGCGCAACGAGGCGGCTAGGATCGTATAGGTCGGATTCGAGGCGCCTTCGCTTGGGAAGATACATGGGCCGGCCATCCAGAGATTCGGAATTTCGTGGGTCTGGCCGTAGCTGTTGACCACGGAGTCCGCGGACCCCGTGCCCATGATCGCTCCGCCATGCAGATGGGCGGTCGGCATGACGCGGCCTTTGCCCGACCATACTTCCTTGGCGTTCGTAGCTTTGGCGATCTTCATGCCCAAGTCGAAATTGGCGTTCCACAGCGCGACCGCATCGTCGTCGAAACTGTGGAAGAGCCGCGCCTTCGGCATCCCGAACTCATCCTTGTCGCTTGCGAGTTCGACGCGGTTCTCGAGCCGCGGCAAGCCCTCGCCAAAGAGCGTGATGCTGGTGAGGCCGCGCGCCGCATGCTTCATGAATTCATGCAGCTCGGGTCCGAAGAGATCAGCGCGAGCATTGGCAAAATCGTTGGTCTTTTTGGCGGAGCCCGTCACGATGTACGTGCTACCAAAGGCGCCCGGGTTGCTCGTCTTCGGGTAGTGGTCGTAGGACTGGTATTGGTTGGCGACCGTGCCCAAGTGGGGCGTGATATCCTCATCGAACAGTGCTGAGACGCCGGCGATGTGGTGCGTCATCATGAACTTGCCGACGAGCCCGTTGGCGTTGGCCAGCCCATTCGGATGCTTGTCGGTCGCCGAATTCAAGAGCAAGCGCGGGTTTTGCGCCGACCACGCGGCGAGGATGACGACGCTTGCTTCCTGCACCTGTCGTTGCTTGTTGGCGTCGAAATACTCGACGCCGGTGACGACGGTGCCGGCCGCGTTGGTAAGGACGCGTGTGACGGTGCTGTGTGCTCGCACTTCGGCCTTGGCCTTGCGCGCCGCACCGAGATACGTCACTAGCGGATTGTTGAGCGCCCCGGTCGGACAGCCGACATGGCACCAGCCGTCATAGATGCAGGCCGGGCGACCCTTGAATTCGGTCGACGTCAAGCCGACCGGGTTCTTCACGAGATGGATGCCGTTCGCTTCGGCGCCTTTGAGCCAGACGTCGCCGTTCGCAAACGTCTTCATCGGCGGCATCGGATAGGGCTTGCCGGCTGGGCGCCATCGCTCCTCAGCCTTGGCATCGCCGGAGACGCCGATTTCGTCCGCGACCCGGTCGAAGAACGGTGCAAGGTCGTCATACGAGATCGGCCAATCGTGCGCGCGCCCGTAGTCGCTCTTGATCTTGAAGTCAGTCGGGAGATAGCGCGGGTAATTCGCGTAATAGTGCAGTGCCGCGCCGCCGACACCCCATCCGGCCTGGCCGACGTACCCGAAGGGGTTCTTGCCGTCGAGGATCACCGGCGCTACGGGCTTGAGGCGCCTGCCCCAGATATCCGAGCTGATGAGATCAGGGAGATGCCAATCGGGCCCGGTTTCCAGCAAGACGACTTTTTTGCCGGCCTGGGCCAAGATCGATGCATAGACCGAGCCGGACGCGCCCGCGCCGACGATTACGGCGTCGACTTTCTCGTTCGCCATCTTACCACTTCCTCGTCGGCATGATGTGAGCCATGTAGGGTACACCGAGGGCAGCGTAACCCTCCACGGTCGCATACACGACATCGACTGCGTCGTTGCGCAGAACGCTGTAGACGAACGGTCCGGGCGGCCCTTGCCAACCGTCCAACTTGTCCTGCCGCATGGCATCGATGAACTGGTGCTGCTCGTCGGCCGAGAGCTGCGCGAACGCGCGGCCCTGCATCTTGCTGCTAGCTCCGTCGATCGCGGCGATGGCCGCGTGGTAGACCTTGGCGAAAGGCGGAGCGACACTCATGATCCGCAGCGCAAGCAGCGCCTCTTCTGGCGGTATCGAGATCTGCTGATCGATGAAGTTCGTGATGCCGGCCCCTTTGGCACCAGGAACGAGCGTCTCGCCGACGGCGTCGAGCGTTTGTGCCTCGGCCGGGGTCAAGGTCCGCAACGATGCTCCCTGCGCACGGGCTTCGCGTGGCGTGAGCAGCAGTTCCGCGCCGTTCACCGTAAAGGCAAATACGCCGAGGCCGACGCCTTGTATGAAAGTGCCCCGATCCGTGTCGCTCATTTCAGCGCTCCGGCGATCTCGTTACCACTCTTGAGCGGGCGTGCCCGCGTGAACGTTGCAGACATCTTGACTCCAAACACAAAGCTCGGCGCTGCGAAGCCTCTTGCACGGAGCCCTAACGTGGTCCTAGAGATGGCAGACCCAATCGTACAAACAATCCCACAAGAGGGTGAGCCACAGTGACTTCTAATCGACGAGGAAAGGCAGTCATCGAATTTCCGAATGACCTCGAGATTGTCATCACTCGTGAGTTCGACGCCCCGCTCGAACTCGTCTTCGACGTTCGGTCGTGCGCGTTGGATTCTACGGGCTCGCCGTCCTGACGAGCGGTGGGCACCTTACGAGTACAACGCTCACCGTCTAGGCCTCGACCCCAATGAACTACGCCGTCCCCTCGACCTGGTGGCTCGAGGAACGGCACGTAGCCGGCAAGTGCGAGTAATGCGAGTAATGCGATGAAGCAAAACGGGCAACTTAGCTAGAAACTGCATTAAGGATGAAGTTTTTTCGATCAGCGCTCTGGACGACGGTATGTATCGCTTTGCTGTTTACAAGTGCGACTCCATCGTTCGCAAAGGTCAAGTCTGTGTCCACCGATGGCGAAGCGACCGTATATCTTACTTCGGATTTCTCGCGCGGCTTCGATCTTGATTATCGAGTTGCTTTTATGCCGGCACCTAAGAATAGGTCTTGGTCGGTCGTGAGCATCTTATTGCTCAGTGGAGATGGGCATGGGGGCTCGGTATCGGTCGGTCTCAGTCGCGGCTTTCCAAATGCAACAACACTTGCGGCTTTCACTACTTCGGCTGCACCTGGAAAGAAGCAAGGATTTCAAAGCTCTCCCGTCATCTGCGCTTCTAGTTGTCGCATCGAGCTACGTGGGAGCGTGGATGCAATAAATGCGGTCGTCAACGGTACGGCGATAGAAAGTTGGTCCCGTCAGAGTCTCGGAATTCGTGAACCCGCTGTTCAGTTGAATGCGGAGGTGGCGGGATTGAACGACATCATCTTTGCCACCGTCATTCCGGTACAAACCGTGGCTGCCGGGAAGGCGATTCGCCCGACCTGTGCGTTTACGACCCAGGGCGTTGAGCCAAGGCCAAGTGCCGATGGAATTACGTTTATCGGCACACGTCGGCAGAATGCTCGCGTAACGTATATTTCGCTAGTCACTGGATCGACGGGTGACTCATGTCCAAAGCATTAGTTTGGACAAGTTTTCTTCTGATGGCCCTTACCGCGTGGATTCCGCCGGTGATTGCAACAGCGGCCAATGGCTCCGCGAGCATCCGATGGAATTGTCCGGTGCCGATGTTGCGCGACTATAAGGACGACGTTGCCGGCGGTACCGACGTCGGCGAAGGCATTTCGTATCTTTATGATGGCGACAAGCATTTGCGCTCGAATTATGGCGCAGACGCACTGTTCACGGCCCCAATCGACGGGCGACAGGGCTGGTATGATACAGCGCTGCGGCTAGGCCCGTATGCCGAGAACAATGGCTTTGTACAGGTCGAAATCAGTCGCTGGAAGCGATTTGATTACAAGCAGCATGTTGCGGTGGCATGGTCGGTCCCCCATGGGTCAGTAGTAGAGCATCGGGACACCGGTCTCATGCTTGCCGATGGGGTGCCTCATCGGCTGGGCATTTTTGTCCGTGATGGGCTGCTCCGGATGTTCGTAGACGGGCGACTTCTCTGCTCGACCCACGCCTCAAACTTCGTGGCGTCTTCTGAGCGAAAGTACTTTCAGGTGCGCACTGAGACGAGCGTAGTCGGTTCGAACGGGCTTCAAGTGTGTCGAACCTTCGCCTCAAACGTGATGCTGACGTCGGCCCCCGGCCCTTTGCGACTGATTGCATTTTGCACCGAAACGGCATCTTTTGGGAACAAATTGGCGCAGGTCGTTTCGCTGTTCGCGGAGCCTTCTATCCTAACGAGGGGACGTTCTTCACGGGAATCGACCCCGCAAAGCCATGCCGGGCGTAGGCCGTACGTCGCCCTCCCCTTCGCCTCTCTTACCCGATTACATCCGAACAATATTCACGTCCGGGTGCTCGACGTTTGCGTCCTGTGAGCCGTTATGCCATCAAGACGACGGAAGGGTTGTTTGCAAGGCGTCGAATAAGCTTACCGCGCTTTGCGTTGATTCCTCTTCTGTCGGTCTTTGAAGGCGGTGCACATGAAAATCCGGCCATTATTGATTGTTCTTTCGTTCGTCGTTCTATTAATGATCGGACTTACAGCCGGGCGGTCGATCGTGGCGTTCGCGTTGACCTCGGTGAACTTGAGCGTTGGTGGCACGCCGGCGACCACGACGGACTCATCGGTCGCGGTAAATCTGACCGGCGCGCAGCCGAGCCCAGGATCCGTCCTCACCTTCCAGCTTATCGTTACGGACGATGCGGGAAATCGAAGCGCGCCGGCCACCGTCGCCGTAACGGTGCACGGAACGCCGACAGCGACGATCAGCGGACCCGCAACCGTCGCCGCAGGCGCGCCGATCACACTCGTCGGTTCTGGGTCGGAGCCAGGTGGGAGAATCACAAACTACACCTGGCAGTTGGTGTCGGTCAGGTAGCGCTTTGAGCTCGACATGACGCCTCCGCTTGATCGAAGATGCTTCAGCGCGTAACTCATTGGTTGCGCCGGACGTTGCGTAGGGCGTTCTCTACGAAAATTCGGCTGAAATTTTTCCGTTGTGGTGAAATGACGCTCGGCTTTTCAATTTAAAGTCCGCACCAAGTCTCACCAAGATTAGGAACGAAAACCGTATTCCAATAGCCTGCCACAACCACCGAATCCACAAAGGATGGAATCGTGCAGTTTATGGTGATCGAACGCTTTCTGAGTGGTCCTCAGGCGGTACTCGAACGGTACAACGAGCGCGGCCGCATGTTGCCCGATGGTTTGATCTACATCGATAGCTGGCTCGATGAGGCCGGATCGGTTTGCTTTCAGCTCATGGAGACGTCTGATCGGGCGCTGCTCGCGGAGTGGAGTAGCAAATGGGATGATCTGGTGGCGATCGAGATCGTGCCGGTCTACCGGTCGGCGGAGTTCTGGGCAACTTACTCAACCACTTCTCAGTTCTGATAAAAACTCGCAGGCGGTACTACGCGCAGCGTCGCGAAGTTCAGGCCATGGGCGTGTTAACGAGGATCGGGTTCGCAATCGCTTGGGCTGTTGCCGTCGCGCTGCCGGCCGGCGCTGCCGCAGGCGATCGCGTCGAGTTCGGCCCGCCGGGACCGCCGCAAACGATCACCTTCGCCGATGCGGTTGCGTCCGCCACGGTGACGTTCCGGGTATCGCACGACGCGCACAGTGACGCGGGCGTATCGCCGTCGATCTCGAGCGGGTCGCTCGCGGTGCGCGCGTTCGGCGTGAGCCGCAGTTACGATCTCGCCACGATCTTGCCGATCGTGACGAGTCGCATCGTTCTGAGCAAAGATGCCGAGGGCGGCTGCGGGACGGCAACGGCGTTGAGCCGCCGCGAGAGCTATCTCGTCGTTGAGGCAGTTCTCGCGCAAAAGGGCTGCGCTCCGTTCGCCGCCTTCGTCGACCTTCACGATGGCCGCATCGCTAAAGAAGCGATCTTCGATTCGGCGTGGCTGCATCGCTTCGACGTTCATCGATATCACGCGTTGGGCGCGCCGATCCGAGTCGTGCGCGTCGAGCGCGTCGTTCCGGAAGCAGCCCGGTGGAATGCCGATGGTGCACCTTCGACGCCGATCGCGTGGCCGTTTCTCATCGTCCATGCGACAGATGCGCGCGGTGCGATGCTCGTGTTTGCCGTCGACCTCGGCAACCAAGTCGGTCTGGACGAACGAGCCGGCACCTTGCACGCTGGAGAAGCGGCATTGCTGGGTGCGAGCGACATCGGCGACCCATACGTGCTCGTGCAACTCTTTACCGGCGAACTCTTCGTTCGTCCGGGGGCCGCCGCCGAAGCGCGGTTTGACGCGCTCCAAACGCCAACGCCCGACGACCTGCAAGCGCAAATTCGTCGCAACCATTGGTTCGCAGAAGCGAGCGTACGTGCGGAGCGCGGCGATATTGCCGGTGCCGTTGATGCCTTTGCGACGATGGTTTCGTTTCACGGCGGCGGTAGCGACATCGATGCGAACGATGCTGCGATGCTTGCAACGTGCCGCGATCTCGTAAAGCGCGTTCGGGCGCGCGCGTTAAGCTCGGGCGATGCAAGCGCCGCGTTCTCAAACGGGTGCGTGATACCACCCGCCCGAAATGTTCACCCATGAAGGAACGCTGCCGGGAGAATCGGTGCCTTTGGGCACCCGACGTGATTATGCGCTCTTCCTGGATGAAGCGGGTCGGCCCGTTTTTCTGCTCCGTTCTGATTCTAACTCTCGCCGCGAGTAGCGTGAACGCCGCACGTGCGCAAGATGTCTTCAGCGGCGGAGATGGAGGGGATAGCTCGGACGGCAGCCAGTCGGGCGTAACGCCGGGCGGCACGCAGTCGCACGGAAGCTCAGGGCCGAATTTAGATGATAGCTACAACAACGCTGCGGTGCGCTGCGCCATGGTATTACACGAACAGGGAAACTTCCAGAATTTTCCGAGTTGCCAAGACCCCAAGTTAATCGCCTGGTGTAAAAAGGGGCCGCCGAGTCCGTCGTGCATCGCCATTATCGCCGATGAGTACCCGCAGAGCCAGATGAGGATCCCCGGTGCCATTACAAAGACCTCTCAGACACCGTTACCCGCGACCAAGACAATAAATGGCAAGGTGTACAAGAAAACGATAGCGGGCGGGGTCGAAGGCTACTACGATCCCGCGCATCCGTACTACAACGCCACGACTTGGCTGCCGGCTCCGTACGGAAAGACGACGTTTACCGTTGATCTGAGAGCCTCGGACGATAAAAACCGCGCGTTACAGAGTTCAAAGAAAAACGCCGATGCCTTTTCCGGACAGATCGTTTCACTAAACCTTGGAAAAGACGATGTGGTAACGTCCGTTGAATTCAGGGCCGACGCCGCCAAGGCGGTAGGCGACTATAACAAAGAAGCGCCCGTGATAACGCTCAACCACCAAACGAAACCCGCCGCCACGCCCGCTCACAAGTAACGGGACGCCATTTTATTCCTTCGGGCGGGGTGATGCGATTGGTCGGTGACGAGAACGTCCAGTGGTGCAAACTGCTGTGACGCGCGTGACTTTCCGGTCTACTCGCCAGGTGTGCGCCGCTGAGCGGGAAACGGCTGCCTCGTGAATGCTCGCACCTTCGCCGGACTAGCGTGGCCCCTGGGCCTCCTCGCAGCTTGGCTGGGGCCCGGAGCACCTGCTCGTGCGGCCGCCGTCGGGTGCTCGCCCGGCAACGCGATCCACCTGCACGGTTGTGCTGAACCACCCGGGCGAGACGGACGAATTCGCCGGCCTCGCGTTCTGGGGCACGATCGTCCACGGCGACCAGCAGTTGTACTTCTTCATGGTCAAGCCGGACGGAACATTCGCCGTGTTTTGGGCCGGCGACGGCGGCTTTCGCCGGGTGGTCGAACCGAGGCGCCATAGAGCCGTTCGGCTCGGGGCAAACGCGCCTAACGTGTTGCGCATCGTCACTAAGGGTCAGTCGGCAACGTTCTTCATCAACGAGAAGCAGGTAGCCGTGGTCCACACGGACCGGACCGACGTTCCGTGGACTGCGGGGCTCATTGCCGAGGGATCCGTCAGCCCCAGGCCGTGGGCCTTTACGGCATTTGATGCTTCCCGCTAGCGCTCTTTGTTTATCACGACCACGATTAAGTTAAGGCCTTGCCCGAGAGTCACCCGATGCTTCCGCAGCGCGTTGGCAAAGCGATGTCTCTCGCGCTCGAAAGCGGAGCGGGGCGTAAGCTCTGGACAACCGTTTCTCGCTAGGCGTAAGCTCTGGACAACCGTTTTCCATGGGAGGCTGCATGGCTTCAATCACCGGCTTTGGCGGTGCGTTTGTCCGAGCGAATGATCCAGAAGCCCTGTATATGTGGTACGAGCTGCATCTCGGTCTAATGAGACCCGAAGGTTCTTTTGCGTTTCCTGCCTCGACGCAACGCGCTCAGGTCGTCTTTGCCTTCTTCGGGCAAGATGATGAATATTTTCCTCCGGCACAGAAAGCGATGATCAACCTCCAAGTGGATGACCTCGATGGAGTGCTGGACCGTTTGATAGACGAAGGCGTCACGGTCGATCCCAAACGCGAAAGCTACGATTTTGGACGCTTCGGCTGGTTCACCGACCCAGAAGGAAATCGTGTCGAGCTTTGGCAGCCCGTCGCAGCTGGTTAAGTCGAAGAACCGCCCCAATCGAGCCCGTCAGGCGAAGCAACGCTCAGCGCAAAAAGAACGCGCGAATATAGCCGGCGTCGTACGCGTTCGCATTCTGCACGATCAGCGTATCGACGCGTTCGGGGCGGCGGCGCTTGTGCCCGATGCGCTGCTAAGCAACTCGTTCGCCGGAAACCGTCGCTTGATCGCGCCGTAGCGGTACGCGACGTCGATGATCGACTGCAGCGCTTCGAGCGTCAAGGTCGGCTCAAACACGGCGCGCGGCACTGCTTGCAGATCGTCGATCGACAAGCCGCTCTGCTTTGAATAGAAGCGGACTTCGTCGGCGGGATGGCTGTTGGCCCACGCCGAGTAGCGCCGGAACACGGTGATGAACGTTCGCGTGAGATCGCGATGTTGCTCAACCCACGGCGCCGTCGCGTACCAGACGCCCGTAATGAACTTCGGCGCGATCGCATTGTAGACGTTGGTGACCTCGCGCAGCGTGCGCGAGCGTGTCGAGTGAAGCGTCAGCACGTCGGTCGTGCCCGCATCGATGCGCCCCGCGACGATTGCCGCCGGCACGGCCGAGTTGGGGATCTCGACGAAGCGCAACGTCGATGAATTGCCGCCGGTGGCGTCGACCCACGCCCGCACCGCGTAGTTCTGTGTGCCGCCGAGCCCCGGGACGCTGACCGTCTTGCCGTTGAAGTCCTTGCCCGTGTGCAACGGCGAGGACGCGGAGGCCATGAAGATGCCCTGGACCGGATTGGTCGCGCGGTGGAGGTCCGTGCCGACGACCACCGTCACGGGCAAGCCTTTATCATAGGCAATGACGAGCGAGAGCGAACTGGCGAAGCCGATGTCGGCCGAACCCGAGAGGACCGCGGCGATGCCGGCCGGACCGTTGTTTAGCGCGATGATCTGCGCGTCGATGCCGGCGTCCTTGAAGTAACCCATATCGTGCGCGTTGATCATGCTGATCGGGATCTCGGTTGGCGCGGTGACAATCCGCAGCGGTTGCAATGACGTCTGAGCAACCACACCGACGGGTACGCCGGCCACGCCGGCAACGAGCGCGGTGCCGGCTCGCCGGCAGAAATCGGTTCGTCGCATCGCTGCAACCGTTCGAGACAGGAATGGCAGTTGCCGCTCGAAATGATCGATCGGAGGCCGATTTGCCCGAAGGAGCGTGTCCTTGCAGACTCGTCGTTTGATCGATTCGCAGGCTGATTGGCACGGCCGGACATTAGCCGAGAGCACCGACTGGGTGTATCACCTTACCGCTGCCGATGCGGCCGACATCGATCGTGCGTTCCGGGCCGCCCGCGAAACGGGTGCAACGCTGGACACGCTCACGCGCGAGACGTTTCCGCTGACGTCCTTCGTCGAGCGGCTCGCGTACGCGCGCGAGTTCCTCGAAAACCAACGCGGTATTTACGTGTTGCGCGGGTTGCCGATCGCGTCCTACAGCAAAGACGACCTGCGCCTGATTTACTGGGGCATCGGGCGTTATCTCGGCGTCGCCGTCTCGCAAAGCAAAGACGGCGATTTGCTCGGCGACGTGCGCAATTTCGGGGTCGACGTCGCGAGTGCCGAGGGTCGCGGCTACAAGAGCAAACAGCAGTTGTCATTCCACACCGATTCCGCCGACGTCGTCGCGCTGATGGTTCTACGCACCGCGATGAGCGGCGGCACGAGCATGATCGCCAGTTCGGTCTACGTTCACAACCGGATCGCCGAGCAGCGGCCCGACTTACTCGACGTGCTCTACGAGCCGTTTCCGTGGAGCTGGCAGGGACAAGAGGCGCCGGGCGAACCCGGCTGGTATTTGCAGCCGCTCTTCACCCTCTACGACGGCAAGTTTGCGTGTCGCTACATTCGCGGGCACGTGAAGAACAGCCAGCGCTTCGAGGACGCGCCGCGTTTGACCGAGCGGCAGATCGAAGCGATGGATCTCATCGATGAGCTCGCGTGGCGTGAGGACATCCATCTCTCGATGTCGTTCGAACCCGGCGATATTCAGATGCTGTGCAATCACACGTGTTTCCACTCGCGCCGGTCATTCGAGGATTATCCCGAGGAAGATCGGCGGCGGCATCTCCTGCGCATGTGGCTCTCGGTGCCGAACAGCCGCACGTTGAGCCCGCAGTTCTCGACAATCTATCGCGATCAACGCGGCGGTGCCGTGCGCGGTGGCTTCCCGTCGCGGACCGGCAAGCACCACTACCACACGATTGGCGCGATAGCCGACTAAATGGAGCACCTCTGGGGCGGCGTACATCACATCGGAATTTATAAAATAGTGTCCTAAGCCCGGATCCGCCGGATGACCCCGTGAAGTCGATGTAGGCGACGAACGTATTTGCTATAATTGACAAGTGATTCATGCGGATGAGACGAGCCCAGATTGACGAACCCGACGGGTGAAGCGCCAAATGGCATTCTCCGGCGGGATTTCGACCGGCGCGTAATGCTTCAGTTTCGCGGATCGGTTGTCACCTCGGATGCGGGTCTGCTCGCATATCGTGAACTCGATGATGCGCTCGGCTTGAGTTCATCTGCGGGCGATCGGCTTGCCGATACACGCACGGGCAAGAACGGCCGTCACGCGCTCGTCGGCATGCTTCGGCAGTCCGTATTCGGTCGGCTCGCCGGGTATGAAGACGTGAACGACGCCGAAACGACTACGACACGATCCGGCGATGCGATGGATCATCGGTGGCAAAGCGGCTAAAGGTTCGGGCGCGTCGTCAAGCCAGATGGGTCGGTTCGAAACAAACTGGCTCGCTCGGCCTGGAAACCTCGCAACTCTGACCGACCTCTCCGGTCATTGGATCGACCAGGTTGCGACGCGTCGCTCACGTAACCGCGTCGTGCTTGATTGGGAACGTCCATAGCGCCGATGGCTGGGACGACGTGCTCAAGCCGGTCGTCGCGCGTTACCAGGGAGTTGCCGCAAGCATCGCCTTTCGCGGCGACGCCGCCTTCGCTCAGCCCACCATGTACGAGTACCTCGAGTCCGCGCGCATCGAATACGCCATTCGGCTGCCGGCCAATCAGATTCTCCAGGCGAAGATCGCCGATCTGCTCAAGCGACCGGTCGGGCGTCCACCGCACTACGTCCAGCGCTTCTACCGGAGTTTCCGCTACAAAGCGAAGAGTTGGTCTCATCCTCGGCGTGTCGTTGCAAAAGTGGAATGGCATCCAGGCGAACTGTTCCCGCGGGTCGGCTTCATCATCACGAATCTGGCGATATCCGGGAAGCACGTGGTTGCATTCTACAATCAGCGCGGAACGGCAGAGCAGTGGATCAAGGAGGGTAAGGGCGCGATCAAATGGACGCGGCTCTCGTGCCGTTCGTTCAACGCAAATGCCGTTCGCCTTCAGCTTCACGCGCTCGCGTACAACCTCGGGAACTTCCTGCGCACGCTTGCCATACCGGAGTCGATTGCGAACTGGTCGCTCACGACTCTGCGAGAGAAGCTGATCAAGGTCGGTGCCAAGGTCGTCAGCCACGGGCGCTACGTCACGTTTCAGATGGCCGAAGTCGCGATCCCACGACAGTTATTCGCTGCAATCATGCAGAGAATTGCTGCTTTGCGATCGCCGCCCGTGGCAATGGCAACATGAGCACGCCAGCCAAACGACGAGCTGGAGGAGAACGACGGGAGAGCTGCGCCCTAATGACCATGCAACAAGCTCCTTCGCCGGAGCGCGGGAGCCGAACACTCGCATCCAGGGCAAAATCGACCGTCCCGTTTTGTCCGCCCGCCGATAGCCGACCGGAATCCGGCGGCGCTCGCTCGAAAAGGAGGGCCATATGGGGAATCCCGGCTGAAATGGAGGTTAGCATAGATGATACGCATCGCAGCCCTGGTGAGCATACTACTTCTCGCCGTTCCGGTTGTCGTTGCCGCCGACGCAACCAATCCGAAGCCGACGGTCGCCCCGCCTTTGATCGTTCCGAAAGTTCAGCAAATCAAACTCAACGCCAGCGCGTCCACCGTATGCCCAGGCTCGGCCGCCGGACCGTCTTATCTTTTCTCGTCGTGCAGCGGCGCGCCGGGGACACAAGTGACGCTGACAATGCCGAATGTGCAGAACATGTCGGACGTCAATATTCAGTACAATGTCAACGGCGTCTTTGGGGGCTTTCCATACCGTGGTAGCGCCGGAGCATACACGTTGACCGTGCCGCAA
>Ga0182015_10003507_pt1 | contig 17558 bp, 13 predicted proteins | sample 712P3MmetaG_FD_120478 | JGI IMG/M metagenome (GOLD analysis project Ga0182015, IMG submission 120478) | Permafrost microbial communities from Stordalen Mire, Sweden - 712P3M metaG | ecosystem: Environmental > Terrestrial > Soil > Wetlands > Permafrost | place: Sweden: Stordalen | collected...
CTAAACAGTTTAAAGCGGTCGTCATTCTCGAGCCGAACGGATATAACCCGATCCTGAAGATCATCGAGAAGATCTCCCCATACCATCAGCAGCACGATGAAAAGTCCTATTGGCCTGGGACGCTTAATCAGTGGTTCCGAGCGCAGGGCCTATCGGTCGTTGAGCAGGATTATTTCCTCCTCGTACCCTACTTCTGCCCCACCCCAATCGCTAAGTTGCTAAGCCGAGTAGAGCCGGCTTTCGAATCCCTGCCACTTGTTCGACAAATATGCTGCGGAACCAACTTAGTACTTTACCGCTCGTAGGGTGTGCTGCCGGGCCCGCGGAAGGCTTCGAACCAAAGACGAGACAAGACTCGGGAATACGACATACATTCCATAATTCTCTGGCGCGCCGCTCAGCGCGAGGCAGCCGCCAGGCCGCGCGGTGTGAATTCCAGAACCCTGACTCCATCGAATTGACCTAGCTCATGGACGTCGAATGTCCCTGCAGCTTTGCTTTTGAGCCAATCGAGCGTTTCGTAAGACTGGGCAAAGGCCGCAGCCAGAAAACGTTGGTGGCGCGCACCGGCCTGCAGGAATTGCGAACCAGCGCGCATTGCCTCGGCATTGAGTGCCCGGGGCAGCGGCACCACCGGCACGGTGAGCTTGTAATAACTGAGGGGCGGCAAGATGCCGGTTTCTTCAATCGCGGCACCGGCCGGCATGGTCATGTGGTCGGACTCGGGGATATCACTACACATCAGTAGCGGCGCCCCGTCCGCTGAGGCGTTCTTCTCCACAAAGGCCAAGGCGTACTTCCACGAGTACTGGTGCTGCTGAAGAAAGGGCGTGGTCAGGTAGATGTAAGCGGTCGCCGCTGTGACGCTTATACAGACCAGCAGTCGCAGGGCGCGGGAATTTATCCAGCTGGCGGCCAGACCCCAGCAAAGCGCGATCCCCGGAACCGCGACCAGCCGGTAGCGGGGTACAAAGACGTGGATCGAGGTCTTCAGGCTCAAGGTGTAAAGAGTCAAAATCGGGATCAGCGCCAGAGAGGTGCAGAGCAAAATAGGCCAGAACTGCAGACGGCTCCGTAGATGCATTGCGCGCAGATCAAGCCGGCGCGTTGCCGCGGCAACCAGAACGGCTACGACAAGAATCCCGGCCAGCCCTTTGAGCGTAAGAGTCGATCCTAACTCCAACAGGCTTGGAGTCTCAGCAAAAACGTGCGTCGCGCTGGTGCGAGCCATGTATTGCAGCCTTGGTATCACCGGCAGGAACGCTACCGCAAACACCGGCAGCGCGATCCCCAGTTGCCGCCACAGAGTTTTGCGATCGCCGAACTTGACCACGATGAAGCAAATGACTAGCGCCGGCAGAATGACCGCGAACAACAATTGAAATTGAACGATGCAGGCGGCCGAGAGGCCGAAGAGGGCGGCCAGCCAGTTTGAGTTGTTGCGCCGCAAAGAAACCAGCGCAAGGATCGAGGCGTTGATGGCCAGGGCGGCAAACGCATAGGGGCGAATGTCGATCGACGCGAAAATTATGATCGGATGCAGGCAGAAGACAATTGCGGTGAGGAGGGCAACCTCGCGGCCGAAAAGCTCGCGGGCAGCGCGGTACAGCAGATAGACCGCCCCCAGCATGGGCAGGAGGGAAGAAATTCTGAGCATGATCTCGCCCCTACCCATCGCTTTGGTCCACAGCCAAAGCAGGCACGAATAGGTGGGAGAGTCGGGCCATACCTGGCGAGCGCGGATGCCAGCGAAGCCGCCTTTGATGAGGAAGATGGAGACGGTCTCATCCAGCCAGAGCGGAGCGCGGATAGCAATGAACCAGATGGAGATGGCCGCGGCAAGGGCCAGGGCATACATCGTGTACTGCACGCGATCAGGGATGAACGGGAGGACCGCAGGTTGGAGAGGGCGCTCTCCGGGCGCTGCTCCTGATGCTTCCCCGGGTGGCCGTGAAACCGTTTCGAAGACTTGCAAAGAACCGCTCCTTGGATTGCGCGGCCGAGCGTTCAGCCGAGAGTATTCGAAACGGGTTGGGAGTGAGGCGCCACGCCGGCGGTGGGCAGCCTGCCTAATGGCATATCTGCGAGAAATGCCGGCTTCGCCAAGCCCCACCGCTTCAAGCGCAAATCGAGAGCCGTTTGCAATACGCCGAAGCCGTACTTCACGCTTCGCTGGAAATTGATGGACGAGGCTTCTTCAAAATATTTTGTTGGACAAGACAACTCACCGATGCGAAAGCCGAAGTACATGGCCTGCACGACCATCTGATTGTCGAAGACAAAATCGTCGGAGCAGCTCAACAGTGGGAGACGCTCGAGCAATTGGCGGCTCCAGGCGCGGTAGCCGGTGTGATACTCCGACATCTTCTCCCGGATCAAAACGTTTTCAATGAACGTGAGCCCACGGTTGGCAATGTATTTGTAAAGCGGCATGCCACCCTTGAGAGCCCCTCGCCCGAGAATGCGGGAGGCAAGCACGCCGTCATATTCGCCGTAAGCGATCATCGAGGCCATGGCGGAAACCAGCTTGGGGGTGTACTGGTAGTCGGGATGGAGCATCACCACAATGTCCGCTCCCTGGGCGAGCGCGGCCGTGTAGCAAGTCTTTTGATTGCCGCCGTAGCCGCGGTTGTGGTCATGACGAATCGTGACCAGACCCATCTCCTGGGCGAGGTCGGTGGTATTGTCGCTGCTGGCGTCGTCGGTGAGGATGACTTCGTCCACGACTTCGCGGGGAATCTCGTCGACCGTGCGGCGGAGAGTCCTGGCCGCGTTATAGGCCGGCAACACGACGACGACCTTTTTGTTATTCAGCATCTGTACGGTCCCGGGTTGGTACGGATTTAATTATAAGGATTTGCCGGGTGCGTTTCGTTGCCCGCGCGGTGGCATGCCACTGATCTGATACCTCGCGCCCGGAGTTGCCGCCGAACGGCTATGTGAGTGACAGGCTTGGTCTGTGACAGGCATGTTTCACCGCGACCTATCCAAGGCAGGGACCGGGGGAGCGACCGGGGGAGGGACCGGGGTGAATTCCAGAACTCGGATCCCGTTGAACATGCCGAGTTCCCGAGCAGAGTAGACATCGTCGGTAGCGTCTACGAGCCAATCCAGGGTCTCCCACGAAGCCATAAAGCCCACCGCCAGAAAGCGTTGGTGCCGCTGGGCCGCTTCTTTCAGGAATTGCGAACCGGCCTGTTTCGACTTGTCGTTGAGTGCCCGCGGCAGGGGTACAACCGGTACGGTCAGTTGGTAGTAACTGAGCGGTGCGAAGATCGCACTGTCTTTGGCGGCGGCGCCGCTGGGTATGGGCAGGTAGTCCGACTCCGGAAGATCGCTACAGATCACCACGGGTGCACCGTCGGCCGACGCATTTTTCTCGACAGCATCCAGCGCGTACTTCCAGGTGTAGTCGTGTGTCCTTGACGCTGGGGATTTGACATAGATGAACGCGGTAATCGCCACGATCACCGCGCAAAACAGCAATCGTAAGCCACGGGAGTCGATCCTGCTGATGGCCAAAGCCCAACAGAGCGCCACGCCGGGAACCGCGACCAGGCGGTAACGGAACACAAAGATGTGGATCGATGTCTCCACGCTCACCCCATAGAGGGTCAAAGCGGGGATGAGCGCCAGCGAGATGCAGAGCAAGACGGGCCAAAGCTCGAGACGGCTACGCAGATGGAGACGCCGGGTTGCTGCGGCAAGCAGAACGATCGCGGCAAACGGATACAACATGCGCTTTTGTGCGAAGACCTGGCCGAGGTAGGACAGCTTCGGGACCTCAGAAAAAACATGAGTGCCGCTGGTGTGGAACATGTATCGCAAACCAGGGAGCACAGGCAGAAACACCAAAGCAAACGTACCCAGCGCAATACCAACCCGTCGCCAGTAGGTCTTGCGGTCGCTAGCCCTGAGCGAGAAAAGACAAAGGGCAAGAGCGGGCAAAATGACCACAAACAGGAATTGAAAGTAAACGATGCAAGCCGCCGCGAAGCCGAACAGGGCAGCCAGCGAAGGTGCGTTGTTATGCCGCAGGCGAAGCAGGAGGAAGATCGACGACGTGATGGCCAGGGCCGCAAAAGCATACGGCCGAATGTCGATGGATTCAAAAATAACGACCGGATGGAGGCAGAAGACCACGGCGGCAACGATCGCGACGTCCCGATCGAAGAGCTCGCGGGCGGCGCGGTAGAGCAGGTAGGCCGCCCCAAGCATGGCGAGAACGGAAAGCATTCTGAGCGTGATCTCGCCCGTTCCCATTCCTTTGATCCAAAGCCAAAGAAGGAACGGATATGCAGGAACGCCGGGCCAGCCCTGGCGAGACAGCATCTGTGCCACGCCGCCTTTGATGGTGAAAAACGAGACCGTCTCATCCAGCCAAAGCGGCGCGCGTATCGCGAGGAACCAGATGGAGACGGATACACCAAGAGCCAGGGCGTAGAGCGTGTACAGTAACCGATCCGGGAGGAATCGTGAACTCTCGGGTTGGACCGGCGGCGTCCCGGATGCTTCGACTTGAGTATCTGAAAGAACCGCGATCCCTCCGCTGCAACCTTGTAGCAGTATGGAGGAGAAGCGCAACCCAGCGTTAACGATCAAAGTGCGTCGCTTCTCACCCACCGGTTATCAATTATGTTCCGGCCAGATTCTGATGAGCTCGGCGGGGTGTGAAACGGGAGAAACTGCACTGCGCTCCCATGTCGATTCGCAAATCCGGTTAACGCTTTACCGCGCGCTGCACCTTGAGCCTTGATTTGACCCGCTGCACGATCCGGGAATCTCTTAGAAATCTGTGCCAGCCCCAAGGACCGAGCGCGAGCAACTGCAGCAAGACTGCGGCGTGCCTGGCTGGTTCCCCGCGAGAGACGGCCGATAAGGCAGAATTCACCGCGACCGAGACCCTGGCGACTTGCTCCACTGAGGCGCGAAGGCGGCCCTTCGCCGGCCAACTTTCCAGGTGATGGGCGAGGACCGTTGTTAACTGCTGTTCCCACTCATTCGGGAGCAGCTTGCGAGCAGCAGTTTGGGACGCTGGGTGGACTCGAAAGGCAGACAAGGTTTCGCCGATAAAGCGTGTTGGGCTCAAAGCTCCCAGCCGGAGCCAAAGATCCCAATCCGCCGAAAACCAAAGCGCCTCGTCCAATCCGCCGGACTGAATCACCGCGTCTCGCCGGAAAACTGGTGAGGGGATGGCAATGAAGTTCTGCACCAGCAGCCGCTCGATAAATAGATCGGGTGGGATCGCGCCTGGTGAAAATGGGCAGGTCCAGGGACCGAGCCGTTGCCCATCGGGTCCGACGTATTCCGCATCGTGAACGATGAGTGCGCCGTCGGCGCGCTCCATCTCGCCCCACAGCCGCGCCAGCCTGCCCGGAAGCCAGAGATCATCCTGGTGCAGAAAGCAGGCCCATTCGCCGATGGCTTCATGCAAACCGATATTGCTGGCAGCTACCCAGTTGCCAAGTCTCCCGGGCGTGATGAGCCGAATCGGAAGAACATTGGCAAACTCCTGCACAATAGCGAGGGTGCGGTCGGTAGAGCCATCATCGACAATGAGCAGCTCGATGCTCTCACGGTGCTGCTGGTCGCGCACACTTGCAAGCGCGGCAGCGATGAACTGCTGGCCATTGTAAGTGGGCATGACGACGGAGAGAAACGGTTTCAATTCCTATCTCTTGACTGCTACGGCAAATGCTTCCGTTCCGTGACCGCGCCATGCCCGCATCGCCGTGAAGGGGAAAGACAGGACGGAGATCAGGGTGAGCGATAACACGCCAAACACCCGCCGCAAGGGGGACCTTGCGTGACTGGCGTAGTTACTGATACTTGCGAAATAACACCACGCCGTTTCGAGCAGCGGCGTCTTGAATACGATCAGCTTCATACCAGCCTGCTCACACAGGTTGGCAAGAATCTCTCTCCCGAAAAAGCTCAAGTGGCGGGGAAGATCGAGCAGTGCCCAATACTGGCGAAACCTCATTCCGCGCTCCACACCGTAGCGTGTGGGTATCTGGATGAACACCGCTCCTCCGGGCTTCAGATACGAGGACGCGGTAACCAGGGCCTCGAGCGGGTTCCGCAAGTGCTCGAGCACGCTCCAGAGTACGACGGCATCAAAGCTGTTGCCTTCCCAAAGGCCCGGCGACAAATCGCCGGCACGCACATCAAAGCCCAGCTCCGAGCGAAGTGCCTCGGCCAGAACCTCGCTGTATTCCACTGCTTTCACATCCCAGCCCTTGCGATGCATCGCATAAAGAAAGTCTCCGGCGCCGCATCCAACTTCCAATAGCCTGCTACCCGCGCCGTAGCGATCCAGGCGACGCATACGGCGAGACGTAGTCAGCTCACGAAGGATCTTCCACAACGGCCAGCCCTTCTGTTTCCACGCTGGACGATAGGGCGCATATTCGGCGGAGTAGCCTTTGCTAAGCTGCTCGGCCGTGGGCAGCGGGTTCTGCATGATTTGGCCACAGGAGAGGCATCGATCGAGGTTGAACGTGGTCTCGTCGTTAGGCTGGTACAAGTCACATCCCCTGCGAACAAAGCTCCACTCGCCGCCGCCACACACCGTGCACGGGCTCAACAGGGCATTCTCTTGGGGAATTGTCTGCGTCGCCATGGTTATTCTTCCTGCAAAACATCGGCTGGCGCGCCGGCAGCCAGCATCTTCGCGAGACCCAGGCCGCCAGCGGCGCATGCTGCGACCACAAAGCATGACGAGGCTACCAGAAATCGATTCGCCAGCGCCCACTGCGCCCCGACTTGTAACGGTGTCCCGAACAAATGCAATGTGGTTGCGTAACTCAACTCATTCACACCCAACCCGGCTGGAGTCACCACGATGACACACGCGATGATCACAAAGGGCATGGCGGCAGCCAGATGCCAGAGGGGGATGTGAATGCCAATCGCCACTGCTGCCTGGCCGGCCATGAGCACCTGGATCATAAAACGCGCCAGGGAAAGCGCCATGAGCTGGCGCCCTAGGCCCGCATCGAGTAAGCCGGAGTCGTGCAGGCCGGCAAGGCTGCGTAAGATTCGATTTTGCGGGGCAACGGTTCTCGCATGCAAAGCGTTCACCTGCCAGCGAATCAACCGCACCACCGGGCCGACCGCGAGCAATGCGCAGGCCGCCATGGCAATCGCGCATACCGTCCACACCACGCCTCCGCCTTTGAAAAAAAGCGTAACCGCGGATGCGATGGCAAGAAACCCAACGATCATGACATCGAATGTTTGTTCGAACAGCGTACCGCCGGTCCCGCGCCTGAGAGCTCTTCCATGAAAATACGTACCCAGCGTTCGCGCAGCCGACATGCTGAGTTGCACGGGAAGAATCTGACCGAGCGCCACGCCCATGCTGGTAAGCGCAAACGACATCGTCTTCGTCGGAGCAGAATCGGCGGGGCGGCGGAGCCGGGCGTCGACACAGCGCCATTTCAAGCTGGAGAGATAGACGTGAAAGGTGGTGAGCAGCACCAGTGTTGCGAACGAGACCCAGCTGACACTCCGCAGCTGCTGAATCGTCACCCGGAAATCGAGCTTGCTGACCTTAAGAAACAGAACGACGAGGAAAATCGTCAGCGCGGCGGAGGCACTCCACAGGAATGAGCGCCGCACGTTCATTGGCGACGCCTGAGCCCGAGGATGCTCAGGAAAAAGCTGCTGAAAGTAATCTGAACGCCGATCGTCAAAGCAAAGACCGAAGGCATTACCAGACGCAGGGTGTGCTCGGTATTGAGTGCGCCGAAGCTTTCCCGCGCCCAGCCGGAAACAGCAAAGATGGATCCAGCCAAACCCAGGACCGTCAACAGGCCACCGACAACCAGACCCGTCTCCAGGGTGATCCAGCGAAAGGCCCGCTTGAGACGAGGATCTTCCGGCAGCAGGCCCTCGGTAATGGCAAACACCTTGGTGAAGGTGGCGAAGGCAATCAACTGAAAACCGAGAAGCACAGCAGCAAACGCATACAGAAGCGTGTGCACATCAAAACCAATGCCGTGGAACACGCGCCTTCCTGGAAGCAAAAGGACGCACCCAGCCAGGCCGAGGAGCACCAACAAAATTCCTGGATACAGGAAGAGCCAGCGCGGACTGTACATAAGGAGAAAACGGAGATGGCGCCAGCCGTCACGCCAGGTGCGCAGATGCGGCGCCCGGTTCCGTCCGTCGGGATTGAGGGTGGTGGGGACCTCGCTGACGTGCATATGCAGGAGGCTTGCTTTCACGACCATCTCGCTGGCAAACTCCATGCCGGTCGAACGGATATCCATCCGTTCAAAACTGTTTTTGCGAATGGCACGAATCCCGCAGTGAAAATCGCCGCACGAGGAACCAAAAAACAGACGTCCAATCCCGCTGAGCACCGGATTGCCGAGGTAGCGATGCAGGAACGGCATGGCGTGCTGAGATATGCCGCCGCGGAAACGATTGCCCATGACCAGGTCCGACCCGGCGCGCAGTTGTTCTACGAAACGGGGAGCATGGCTGAAGTCGTAGCTATCGTCAGAGTCCGCCATCAGCACGTACTGCCCACGGGAGGCTAATATGCCACCCTTGAGAGCGTTGCCGTATCCCTTTTCGTGGATGTTTACCACCCGGGCACCTTCGGCTTGCGCGAGCTCCACCGAACCGTCCGTGGAACCATTGTCGGCAACGATCACCTCACCAGCGATGCCCGCGTCTCTCAGGGTGGCGACGGCCTTGCGCACACATATGCCCACCGTCTCCCGCTCATTCAGGCAGGGCATGACGATCGACAACTCTACCGGCTGCGCCACGGTTGCGCGCCCATCCTGGTCGAGAAAATTAGCAGTCGGGAGTTCACGGTCGAGGCCCATGGCCGAGCTTCTACGCAGGTCTCCGATCGGTATCTGCCGACTCGACATCATGCCGTTAAGACTACCAGCGGCGCACATCGCAGTCCGCAGGATTCGCAACGGGTTCTATTACCTTGCTGTGGCCTTGCTATGGCACAGTTGGGTTCGGTCGCAGGCGCGAAACATACACGACGCTTGAGGTCCGGTGCCTGCCATGTAACGATTCTGGAGAATGCAGGTGCGAAACATCCCGTCGCTCGATGGCCTGAGAGCCATCTCCGTTTTCATGGTGGTCGCGGCGCACATGAACGGGGTCCTGGCGAAGAGCGTCCCCATGGTTCCCTTCTGGGTGTATTTATCCTGGGGCGAGCTGGGGGTGCAGACTTTTTTTGTTATCAGCGGGTTCCTGATCACTCATTTGCTGTTGAAGGAATTGACGGCGACCGGGACCCTCAGTTTGCGGCGCTTCTATCTCAGGCGTTCGCTGCGCATCTTTCCCCCGCTCTACGCATACCTGGCCGTCGCGCTCGCGCTCACATGGACAGGCTTTTTTGCCGGCAACCTCAGAGCCTTCCTCGTTGCGGGCACGTATACCTCCAACTACCTGGGAGGAGGCAGTGAGCTGCTCGAACATACGTGGTCGCTGAGCCTGGAGGAGCAGTTCTATCTGTTGTGGCCGGCGGCGCTGCTTTTCCTGGGCACAAAAAAAAGCGTCCGGCTGGCAACCTGGGTGATCCTGCTATCGCCGGTATCAAGGATTGTCACGTATTACCTATGGCCGAGTCACCGCGCGCTCATCAACGGGATGCTGCATACCGGCCTCGACAGCATTATGTTTGGTTGTCTACTGGCACTCCTTTGGCGTAGCCCGCGGTTTAACGCAATCGTGCAGCCGTTCATTCGCGGACCGGTGAGTACGCTCGCTCTCTTGTTCGTTCTGATCCTCGGCCCTATTTTGCAGTCCCGGTTTCGGGGCTCTTACGCTCTGGTCATTGGGTTTACTCTCAACGCGATTTGCCTATCGCAAATCCTGCTCTATGTCGTGCGTGTTCCCAACTCCGTGGCGGGCCGGCTGCTCAATACGGCATTGCTGCGCCACCTGGGGGTTATTTCGTATGGACTCTACCTTTGGCAGCACATGTTTACTCGACCTAACTCTGTGCGCTTCGTCCCCTGGAACCTGGTCGCCATTCTCCTCTGCGCAGAACTTTCGCATTGGCTGATTGAACGGCCGTCCTTCTGGCTGCGGGATCAACTGGAACGGGCAATACATTGGAACCGGCCCATGGTGGCGGAACCGCTGAAGCAGAGCAGCTGAGAGGTAGGGACTGACGTTGGAACGTAGCCGCTTCAAGGCCCTGATCGGGGTTGTGATCGTTGTTGGTTGGCTGGCGTGGATCTTCTACTTTGAGACGCGGCCCGCCAGGAATACTTACGGCCCTGAGCACGATTTCGTAACCGTGATCACGGGATCGCATTGTGTGGTCGATCGATGCGATCCCTACGACTCGCCGACCCTGGAGCGCGAATTCCAGAGGATGGGCGGCTATACGCCCAGTTCGCATTTCAAAACGGAGTGGCCGGTTTATCCGCCGAGTACGCTCCTGCTTCTCTTCCCGTTGTCGCTCTTTCCGTGGCCCATTTTTTCCGTGGTATGGATGCTGCTCTGTTTCGGGTTTGTGACTGCTGCGTTTGTTGTCCTTTTCCTGAAGTGCAAAGCCTATCGCGATCTACTCTCGTTTCTACCTTTCGTTATCCTGCTCGCTGACGGATCGATTGGTTGGGCGGTCGAGCTAGGCCAACCGGTCCTCATCGCGGCTTCTTCCCTGACCCTGGCGATTGTTGCGATTGAGTCCACCTCTGCCCCCATCCTGGGCGGTCTGCTGCTGGCGATCGGCCTGATCCTGAAACCGCAGGGCGCGTACCTGTGCGCCGCCTATTTTCTGCTCAGAAGACGCACGCGGTTACCGGCTCTCGCGGCGTGGTTCCTCGCAGCATTTACTGCTGCCGCCGGCACACTTTTGTTTTATTTCCGGTTGTCGTCGTTTGCCTATCTCAAACACCTTGGGACCAATCTCAAGTTGGCCGTGCAGCCGGGAGGCGACGCGGATTTCTCCTTGATCAACGCGCGCAACTCAGCCAGCTATTTGAACATGCAGGGATTTCTGGCCCGTTTCATTCAGGATCCGAATGTGTGCAACCACATCACGTATGCGACCTGCCTGGCTATCGGCGGCTTGCTCGTTTTCGTGTGTTGGCGAACGAAAACTCTGGCCACGCGGCCCTATACCATTCTTGCCGTCCTGGTGATGCTCGAACTGCTTGTGTCGTATCACCGCCTCTACGATCACATCCTGATGTTGGCGGCGATCCCCGGCTTGTACGAAATCAAAGAACGAGGCACTTCCTCGTTTCTGCTTTTCGTCGGCGGTTTGTTCGTTTATCACTTCAGCCAATTTCACGGCATCAAGATCCATGGATTGGGGCCATTCTCTTCCGGTCCGCCGGTGGAATTGTATATCGCTGGAATTTGTTTACTGAGCCTTTGGAAAAATCGGCAGGTCGTGGAACCACTCCTGGCAGAGCGGCGGGAAATGGCAACGCGCTCCTAGAGCATTTTCACTTCTACTCTGTACAGGGGAGATCAGCGAAGAGCGGCTTTTCTTGGGGAAAAGCCGCCTCGGGAGCGGTTGCCCTGTATACACCAGAAGTGAAAATGCTTTAGTTGCGAAACTGCTTAGCGGTTGCACACCAAATACCAGGCATGGTTGGTACATGCGTAGTGAGCCGCGGGGCCTTCGCCGACCAGCGGGACCATTCCCTGTTCCAGCGAAGCCGCAGTCCCGACAAACACCACCACACCAGTCGAAGCGAGCAGGGTGGAGCGCATCGCCGGCGGAAGCGTGGGTAGATCGACGTTGCCGTTGATCAGGCGCTCTGCCTGATCGGGGGAGCTCATCTGGTCAATCAGCAGGTCGCCTCCAGGAGCCGGCATGAGTGGGGTAATCTTCTGGTCCATGAAGGGGCTATTGAGCAGCACATCGTTTGCATTCGGAAAGGGCAGGACGCCGCTCCACAGATAGGGGTTGAAACCCAGCTGATGTTGCACCCGTACAGCTTTGAGCATCGCCGGGTCAAGGATGGCAAGTCCCTGGGTGTGCTCCGGAAGTGGCTGATGCTCAAGCGCGAACAGTTGCCGCGCCACCGGACGAAAGAAGATCTCCGCCGGCAGCAGGGTGGTGATCGCCAGGATCACCGCAAAAACAGGGGCAATCCTCGCCACCCGGCGCGGAGCCGCATAGCCGCTGGCCGCCGCCATCGCGCCCAGCCAGGGAAAGATCATGAGACGTTGGGAGAAGAAGTCGGAGCCGTTCATCGAAGCGGGAAGAATTGGGATCGAGACCAAAATCGCGACGGTCAGCATCAACATGCTATCGCCCGGCCGCAGTTGCCGCGCGCGCCAGCGCCTGAAAAAGCCTGTAGCCGCGAGCAACAGGCAGACCAGCAACAGTGCGCACAATTCCAGGCGATAGCTGTTGATGAAAAGGTTTTTGGATCGCGTGTCAAAGGGCGAAATGCCGAAAAGTGCCAGGCTGCTGATCAAGGCGTCTTTATGCAGGCCGAACGCGCGAAGGTTAGAAGCCGAACGCGACCGATCGACACTGGCAAGCGGATAGAGAAAACACAGTGCCGCGACTGCCAATCCTGAAAATAGCCAGCGATACTCCTTGAGCGAGAGCGGAGTGCTTTCTCCTTTCCGCGAAAGCCGATAATCCTGCCACAAACGGAGGAGCAGATCGAGCGCGCAGAAGACGATCAGTAACAGCAACGGTATGGGATGAGTGAGTGCCAGCAGAAGACTGACGACTGCAAACGATAGCCAGAGCCGGGGCTTGCCTGCGGCAGCGCGGCACCAAAGTCCCGCGGAGAGAAAGAATAGCCCTACGGCAAGCGAATAATTCAGAAACCCCATCACTAAAGACCAGTGAAGGACCAGCGGGACCATGCACAGCGAAAGCAAATCGCCACTGGGGCCCATGCATCGAGCACAGTAACGGAATCCATAGGCGGTACAGAGGAAAATGATGCAGATGAGCAGCTTCTCAGCATGGTCGAAGGAAACGAACCTGGTCAACCCGAGCAAAACTGCATAATGCGTCGCGTAGGGAGGAAAGGGGTGGCGGATTACGTACGCGTTATAGTCGTGCGAGCCCGACAGAAGCGAAGCGATGGCATGCACATAGTACTTGTGCATGGGGCCGTCCTGAGTGGGAAAGAGTGGTAGCGAAAGAGCCCACGCGCAAAAGAGGAAGACCAGGCCGGCAAAGAGAACGGACGTTAACTTCGCATTCGATCCAGTGTCTTGCCTAAGAGTATTTCCTTCGCGTTCAGACATTCTGATCGCCAATCCACTCCAGGAGTTTCCGTCGCAACTGCTCCTTACTAGGCAAGTAAAGCTGGTATTCACGGGCGTGGATATTGGCGTCCTTCGGCAGGGTGATCTCAACCAGGGCGGAATTTTTCTTCTTGCAGAGAACGATGCCGATGGTGTGGTTCTCCGTTTCGGTTTTGACGCTGCGATCGAAATAGTTTACGTACATTTGCATCTGCCCGAGATCTTGATGGGTGAGTTTGCCGAGCTTGAGGTCGATGAGCACATAGCAACGCAGAAGCCGGTTATAGAGAACGAGATCGACGAAGAAGTGCTCTTCGTCGAAGGTGAATCGTTTTTGCCGCGCCTCAAAAAGGAAGCCCTTGCCGAGTTCAAGTAGGAAGTTTTCGATATGGGTGACGATGGCCGATTCCAGGTCGGACTCGGAGTAGCCAGCCCGTTCCTGTAGACCGAGGAACTCCAGGACGTAAGGCTCTTTGAGCAGGTCCTGCGGTTTGGAGATATGCTGGCCTTTTCGAGCGAGCTCTCGAATGGACTGCTGATCGCGGCTCAGGGCCAGTCGCTCGTACAGTCCGGCATTAAACTGCCGTTTCAGCTCGCGCAGCGTCCAGCCTTGCTGGGCCGCTTCAATCTCATAGAAGTTGCGCTCCTCTTCCTTGAGACCGATCAGGAAAACGTAGTGTGACCAGCTTAGGGCGAAGGGATGCTGCGGTGGGGTGTCCGTCTCGGGCAATTGGCCAAACAGTGTCTGGCTTATTGAGGAACTGGAAGATTGCCCAGACGCCGTCTGGGCAATTCCCACTGTCAATTCCCCAGACACCGTCTGGGCAATCTGTGAGACTCGACCAGGATAGGCCAGGTAGAACCGCCGCATGTATTCAAGATTGCTTTTAGAAAACCCGTTGCCGAACTCTCCGGTCAGCCGGGCGGCCAACTCTTTGATCATCTCCGTGCCGTATTTCGCACGACCCTTACCCTGCTGCTCCTGTTCAACGATGCGGTGGCCGATCTCATAATTCGTATACACCTGCAGAAGGTCAACGCCACGGGCCACGGTCTGGCGGGCAGACAGGAGCAGGCTGCGGATGCCCTCATAAAGAGAAGTAGATTCGTGCCCGACCGTCATAGGGAGTATTCCTATCCTCTCATCGCGGCGCAACCGTCCAACAAACGTTCATCGGGCAGCAAATCCAATCTACTTGCCAATACAAAATGTGGAGAAGATCAGATGCAGGATGTCGTCGCTGGTGGTCTCACCGGTTAGCGAGTCCAGATGACGGAGCGCTGCGTATAGATCCAGCAGGACCATCTCGTGGGGAATGTTTTGTCCGGCGGCCACAGTCCCGGCGGCCAAACCTTCCAGCGTCGCCGTCACAGCCTGGTATTGGCGCAGGCTGGTCAGCATCCCATTTTCCGTGTCGACCGTCTGGCCACCTACCATCGCCAGCATTTGCTGTTTCAGCTCAGCCACGCCTTCTCCATGCAGCGCAGAGGTGTGGACCACCGGCAGGCCAAGGCCGCCGAGCGCTTCCTCCATGGCCGCGGATGGGTGAGCCAGATCCCTCTTGTTCACCACCACCAGCGCACGCCGCTGCGCCAGTGTTGCCAGAAGCTCCAACTCTTCCTGGCCCGGCGGCACCGTCGCATCCAGGACCATCAACACCATGTCGGCATCCGCTAAGGCCTCGCGTGATTTGCGAATACCAATCTTCTCCGCCTCATCAGTGGCCTCGCGCATGCCCGCAGTATCGACCAACTCAACCGGAATGCCGCCCAGGGATACGCGCTCGGTTACCAGATCACGGGTCGTTCCCGGCGACGCCGTGACGATCGCGCGCTCCCGTTCGACAATGCGATTGAAGAGAGAAGATTTTCCCGCGTTCGGCCGGCCGACAATCGCCAGCGTCCATCCCCTGTGCACAATGCGTCCACGCGCAAAACTATCCGCGACCGGTTGCAGCAGGTACCGAATCTCTTCGATCCGGCTCACGATCTCTGCGCCCGGCAGAACATCCACATCGTCTTCCGCAAAATCGATGCCGGCCTCGAGCAAAGCGATCAGCGCGACCAGTCCCTCTTTGATGGGCCGGATGCGCAACGACAGCGCGCCATGCAGCTGCTGCGCGGCTACCCGTGCCTGATAGAGCGTCTGCGCGGCAATCAGGTCATGCACTGCTTCAGCCTGGGTCAGATCGATGCGGCCGCTCAAGAAGGCTCGCTGCGTAAACTCGCCCGGAGCGGCCAGCCGTGCGCCGCCACGCAGCGCCTGCAGCACAACCGTCTCCAGGATTACCGGCGAGCCGTGCGCCGCCATTTCCACCACATCTTCCCCAGTATAGGAATGAGGCGCGGCAAACCACGTCACCACCGCCTCGTCGAGTTTTCCCCCGGTATCCAGATCCAACAGATCGCCAAAGCGGGCCTGTGCATGAGCGAGAGGGTTGCGCAAGCGTAGCATCGGCTCGGCGATCGAAACCGCTTCGGGCCCTGAGAGGCGCACAATGCCAATACCACCGCGGCCCGGCGGGGTCGCAATGGCAACGATGGTTTCGTTGTGATAGACAACGTGGGGATCGGGCTGCATAGAGCCTGACGATCCTTTACGCGGGCGCGTTGCGCCGAGGGGGGCGTGCGTTGCCAAACTCAGAGACCCGAGGCCGGGGCCGCTCCGCCCCCTTGGGATACACAACTACGAAGCGGCGCAAGCCCTCGCCACTGCTCTCTGTTTCCAGGTCGGTGTAGTCGCGAAAAGCCAGGTGCAGCATGCGGCGCTCGCGCGAACTCATGGGGCTAAAACTGTAAGGCTGCGAGGTACCGCGCACCTGCTCCGCCGCCGTCTCCGCGGAGAGCTTGAGCTCTCGCGCGCGCAGCGCCTTGAACGAGTTGGCGTCGAAGGAGATGGCGTCATGCTCCTCCGGTTCAAGCCGTACGATCTTAGCCGCGATATGTTCCAGGGCGCGCAGCAGTTCGCCGCCGCGCTGGGTCAGAAGCACGGCATCGGGCCCGGCGATCTCCACATAGATTTCACGGGCTTCCAGGCCATCGGGATCCTGGGCTCCCGCTCCCGCGGTGATCCGATACTTCAATCGCAGGCCGCCGGTGGTGGTGAGGGTCTTGAGGAATGCTGCAATCTTCTGGGCTGCAGCCGCGTGGTCGACAATCGGCATCGGTTTAGTATAAGCGCTTCGGTTCGAGGAGTCAGTTTCGGGATCACACCAAAATGGGCGAACGGTAACCTATGGCTGCCTTCCCGAATCGATGCTGAATCCCAAGCTGGATCAATGCTTGCGGGTGATGACGAGAGTGGTTGTCCGGGATCGGTTTGGGAGGGGGTATCCTGTGACGTTGTAAGGGCCGCCCCCGGTCTTAAAATGCGAGACTCGGGGGCCCTTACGCTTTGCGTTATTCGTTACGTTATCCGCCTGGTTTCTTAGATGACTTACGTAATCACGTCATCGACCATAACGGCTGGCCCGGGATGATTGCGCTGTGGTGCTATTCGTTACGGATTCAGCGCCGAGCCATTTGGCGGCCGGTGTTGCCACCGCCTTTTTTTGCGGCTCGCTTGGCGGCAATATCGCGCATTTGCTTGCCGATACCGGTACGATTCATCACGGTTTGCTGAATCACATTGATCACGTTGCCGAAGGCCCAGTACAGCGCCAGGCCGGAACTCAAATTCCACGTCATGAAACCGAAAAAGACGGGCATGGTAAAGGCCATCATCTTCTGTTGCGCAGGATCCATTCCCGGCGATGGGGTGAGGTACTGCACCAGGAACATGGTCACGATAAAAAAGATCGGCAAAATGTGCAGGGGGTCGGGTGCAGCCAGATTATGCAGCCACAACCACGGTGCCTGACGCAGCTCGATGGTGTTCAGAAGCATGCGATAAAACCCGTAGAGCAGTGGCCACTGGATGAGCATGGGCAGGCAACCGCCAAACATGTTCACACCCTCGCGTTTTTGCAGATCAAACATTTCTTTGTTCATGTCTGCACGGCGAGGATCGGTGGTCTTGTACTTCTTGAACTTCTCCTTGATGGCATTCATTTCCGGCTGGATGCGTTGCATCTTAAGCGCGGACTTCATCATCTGGATGCGCGTGGGCAGCATGGCCAGGTTGATCACCAGGGTCAGAACGAGAATGGCCCAGCCCCAGTTGGAAACAATATGCTCGTGGATCCAGCGCAGTGCGAGGAAGAGCGGCTTGGCGATGATGCCCAGGTAGGTACCGTAATTCACCACCGGTTCAAGGTTGGGTCCGGTCTGCGCTCCATTCTGTGTGGCGCGCACAGAGGCCAATACCTCCAGCACCTTGGGGCCGGCGAAGAGACGCATGC
>Ga0182015_10003508_pt1 | contig 17558 bp, 15 predicted proteins | sample 712P3MmetaG_FD_120478 | JGI IMG/M metagenome (GOLD analysis project Ga0182015, IMG submission 120478) | Permafrost microbial communities from Stordalen Mire, Sweden - 712P3M metaG | ecosystem: Environmental > Terrestrial > Soil > Wetlands > Permafrost | place: Sweden: Stordalen | collected...
CCGCCGGTCTGGACGGCCAGGATGTTGAGCGCCATTTCCAGTTTGGTGATGGCTTCGCCAAGCTCGGGATGGCTTCCGACTCGCTGCTGCAGTTCGGTTAGAAGCTTGTGTGCGCTGGCGACGTGCTCGGCGGCTTGCGTAGGATTCTGCTTGGGCGTGGGCTCGGTTGGTGTGGGCATGGTTATTGGCTCCAATGCAACTTTCAATTCTATACATGTTCTTATCGCGAAAAGTCATCGGCGTCTCCGCGGGGTTGCGCGTCGCGGCCGTTCCTCGATTATCGCAAACTGAATTTTCTTTTCCACAGGGTCGATGCGGTCAACCAACACGCGGACGCGATCTCCGAGGCTGTAGGTTTTGCGCGAGCGCTGGCCGATGATTTGGCGCGTCGCTTCATGGAAGGTATAGCGGTCGTCATTATCATTATCAATGCCGAGCGTGTGGAGCGGGACCAGGCCTTCGACGAAGAGGTCGGTGAGCTCGACGAAGAATCCGAACTTGGTGACGCTGATGATGAGGCCGTCGAAGTCTTCTCCGATGTGGCGCTCCATGAATTTCATTTTTTTCCATTCCATGAGGCCGCGTTCGGCTTCGTCGGCGCGGCGCTCGGACTGGCTGGATTCGTCGGCGATGTTGTGGAGTTCTTCGAGCTTGATGGGACCGCCGCGAGGTTCTAGCGCGGATTGATGCGTGTCGCGGTCGCGGCGCTTCGACCAGGGCGAAGGTGGCGGGTCCTCCTGCTTGGCTTTGTGCGGATGAGAATGAGGTTCCTCGCTTCGCTCGAGATGGATATCTTGTGAAGGTGAGGACATCCCCACTGGCACTTCTCCATCCATTTTTTCGGCGGAATTGCGCAAAACGCTTTTCAATATGCGGTGGACAATCAGATCGGGGTAGCGGCGGATGGGCGAAGTGAAGTGGGTGTAGGTGGTCGCGGCTAAGGCGAAGTGTCCGCGATTTTCTTCGGAGTAACGCGCTTGTTTGAGCGAGCGCAGCATCAGGAAACTCAGGATTCTTTCTTCGGGTTTGCCGGCGACTTTGTCCGTAAGTTTCTGATACATGCGCGGCGTGATGTGAACTTCTTTGGGAACTTCGATTTCACGGACGCGCTTTCCCGTGCCGCGCGCGTCGCGGCGGTCGGCTTTGAGTTGCACGCGCTGAATGGGCAATGCGCCTACTCCGAGCGAATAGCCGAAAGTTGCGGCGATAACTTCGAAATCGTAGACGCGTTTGGCGTCGGGCTTTTCGTGGATGCGGTAGAGCGACGCGATGCGTTTGTTTTCGAGATAGTGCGCGACGCTTTCATTTGCAGAGAGCATGAATTCTTCAATTAAGCGGTGTGCGATGTTGCGTTCCGAGCGGGTGATGCTTTTCATCATTCCGAATTCGTCGAATTCGATTACGGCTTCGGGGAGATCGAAATCGATCGATCCTCGACGCTTGCGCTTGCGGTTGAGAATCATTGCCAGGTCGCGCATACGCTCGAAGTGTTCGACTTGAGACGCGTATTGGGCGCGGGCCGCAGGGTCGGCTTCGATGACTGCATTGACGGCGGTGTAGGTCATTCTTTCAGCGCTGCGGATTACGCCTTCGTTGATTTCGTAGGCGACGATTTCTCCCTGGTGATCGATCTCCATGGTGCAGGAGAGCACTAAGCGATCGACTTGCGGGCGCAGACTGCAGATGTCGGTAGAGAGTTCGAGAGGCAGCATGGGAACAGCACGGTCGGGGAAATAGACGCTGGTGCCGCGAAGGCGAGCTTCCTGATCCAGCGGCGAATTTGGCGTAACGTATTGGGCGACGTCGGCGATGTGGACCTGGAGTTCGTAGTTTCCGTTTTCGAGTTGGCAGACGTGGACGGCGTCGTCGAAATCGCGGGCGGTTTCTCCGTCGATGGTGACGATGGGGAGATGGCGGTAGTCGCGGCGGCGGCGCAGGGACTCGGCGCGGATGGTAGATTCGATCGCTTGCGCTTCTTCGATGACGGCGGAAGGGAAGCGGTGGGGCAGGTGAAACTTGCGGATCATGATTTCGACGTCGACTCCGAAATCGCTTTCCTGGCCGAGGATTTCGATAACGCGTCCGCGGGGTTGTTGCGTAGCGCTGGGCCAGTCGGTGATTTCTACGTCGACGACAAGGCCTTCGAGATCATGGTCGAGATTCTGGTCGAGATTCTGACGCCTGGTGTGGATCCCGGCTTGGTTGCCAATTACGCGGTCAACGGATTGGGATTTCTTTCTCGCGGTTTTGTGTAGCTGAGATTTTTCTGAGGATTCCGGATATTCCATTCCCGGCGGGATGACGACTTCCTGCGTCACTTTTTCGTCGATGGGCTTGACGTAGTTGTTGCGGTGTCCGTGGTGGAAGATGCCGACTACGGTGGGATGGGCGCGCGAAAGGGAGCGCTGGATGCGGCCTTCAGCGCGTCCGTCGGCGCGAATGGCGGAGACTTCGACGAGGACGCGGTCGCCGTGCATGGAAGAACCGATGGCGTGCGGAGGGATGAAGACGTCGCCGGCGAGGCGGGATTTTAGACCGTCATTGAGCGATTCGGCCTCGGGGATGACGAAGCCGAAGCCGTCGCGATGCATGGTAAGGCGGCCGACGAGGAGTTTCATTTCGTAATTTCGCAATTGGGTAATTTAGTAATCTGAAAATCTCGTCCAGCGCGGCGCTCCGCCCAGCCTTCTATCGCGACCAGCCCTAAATTGCAAAATTACCCGATTACCAAATTACGAAATTTCTATTTCAAGTACTTTTCTTCCAGAATTCTCCGGTGATGCAGTTCGTGGCCGGCGATCATGTAGGCTAGCGCGCGGACGGTGACTTCGTTCTCGCTGGCGACGCCGCGACGGGTCCAGGCGGCTTCGTCGAGATTACGAAATAAAGAAATAGTGGCACGGCGGACGGCGATGTAATCCTCGATGAGATCTTCGAGCGGATGGCGCGCGAAGGGGCCATTGCGGACGTAGTCGTCCTGCTCGAAACCTGCGAGAGGCGTTTGATCTCCGCGAGAAATGCGGAGGGCGCGGTAGGCGAAGATGCGCTCGGTATCGTTAAGGTGGCCAAGGATTTCTTTCACGCTCCACTTACCGGGCGCATAACGGAGATCGCCATCGGCCTCGGTGCGTCCGGAGAGCAACAGCAGCATCTGGCGGCGCTGGTCTTCTAGAGTTGCGAGAATATCGTTGCCGGGAATCTGGGAGATGTACTTCTCATAGTAGGGAGCGTACTCGCCGGGCTCGGGGCGGGAGGCCGCGGTTGCGGACGGCGTGGTTGCGGTCGGGTTCATACTTTCCTCGTCAGTGCATTGTATTCGGTTGCGAGGGTGTGGTGGGGCCCGGTTGGCGCCAAAAAGACGGGCGCGAACCTGGGACACCGACTCTTGATGCCAAGATCTGATCGTAGCGGACGGGGTTTCGCATAGAAGAATTACCCCGGGCGGGCAAGACTTACCCGGTGAACGAGCGATTTGCGGCAGAAGATGCACGTGCGGAACCACATCGGGAACTATGGAAAACAATAAGAATGCTTGATTTCCACAGCGTTGGGGGTTTACCAAGGAGTACAATTCGATTTGGCAGCCGAAATGCGGCGCTGATTCCGAATTACTCAATAAGAGGAAAGGATTTCAACCACAATGTGGAAGCCCACGAATCAACCTGCGACACCTGGCCGGCCGGCTGAACCGGAGCGTCCGAGCGCGTCCACAACGACGACGACAGCGTCAATGCCAACCATGAGCCCAAGCGAACCGGCGGCGGCGGCGCGTCCGGTAACGACGACCGCTTCGGACCAAGCCACCATTGGCAAGTCGCTGGTGATCAAAGGCGAAGTGACGGGTTCCGAGTCTTTGTATATTGACGGACGCGTGGAGGGGTCGATCAACCTCTCGGGCAATCGTGTGACCATCGGCCGCAATGGCGTGGTCGCGGCGAATATCAGCGCGCGGGAAATTGTGGTGCTTGGCAAAGTGCGCGGCAACCTGACCGCCAGCGACCGGGTGGATATCCGGAGCGACGGGTCGTTGACGGGTGATGTCGTGGCGGCGCGCATTTCAATTGAAGACGGCGCGTTCTTCAAGGGCGGCATCGACATTCGCAAGGCGGGATCGGCGGGACCCTCGAAGCCGGAAGAAGTGAGCAGAAGCGTTTCGAGCGTGACGCAGGAACCGGCAATCGCGGCGAGAGCGTAAAAGCTGATCGTCGTTCGCTGATCGGTGGATTGCGTCTTGGAGCTTGCGGTTAAGATTCTGAAACGGGCCTTCGCGGGCCCGTTTTTTCTTGCGCGCAACAGCGGCAGAGTTTTGTATTCTGGTTCTGTATTCTCAGACGGTTGCGTTCTAAACGGCGCAACCACCGAAAGCATTATGGATATTAACCTGGAAGAAGCCATATCGCTGCTCACTCGCACTCCCGCTGCTCTCGATGTGCTTCTGCGCGATCTGCCAGGAACGTGGACATTGCGAAATGAAGGTGACAGCACGTGGAGCGCGTTCGATGTCATCGGCCATCTGATTCACGGCGAGCGCACGGATTGGCTGCCGCGGGTGAGGGTAATCTTGGAGTTCGGCGAGAATAAGGCGTTCGAGCCATTTGATCGTTGGGGACACGTGCAAGAAAGTCAAAATAAGTCGCTGGGAAATTTACTGGATGAATTTGCCCGCCTGCGATCCGAAAATGTGCGCGAATTGCGTGCCTTGAATCTGCGCGCAGAAGACCTCAATCGTCGCGGGCGTCACCCATCGCTCGGAGTAGTTACGCTGTCTGAGTTGCTGGCGACTTGGGCAACTCATGACTTGACGCATCTGCACCAGATCTCAAGGGTGATGGCCCACCAATACCGCGATGCCGTCGGCCCATGGAGCCAATACCTCGGAGTGCTCCACTGTGCCGGCCACAGCTCGTCATAACACAGCTCTTCATAACGACGACGGACGGCGACTCAGGGCTCTTTGCCAGTGAACGTGGTTTCCGCGGATTGCGCTTCGACGATGCCGGGGATGCCCACAGACCTTTTTCTCCGCAAATCTGCGGGTAATTCCGATCGCAACAACCACAGGCCTGCAGCTACGGCGGCTGCCCAGGTCAGGGAGCCTAAGGCCAATGCGAGCAGATCGGCGCGGCGGCTGCCGTCGAGTGCGATGCTCCGCATGACTTCATAACTCAATCCTCCGGAAACGGCTCCTACCAGCGCGGCCTTGCCTAATTCTTTCCAGTTCATTCCTCCCAGCGGCACCATGCCGCGAATGTGCAAGAGCAGCGCGATGGCCACGGCATTGGCGGTGATGCCGACATCGGAGGCGATAGCGAGGCCGGTGACCGAGAGTGTGTGGAACAGCAGTTTATAAATCGGCAACGAAGCAAGGAAGATGAGGGTGGTGGCAATCATCGGAGTCAGGGTGTTGCCCGACGCGTAGAATGCGCGGGCGTAAAGCGCCTGACTTGACCACAGCGCCAGCGACAGCGAAAACCAGAAAAAATAAATAGCGGTAGATTCGGAATCGGCGTAGGTGAAGTGTCCGCGGCGATAGACGAGATCGATGAGCGGCAGGGCGATGGCCATCATCCATCCGGTGATGAGCAGCGAGGCGGCGGTGATGCGATAGACGGAGGTATTGACGGTGGCGGCGAATTCGGCGAACTTTTTCTCTCCGAACAGGCGCGAGAAGAAGGGAAGTGACGCCTGGCCGGCGGCCTGTCCGAGAATGGCGATGGGAACAGCGAAGAGTCGCTTGGCATAGTTGAGGCGCGCAATGTCTCCAATGCCGCTGGAGGCGAAGTAGCGCAGGATCCAGTCGTCGGCGGTGACGAGCGAAACGCCGAGCATCAGCGGGATGGAAAGCACCACCCATTCGCGGAACGCAGGGTTCTTCAGATCGAAGGAAGGCTTGTATCCGGTGCCGATTCTGGCCGCGCCGATGGCGTTGACGAGAAATGGCCCGGCGATGCTGCCGGCCAGGGCGCCGAAGGCAAGCGACGCGATTCCCATCCGATGCCCGGCAACAACTCCGCCACCAATAATGAAGACGTTGTAGATCAGCGGACCGAATGCCGGCAGCAGGAACAGGCGGTGCGAAAGCAACACCGCCGAAACCACTCCTCCGACATAAAAGAAGATCTGCGCCGGCAGCAGGATGCGCGTGAGATGAACGCAAAGCTGCATCTGCTCGGGCGTGAAGCCGTGGAACATCCAGCCGGCGAACTGCGGCGTGAAAATTTCGGCGAGAATGGTCCCGGCGATGAGCACCGTGGTCATTACGGTGATGACGATGGAAAAAGTTTTCTGCGCGTCGTGCTCGCGCTTATCCGCCAGAAATCTCGTATAGATGGAGATGAATGTGATCGAAGCAGTCCCGCCGGCCACGATGTAATTGAGCCAGTCGGGCAGGGTGAAAGCGGCGACGTAGGCGTCGGTCTGCGATCCGGCGCCGAAAGCGTAGGCGATATAGGCCTCGCGGATGTATCCGACCACGCGCGAGAGCGTGATGGCCGTCATCAGCAACAGCGTCGCCGAAAACGCAGTGTGCTGGTGCGAGGGACGGAAGAAGCGCAGCAAACGCATCCTTCGCAGATTAACGCATCCGGCGGTTGCAGGGAGAGTTATCGGCGGGATGGAATCGGGGAAGGCAATCGCCGGGATTAACCGCGGAGTCGGTGGCAAGGGTGGCGAGCCCTTCTTGGTTGGCCCTACGTCTGTTTACAACAGTTAGACAACCCTTTCCACTAGAATAATGGGTCCATGAAAACACTCTGCATTTTAGGGTTTGCCGTGCTAGCGTCGCTTCCGGTCTCGAGCCAGGGATTGTCATCGTCTTTTGTGACCGGAATGACGGTGGTTGGCGGCGACGGGCCCTTTGATGTAAGCCCTTTGGATTCAAAGACCAGGTCCAAAAATTCTCGCTAACTCGATGATTCCAGAATACCAGGGGGGAGGGGGGTACCGGGTACTAACTGATAAACACTTCAGGAAACCCAGACAACTGTTTGCGGCGTAGGGCGTAGAATCGCTCATCCTCGCAATCAAGAAATGAAGTGGTCGATATATGAGTTCTGTTTCGGCTCCTGCAACGCCTCCCAGTTTTTCCTCTTACTCAGTCGCACTTTCCTTGCTGGCAATCTTTGCTGTTAGTTTTACTGCGGCTTGTGGAAATGGAATGTCAGGAACTCCGCCGCTGAGTGGGAACACCGAAGTTACGGTTGCGCTGACCAGCACGGCGAACGATCAGTTGTCCGACTTCGATATGGTGCTCAACAGCTTGACCCTGACCAGCCAGTCGGGAAAGACGGTCACTCTGCTGTCCACGCCGCAGGGATTCGAGTTTACTCAGCTGAATGGCAAGCTTGCGCCTGGGTTCACGGTTACCGTTCCGCAGGATATCTACACTTCCGCCACCGCAACGGTTGGAGGAGCTGAGTTCGCTTGTGTCACGTACATCCCCGACTACGGCCTGACATCCGCATATTATGCGTACGGCTATACGCCGGATGCCAACGTGACTGTGAATTTGGCGTCGCCGATGACGATTACGGGATCCAACATGGGCTTGGCGATCAATTTGCAAGTTTTGCAGTCGGCAACATTGCCCGGCAATTGTTGGGATCAGGGAGCGTCCTGGTCGATCACTCCTACGTTTAATGTGACCCCGTTTGTGTTGTCATCGCAGCCGACCAGCCCGGAGAACGGCAAGGTGCTCGCTCTCGACGGAGAGATTGCCGCGATTGCGCCGTCCGGCGACAGCTTTACGCTGGCTGTAGCCGAGGCTGATGCCACTGCGGACAGTGTCACCGTCAGCACCGGCAACAACACGGTGTACCAGGGGATAGGAAGTTTTTCTGCGCTGACGGTCGGGATGTTTGTGGACATGGATGGCGCGCTGCAGCCGGATAGTTCAGTGTTGGCATCGCGCATTGCAGTCGAGTATGCATCCGCGGTCGATGTCGTGATAGGGCCGCTGACGTCTGTCGCCGCCAGTGAACCTGCACTGAGCATCATGGGACGCGATCAGCAGGGCAGCGATTTTGCTGACTCCTATCTTATCGGGGGACAGTTTTTCAGTTTCGACAGCGCAATCTTTCAGATTTCTGGCCAGCTGACGAACTTGCAGAGCCTGCCGTTTGTGCCGAGCTTCAATGGCTCCAACATGGTTGCGGGACAGAATCTCTATCTATCCTCTCCAGCGCTTACCGGCGGATCAAATCCTTACACGGAGCTTGATGCGATTATTCTGATACCGCAAACCGTCAATGGAACAGTGACAGGTTCGGCTCCGAGCGGCAGCTTTACCGACTACTCGGTTTCGCTCCAGCCGTACAGTCTGTTTCCGAACCTGGCCGTGCAGCCGGGACAAACTACGCTGCTCAACAATCCATCGGATGTTGAGGTTTACGTCGACAGCAACACGCAGCTGTTAAACCTCCAGCCTCTTTCCGAGGGCGGAACGTTCCGCTTCTACGGGCTGGTGTTCAATGACAATGGCACGCTGCGAATGGACTGCGCGCAGGTGAATGACGGCGTAGCCGCGCAGCAATCGATCTCGCAGCAGGGTCACCTCGAAACAGGCGTAGCCCAGATCCGGCGCGAAACAGGCGGTCCTAAACAAACCGTCGTTGTGACCAGGCAGCACCCGCAGCGTTAGTTCACGATCGGGGATCTCGTGCTGCATCTTGCTGGCAACAAAGAAGATTTCTGTTGATCTCCAATTTACCCGCGCTGCATTGCCATTCCTCCGCGATCGCCGCATAGTGCCGGCAGTACGGAGGCAATTGTGGCGACTTCACTGGCAGACACGGATGTACGGATTACCGCGGAGCAGATCGATCCGCAGATCAATCCGCAGATCAATCCGAAGACTTTGGCTGAGGCCCAACCCGCCGACTTCCGGCAGGCGACGCGCGTTCACGGCAGTTTTCTGGCTGCCGCCGAGAAACGGGCTCTGGTATGGATGGCCGAGCGCACGCCCGCTTGCGTCAATTCCGACCATTTGACTGTGCTTGGCTTTGCGGCGCAGATCGCGACTGGCGTTTGCTATGCATTGGCTCGTTACGACCGCCTCATGCTGTTGGCTGCCGTTGTTTGTCTGGCGGCGAACTGGCTCGGCGACAGCCTCGACGGAACTTTAGCTCGCGTGCGGCGGCGGCAGAGACCGCGCTACGGTTTTTATGTCGATCACATGATCGATTCGATTGGCGCCGTGGCGATGATGGCAGGGCTGGCGCTTTCGGGCTATATGCATCCCGTGATTGCGATTGGGTTGCTGATTGCGTTCTTGCTGCTTTCCATCCAGTCATATCTGGCGACTTACACGCTCGGCGAGTTCCATCTTTCGCTGTGGAGGTTCGGTCCGACGGAGCTGCGGGTTTTGCTGTCAGTCGGGAATGTGGCAGCGTTCCGGTGGGCTTGGGTAATGCACGGACGCTACCGGCTGTTTGACGTGGGTGGCGCAACTGGGTTGGTGGGAATGGCGGCGATGCTGGCAGTCGTCACGGTAAAGAACACGGTTCGGCTTCATCGGGAAGAGAGAATTCGATGAACAGTTCTCAGTTCCCGGTTCTCAGTTCTCGGAAGAACCAAAATCAAACCGTTCTGCGGTGGATGAAGTTCAACCTAGTTGGCGGTATCGGCATCGTCGTGCAGTTGACAATGCTGGCGGTGTTTCGCTCCGTGCTTCGACTCGATTACTTGGTGGCTACGGGTCTTGCGGTCGAGATTGCGGTAATCCACAACTTTTTGTGGCATGAAAGGTTTACCTGGCGAGACCGGCGGGCTGCGGGACCTCGGCAATCGCTGGCGAGGTTCGTGAAATTCAACTTGAGCAATGGAGCGGTTTCTATTGCCGGGAATCTGCTCCTGATGCGGGCGCTGGTGGGCGAATTCGGGTTCAATTATGTGGTTGCGAATGTGGTGGCGATTGTCATATGTTCGCTGGTGAATTTTCTGCTGGGCGATAGGTTTGTGTTTGATGACCCCGTGCGTCGTATGGAACGCAGGGGCGCGTGAGAGCATCCTTTAGTGCCGTGACTTTTGGGGGTTACGGTTTGAGCAAACCCGAGATATAATCGGTACAGCTTTCATGCGCTCTCACGGCCACATTTCGCATCTTCACGCCCATCTGGGAACGAGCTGGGTTGAGGGACGGGCCTGTCCCCGCCGGTACCTTTCTGTGTTGCCTTCGCATGTGCGCGCCAACCTGTTTGGCAGCGACTAGTTTTTCTTTCCTCTCTGCTTATTTTCTGGAGTAGGCCAACCGCGTCACGGATCGTGAACCGCTCTTTGGGCGCTCCAAGCTTCGGGCTCTGAGCTCTGAGCAAACCAGGGCTACTCGCCATTAACGACCAGCTACGACAAACGTCTCAGGAGAATTTGCCATGACTACCAAAACTCTAGCTCTCGGCCCCAAGATCATAACTGCTCTTCCGGGTCCAAACGCCAAGCGCATTATTGCGGGCGATGAAAAATATGTTTCGCCTTCCTACACGCGGTCGTACCCGCTGGTGGCCAAGCGCGGCCGCGGCATTGTGGTGGAGGATGTGGATGGCAACGAATTCTTCGATTTTTCCGCGGGCATTGCCGTGACTTCGACCGGACATTGCCACCCCGAAGTGGTGAGCGCCATTCAGAAGCAAGCGGGCGAGTTGATCCACATGTCGGGGACTGATTTTTATTACGAGTCGCTGGTAACGCTGGCGGAGCGGCTCACGAAGATTGCGCCGATGCCGGGGCCGCATCGGTTCTATTACGGAAACTCCGGGGCCGAAGCGATTGAGTGCGCCTTGAAACTGGCGCGCTACCACACCAAACGGCAGCAGGTGATCGCTTTCTTTGGCGCTTTTCACGGGCGGACGATGGGCGCGCTCTCGTTGACGGCATCGAAGCCGCAGCAGAAGCGGCGCTTCTCGCCCCTGGTGCCGGGAGTGACGCATGTGCGCTATCCGGATGTGTATCGCGGTTGCGAGGGCGGTCCGCAGGATGGGGAGAAATTTGCGCTCGGATGCGCACGCTACATCGAAGACAAATTGTTTAAGACCATTCTTGCGCCAGAAGAAGTGGCGGCGATTTTTGTGGAGCCGATCCAGGGCGAAGGCGGCTACGTGGTCGCGCCGACGATCTTTATGCAGGAGTTGCGGCGCATCTGCGACAAGTACGGCATTCTGCTGGTCGTGGACGAAGTGCAGAGCGGCATTGGGCGCACCGGAAAATGGTTTGCCGTGGAACATACGGGCGTGCATCCGGACATTGTTTGCATGGCGAAGGGGATTGCCTCGGGGATGCCGCTGGGTATCACGATGAGCAAGGCCGATCTGATGGACTGGGTCCCGGGGTCGCATGCGTCGACTTTTGGCGGAAACCCGGTGTGCATCGCGGCGGCGCTGGCTACGCTCGATGTGATCGAAAAAGAAGGACTGCTGCGGAACTCGCAGGAGGTCGGCGACCACATGCAGAAACGCATGGCGAACTGGCCGAGGAAGCACAGGATCGTCGGCGACATCCGAGGCCGCGGTTTGATGATTGGCGTGGAGATCGTGAAAGATCAGGCGACGCGCGAACATGGAGCGAGCGAACGCGACCGCATCGTGGAACTGGCGTTTGAACGCGGCGTACTGTTTTTGGGTTGCGGGCCGAGCACGGTCCGCATTGCGCCGCCTCTGATTGTTACTAAAGAGGAGGCGGATGTGGCGATCGATGCGCTGGAAGAGGCGATTGCCAGCGTGGAGAAGAGCTTGTAGTCGTAGAGACGGGGCAGGCACCGTCTCTACGAAAGAGGACTATGGGCGACACTACATTGCGCGGGCTCGTGCACGGCATAGGCTCACATGTCGATCCGGTTGCCTGCGTCGAGGATATTCCAGTGGAACTGGCGGCCCGGACCGTGGCGGGGTATCCGCACTCCATCTGGCAGATCGTGCTGCATATCAACTACTGGATGGAGCATGACCTCGCCAAGGTTGCGGGCGAGAATCCTCCATACCCGGATCATGCAATTGAAAGTTGGCCGGAGCGCCCGATTCCGGCGCAAAACGACCGCACCGCCGAGGAAGCGTGGCAAGCCACGATTCGGCGATTTACAGAGTTGTTGAGTCGGCTGGAACAGCTTGCCGAATCCGACGCCAACGAGTTAGCGCGAACGTGTCAGTATCCCGGGCCAGGACAATCTGCGCGCGAGTCTACCGTTTACGCCATGCTGTGGCAGATCGTTGGGCATAACAGCTATCACGCCGGTCAGATTGCGTTGCTGCGCCGGCAATTCGGAGCGTGGCCTCCGCGACATGGAGGCGATACCTGGTGAGTTGATGGGGAGCTGTTCGCAAAACGGACGAACTTGACCTGGTCCTTATATCCAAATTGACCGAACGCGCGGTGAGCCGCATCACATCCTCACACGTGCGCTACGCGATACCGTAAACATGGAGTTTCCCACATGTTTGCCGGACGCTTGACGCAGGCTACGCTGCGCGTGCTCGATTGGCTGGCACAGCGCACGCTTCCGCCGGAGGACTTGCCTGAGCACCAGCGCACTGGACGGCGCGGCGAGGAAGATGCTTACTTTTATTTGCGGCGACGGGGCTACACCATCATTGCGCGCAATTACCGATCGGCGCAGCATCGCGGCGAGCTGGATCTGGTCGGGTGGGAGCGCGACGTTCTTTGTTTTATTGAAGTGAAGACGCGAACCTCCCACGCGGTTAAGCCCGCTGAAGCGGCCGTGGATCGGGAGAAGCAACGGGATTTGTCTCTGGTCGCGCGCGATTTTCTGCGTCACATATCCCCTTCGTGCCAGTGGCGATTTGACGTGCTCGCTGTATATTATGAGCACGGATTCAGTCATCCCTCATTCGAGCTGTTTCAAAATGCTTTTTCCATGTCGTACAATCGTCGTCGGCGATCATGACGGTTGAGACCCTCTACTGAAAGGATTTAGTACGTGCCTGAACTGAGAAAAGACCCCATCGTGGGCCGGTGGGTGATTATTTCCACGGACCGGGCGAAGCGTCCGACTGACTTTGTGCGCGAGCCGGTGAAGATCAAGGGTGGGTTCTGTCCCTTCTGTTACGGCAATGAAAGCAAGACACCGTCAGAGATTCTGGCTTTTCGTCCTGGCAACAACGGCAGCACTCCGCAGAAAGACGGCCCGGGTTGGACAGTGCGTGTGGTTCCGAACAAGTTCCCGGCACTCGGCATTGAAGGGACGTTGAACAAACAGGCCGAAGGCATGTTCGACAAGATGAACGGCATCGGCGCCCACGAAGTGATTATCGAAACACCAGACCACATGGCCACGCTGGCGTCGCTGCCTGCGAAAAAAATTGAAGATGTTCTCTGGGCTTTCCGCGACCGCATTCTCGATCTCAAGAAAGACCGGCGCTTCAAATACATTCTGCTGTTCAAGAACCACGGCGAAGCGGCTGGTGCTTCGCTCGAGCATACGCACTCGCAGTTGATCGCGCTTCCGATTGTGCCGATTTACGTGGTCGAGGAACTGCAAGGGGCGAAGCAGTATTACATCTACAAAGAACGCTGCGTATTTTGCGACGCGATACGGCAGGAGATGGAGAGCGGCGTTCGCGTGGTGGCGGAGAACGAAGATTTTATAACGCTGGCGCCCTACGCTCCGCGGTTTCCGTTCGAGACCTGGATTCTGCCGAAGCGGCATGAATCGGCGTTTGAGAATTCGTCGTCCCACATGTTCGAAAACCTGGCAAAGGCGCTCAAGCTGTTACTGATGAAAGCGGACCGAGTGCTCGATAATCCGCCGTACAACCTGGTCGTGCATACATCGCCGGCGCAGGACCCAGCGAATGAGTATTACCACTGGCACATCGAGTTCATGCCCAAGCTAACCAAGACGGCGGGATTTGAATGGGGGACGGGTTTTTACATCAATCCCACGCCGCCCGAGGAGGCAGCGAAGTTTTTGCGCGAGGCTAGCGTGGAAGAGGCAGTGCCGTCGGCCGCAAGGTAGGAAGGCTTCAAGGTCGCGAGGTTACAGGTGCGGATAACTATCTTTGCAATCTTTGCAGCAGCGCTTGCCACCGCGACTGCCGGTGGACAACAATGTCCTCAAGCCAACAAAACAGGGCCCGATACAGCCTCGGAAGTGCGTACGTTGGAAGGCGCGCTCGTGTTTCACGACGCCATGCGAAAGTGGTTTGAGCTGAAACTGGATACGCCGCAATGTGGGCAAGCCTCGATTGAACTAGTGCGAATTACTCTCGATGATTCGAAACCTGTAGAGGTTCTGAGAGGCTGCCGCGTCAGGTCGAAGGGCACCATCGCTTTCTCCAGTACCGGATACTACTCGCTCAAAATGTACCAAGACGTGGAAGAAATCGAGTCAATCGGCGCGTGCGAAGAGCAGTTACCATTTCCTGATTACTCCGACGAAAAGCCCGACGAGACAGTCCACCGGTATCGGGTCGATATGGATTTTAACTATAGGCCTTCAGACTATCCAATCAACTTCCGTGTGTCGAGCGCAGGCAAGGAATTGCAGCCGTGGCAGGCCTACGCGAGTTATGTGCTGACAGGCGGTTTTGCCCTCTATGGGCACTGTGCTGAGGGCTTTGTTATCGATAAGGTGTTCGGAACATCACAGGCGAAGCCGTCGCACTTCGACGAGCCGCGTACACCGGATGACACGGCGATGTTTGACCCTGAGAGTGCTGCAGCGTCCGGTATAAAGGACCTGCATCTGGGATACACCTGCTTGCGAAAGCCGTAGCGGACGAAATCAGCCTAGTTTATGACAGTAATGAGAGAGCGCTGAACGAATCGCAGCACTATCCCTGCGTCCGATCCAAAACCTCTGAATGCCACGCCATCTGAATGGCTTCGAGTTTGGCTTCGTTCGACTTTGCGGGATCGTCTTTGAAGTCGGGGAGCGTGGTCACATATTTGTGCAGGTCGGTGAAGCGAACGGCGAGCGGGTCGAGTTCGGGATAGGATTCAGAGAGCAGAATTCCGATGTCGTCGGGGTCGCTCCAGGTGAGTTCTTTCGGCATGATGAGTGCTCCTGCTCGGATTTCGTTCGAATCACGTTTCGTTAGAATCAGTGTTCTTCTGAAACGTAGTTCCGGTTCCAGGCCGGAATTTCGACTACCAGTTTACCCGGTTTCTTGATTACCGTCTGACAGCCGAGGCGTGAGTTTAGCTGAAGGTCGGCGGCCATGTCGAGCTTGTCAGCCTCGTCATCTTCCATCTCCGTGAGCAGGTCGGCGCCTTCTTTGACCCAGACGTGGCAGGTGGTGCAGGCGCAGTTGCCGCCGCAGGCGTGATCGAGATGGACCCCGAAGTTGAGCGCCACGTCGAGCAGCGACTCCTCTTTGCCGTGATCTTTGTAGGGAAGCTTGCCGTGTTCGAAGGTCACGGTCTTACCCTCGGGAAGAAATGTTACCTCTACCGTGTTTTCGTTATTTTCGACGGCGGGAGCATCCATCGTGGTTGTTCCGGTTCCTTGCGTTTTTTCTTCAGACATTGAAAACCCCTATTTAAAATCTGCTTTCGCCATCGGATGGCCGGCTTGCGGACCTTCTTCGAGACCGGTGTCGTCCATGGCTTTGCCTTTGAGGGCGGTGGTGACGGCGGTATCCATCATCAATTCGGCTAAGCGCGTTGTGGCTGTATTCAGCATTTCGATGCTTTCGCGGATAGCGTGGTAGTCGTCTTTTTCTTTCACTTCGATCAGCGACTTTTCCAGCGTTCCGATCTCGCGCTGCTCGCTGGGCGTCAGTTCATGCCAGGCTGGATTCTTCTTTCCTTTTCCGAGCGCCAGCAGGATCGTCTCGGCTTCACGGCGAGCTTCGATGACCTGGCGTTGGCGGAAATCTTCTTCGGCGAAATCGTACGATTCGAGCAGCATATTCTCGACTTGTTCGTCGGTGAGGCCGTAGGTTGGCTTGACGTCGATTTCGGCCTCTTTGCCGCTGCGCTGTTCGCGGGCGGAAACGCGCAGAATACCGTTGGCGTCGATGAGGAACTTTACTTCGATGCGCGGCATGCCGGCGACCATTGGCGGAATGCCTTTGAGATCGAAGCGCGCGAGCGAGCGGCAATCACGCGCCAGTTCACGCTCGCCTTGCAAAACGTGGATGGCGACGTTGGTTTGTCCGTCGACCTGAGTGGTGTAGTACTGTGTGGCCGAAGCGGGAACGGTAGAGTTACGCAGGATGATTTTGTCGGTCACCCCGCCCGCCACTTCGATTCCGAGAGAGAGCGGAGTGACGTCGAGCAGCAGCATGTCTTGCGTGATTTCGGAACCGCCGCCCAGAATATGCGCTTGCACGGCTGCGCCGAGCGCGACAACTTCGTCTGGATTCAGTTCGGTATGGGGCACACGCTGGAATAGGTCCTGCACCAGGCGGCGTACTTTTGGAATGCGCGTCGATCCTCCGACGAGGACGACTTCGTCGATTTGCTCGGGCTTGAGGCCTGCATCCTTGAGCGCCTGCTTGCAGGGGCCAACGGTGCGGTCGAGGATGGGCTGGATCATCTGCTCGAACCGTTCGCGTGAAATTTCGCGTTGATATTTCTTCCCGCCGGGAAGATCGACATCGAGCTTGGCAGTGGTCTGCGATGAAAGGGCAATTTTCGCCTCGATTACCGCTTTGCGGATGCGCGCTACAACTTCGCCGTTGCGGCGGAGATCGTTTCTTAGATCGAGTGACAGATCGCCTTGAATGTCGTCGAGAGCGATGGCGATGAGCAGGTTGTCGATATCATCTCCGCCGAGATGGGTGTCGCCGTTGGTGGCGATGACTTCGAAAATGCCGTCGTGCAGCTTGAGAATCGAAATATCGAAGGTGCCGCCGCCGAGATCGTAAACGACGACGATTCCGTTTTTCTTTTTATCGAGACCGTAGGCGAGCGCTGCGGCGGTGGGTTCATTGACGAGGCGCAAGACGTTCAGTCCGGCGATGCGTCCGGCATCTTTGGTCGCCTGGCGCTGCGCGTCGTTGAAGTAGGCGGGAACGGTGATGACGGCGTGAGTTACGGGCGCTCCGAAAAAGCGCTCGGCGTTGCGCTTGAGCTGGCGCAGGATCTGAGCGGAAATTTCGGGAGGGCTGTAGGTGCGCTCGCCGATCCTTATGCGCAGAACCTCTCCAGCGTGAAGATCGTCGGCGAGGTGAAAGGGAAACAGTTTGAGTTCATCCTGCACATCTTCGAGGCCCCGGCCCATCAGGCGCTTGACCGAGTAGACTGCGCGCTCGGGAGTTTCGATCAGATATTTACGCGCGGCGTTGCCAACGACAATCTGGTTCTTCTGGTCGAGCGCGACGACGGAGGGCACGAGGTTGAGGCCGTCTTCTCCGGGGATGACGACGGGGGAATCTCCCTGCATATAGGCCACGAGCGAGTTCGTGGTGCCGAGATCGATGCCGACGATGTAGTCAGTAGCCATTGGGTAGAGAATTGCAGAGGTCAGAGGTCAGATCGCAGAGGTAAAACCCTTCGAGATGTTAACCTCTGCAATCTGACCTCTCACCTCTGACCTAGCCTTCCATTGCCTCATTCACATCGCGCAGCAGATTGCGGATGTAGTTTCTGCGGTTCAGAATGTCGAC
>Ga0182015_10003509_pt1 | contig 17546 bp, 20 predicted proteins | sample 712P3MmetaG_FD_120478 | JGI IMG/M metagenome (GOLD analysis project Ga0182015, IMG submission 120478) | Permafrost microbial communities from Stordalen Mire, Sweden - 712P3M metaG | ecosystem: Environmental > Terrestrial > Soil > Wetlands > Permafrost | place: Sweden: Stordalen | collected...
CTTCGCTCAGGACTCCAATTCGGAGAGAGAGGGATTCGAACCCTCGATACGACTTTACATCGTATAACGGTTTAGCAAACCGCCGCCTTCAGCCGCTCGGCCATCTCTCCAGCGGGAATCACCTAGAACGACTTCCGACTATACCACGCCGCCGGATTTAGGACCTACGGCCGAGGCGCACTGGGCCCGTCGAGCGGCCGCTGGGGCACAACCTCCGGAACGACCACCGTCTTACGCGCCCGTCGCGGCGCAAAGTATGCATCCATACCAGCGACGCGCCCCGTGGGCAAGACAAAACTGATCGCAGAGAGCAGCATCATTGCCCCGTCGAGGGACGCCCACTCGCTCGCGCTGGTCAGCCCGCCGCGTGCGGCGAGATAGTTCAGGGGAAGGATGATCCCGACGAGGCCGCCGAGTCGCGCGAACAAACCGAGAAAGAGCGAGACTCCCACGCCGACTTCACCCAGCCGCACGAGCTCGGCGAACAGTGCGATATTCGGCTGCACGACGGTAGCGAGAAAATCGTGATACGGCCCTGTCGTTTTCGTGAGTCCCTGCTGCACGTAGGATGCGATGGCGCCGTCCGGCGGCATGAAGACCAGCGAATTGGTAAACTTTGGGATGCCGTGCACGAGCCAGATCGCGCCGGTGAGAATTCGCACGATGGCAAGCCATCCTGCGTACGAGCGTGCCGACGGCAGGTTCACGCAACCACCTCCTTCCGCTCTTGCACCAACCGCATAATCATGGACGCCGCCTCTCCGGCTGCATTCGGCCGCCCCAAGCGCCGCGCCGCCTCGGTCATTCTTTCCCGCACCGAGGCTTCTCCAAGTAAGGATTCGATTGCCGCCGGAAGCTCGCTTGGCTTCGTTGTTCGAATCGCTGCGCCGGCATCCCCGAGCACGCGAGCGTTTCGTTCCTCTTGTCCCGGCAGCGGCTTGCACAGAATCATCGGCACGCCCGCGACCAGCGCCTCCGCGGTGCTTAAACCTCCGGGCTTCGTGACGAGCACGTCCGCCGCGTGCATGTAGTCGTAGACGTTGTCGACAAAAGGCAGCGCGCGGACGGGATAGCCGACGTTCTCGGCCGTCTCCTTCAAGCGGCGTTCGATGCGGGCGTTACGTCCTGCAACGACGACTGCCGCCAAGGGAATGCGCACGGCGTTGAGCTCGAGCAACATACGCTCGAGTGGCGCGATCCCCAGGCCGCCTCCCATCAACAGGGCGACCGCGCGGTGGTGCGGCAGATCCAGCCGCTCGCGCAGTGCGGAACGTGCTTCGCCGGACGGAGCAAACTCCGGACGGATCGGGATGCCGCTGACGGCAATGGCCTGCGCTCGAATGCGACGCGCCAGCAGGACGTCGCGCATCTCGTTCGTCGCCACGACGTAGCGGTCGATATTGCGGTGAATCCAGAATCCGTGGACCGCAAAGTCCGTTACGACGGCCACTACGGGCGGCGCATCGGTAAAACGGCGCTTGTATTCCGCCATGGCTCCGCAGGGAAAGGCATGGGTGCAGACGACGGCATCGGGCCGTTCTCGCAGCATCAACGGGCGCAGGTTATCGGCGGTGAAAACGTGAGCCCACTTGCGAAAGCGTCCGACCTCCGTGGCGCGTTCCGCACGATCGTAGATGTACCGATACATCTGCGGGATCGTCTTGACCATGCGCAAGTAGCCGTCGGCGACGATGCTCGAAACGACGAGCGCGGCGTACTCATAGGAGTCTTCCACGCGCGTTTCCACGGTGGGGTCGATTCGCTGCAGCGCTTCCGCGGTGGCCTTTGCGGCCGAAAGATGGCCGACGCCGACGCTGGCCGACAGAAAGAGAACGCGAATTTAGTGCGTCTCCTCTTCCGGCGAGCCGCTCTCTTCGCCGGCGTGCGCGAGGAACTCGTCGAGAATCTGTTGCGCGAAGCTGTCGTCCTCCAGCAAGTTGCCGGAAAGGTCCGTCACGATAAACTGCTGATCGCTGTGGTCTGCCGGCTCGTGCAGCAAGACGGCGTAGGAGGCGCCCGCTTCGGGATCTTCGAGAATTCCGACGACCTCGAACGCGAGCGACTCCCCTCCGGTCGTCTCGATGTAGAGCGTTTCTTGAAGTTCGAGCGGAGAGTCGGGCATCGCGCTCTCACCGTTGGTGGATGGCATGGCCAAAGATTCCCTTCTACTGCAAACAGCGCGCGACGTTGGCTTGGTGTTCGGCGAGCGTCTTGGCGAAGACGTGCCGTCCGTTGCCGCAGTACACGTAATAGAGATCGTCGCTCTTCGCCGGAGCGAGCGCCGCCCGCAACGACGGGAGGCCGGGATTGGCGATCGGCGTCGGCGGCAGGCCGGCGTGCAGATAGCTATTATACGGCGAGTCGATGCGCAGGTCCGCGAACGACAGCGCCGCTTTATGCCGGCGCAGGGCGTACTCGATCGTTGCGTCGACCTGTAGCGGCATACCCAGGCGCAACCTATTGTAAATCACCGCCGCGATCTTCGGCCGGTCGCTTTCGCTCTTCGCCTCGCGCTCGACGAGCGATGCGACCGTGACGGCTTGCGGAACGCTGACCTGCAGCGCTCGTGCCCGTGATGCCGCGCCGGCCGGAAGCTCCTTGAAAAACTCGCTCGTAAAGATCGCGGCAATCTGCCCCGGCGAGTCACCCAACGGAACGAGGTAGGTGCTGGGAAAGAGAAAGCCCTCGAGACTCTTGCTGCGAACCCCGTCGACGACGACGGTCGCGCGCGCGAACGTACTTTCGAGCTCCGCCGACGGCCCCGCGCCGGCCGCTTGGAGCCGTTGGGCGATCTGCGCGGCGGTGAAGCCCTCGGGAATCGTTACCCAGGCCGCTACTTGCGCGCCGCCGGTCACGAGTTCGCGGAGCACCTGGCTTTGCGTTGCGTGCGGGGTAAAGCGGTATTCGCCCGCCCGGATGGCGGCCTCTTCTCCTCGCCACTTCGCCAGGATGCGAAACGTCAGCGCATTGCCGATGACGCCGTCGGAGACGAGCTGGGCTGCGACGTCGTCGAGCGTGGCTCCGCGCGCGATGACGACTTCTTGCGGGCGTTGCGGACGCGAGCGATCGCCGTAAATCGCATACCAGTACGTTGCGGCGATGGCCACGAGCACCGCGCCAAGCAGGAAAACGATCGGGGCCCGCCGCGACCGCTTCACGGCGGCGTGACCCGGCGCCGACGCGCCAAAAACGTTTCCAGTATGAGGGCGGCGGCCATTTTATCGACGACCGCGCGCCGCTTGCGGCGCGACACGTCGGCGGCGATGAGCTGCTTCGTCGCCAGCGCGGTCGTGAGCCGCTCGTCGACGCGGTGGATCGTCCCGGCGAAGACGCTGCGCAACGCTTCTACGAAGGTATCGATCTCCAGCGCCGCAATCCCGCGTTCACCTGAGAGCCGAACGGGATCTCCGACGACGAGTTCGTCGGCCGAATACTCTTCGACCAGCTCCGCGATGCGCGCCAGATCGCTCTTGCGATTGGTGCGCTCGATAGTGCTTACGGGAAGCGCGTAACTGGCGCTCGGGTCTGAGACGGCGACCCCAATGCGTTTGCTGCCGACATCGAGCGCGAGAATCATGCCCCGAGGCCGCCGGCATAGGCGACGGCCTTGGGTCGCCGTCCCAGGTGGTGCGCGACGAGCTCTTCGACGGCGCGCGCGGCTGCGGGGGTGGCGCGTATCGCCGCAAGGCCGCTCCCCTTGGCACTTGCGAGTTTCCGGAGGTTCTCCAGATCGGCGGCCGCAAGCTCCGGCAGCGCCCGCCAACGCTCGCGACACGAGGAATCGATGAAGCCTCCCTCCTCGGCTTGCAGCCAAATCGGGGTGCCCGTGAACGCGCCACCGCAGCGCACGCAGCGATCCAGGGGCGGCGCGAGGCCGAGCAGCTCCAGAAGGCGCAGCGAGAAGCGCGGGACGAGCGCTCCGGCATCGCCGCTGCCGGCAATTGCCGCGATTACGCCCGCAAGGAGAGCGTAGACCTCCGGCAAGGGGAGGTCGGGCTCGCAGAACGCGTCGATCGTTTCGGCGACGAGCGAGACGACGGCCCAGCGCTGGGGTTCCACCAGTGAGGGCCACGGCGCGTGCAACGTATCGGCCGACACGACGACGTCGAGCGATCTTCCGCGGTGCATGAGCAGCTCGCACTCGTTCGCGAGCTCGAGACGCCCGGCGAGATGGCTGCGCATGCGCCGCACGCCTTTGGCGACCGCATCCACCTTCCCGCGCTCGAGCGTAAAGAGTGTGACGATACGATCCGCTTCGGAGAGCTGACGGCCGCGAAGAACGATGCCGCGGGTTTTATAGGTGCGCGGCGGCGTCAGGACTCTCCGACGGCTGCACGCCCGTGGGAGCGCCGTTCGTATATACCCGCACTGCCAAAATGCGCCGCCCGCGCGTGCGATCGACGCGCAAGCGAGTGTGATCGTCGGCATCGATCTCTTCGCCTTCGTTGGGAAGCCGCCCGAAGAGGCCCACCGTGTACCCCCCGATCGTTTCGAAATCTTCCGTCGGAAGGTCGATGCCCAGACGCGCGTTGACGTCTTCGATGTTCGTGCCGGCCTCTACGACCGCTTCGCAATCCGAAATGACGGCGATCGGCTCTTGCTCGTCATCGTCGTGCTCGTCGCGAATTTCACCGACGATCTCTTCCAGGAGATCTTCCATCGTGACCACACCCGCGGTGCCGCCGTATTCGTCGACGACAATCGCCATCGAGAACTTGTCGCGTTGCATCTCGCGCAGCAGCTCGGCGATCTTCTTCGTTTCGGGAACGTGAACCGCAGGACGCATGAGCGTGCGAACGATGGCGTGCGCGAGCGACCCGTTGGCCAGAGCCACCAGCAGCTCGCGGTCGTGAATGACGCCGACGATGTCGTCCTTCGATTCTTGGTAGACGGGAAGTTTGGAGTAACCCTCCGCGATGACCACGTCGAGCACGCGGCGGGGCGAATCGTCGATCGAAACGGCAACCATCTCGGGCCGCGGCTTCATCACCTCGCGAACGATCGTGTCGCCGAACTCCATCACGGAATGGATGAGCTCGCGCTCCTGCTCTTCGATCACGCGCTGTTCGGCCCCGACGTTGACGAGCGCGCGGATGTCCTCTTCCGTGACGTACGGGCGATGCGCGTGCTTGATGCCGAACAGGCGCAAGATCCGGTCAGTAACGACTTGAAAGGTGCGCGCGATGGGAGCCAGGACGTACGCAACGTAGCGCATGGGAAGCGCCAAGCGGAGCGCCCAGCGCTCGCTGTCACCGGTCGCCACCGTCTTGGGAACGATCTCGCCAAAGAGCAAAAAGACGACCGTCATCACGAGGGTCGATAGCACCGCCGCCGACGGCAAATCCAGCGAGATCGCAATGTACGTCGCGAGCGAATCGGCGGCCAGCAGCACGATCGTATTGCCGACGAGCACCGAGGTGAGGAAGCGATTCTTGTCGTCGACGAGGAGCTGGAGGTCGCGAGAACCGCGTACCTTGCGCTCGCTGATCGCTCGCGCTCGCAGCCGGGAGATCGAGACGAGCGCCGATTCACAGGCCGCGAAGAAGGCCGCCAGCAGGACGAGCGCTACGAGCGCGACGATCTCATACGGCAGGCCTGCCGGGCTACTTCGGGCGGGGTCGGTGTTCAAGTGGGCGCCATTATAGCACAACGTGAGGCCGCACCAGCACGTAGATCGCCAGAGCGACCATCGTGCCGAGCACGGCTCCCCAGAAGACTTCGAACGGACGATGGATACGTGCCTCGACGCGGCTTTGCGCCACCAGCGCGGCCAGCAAATACGCCAAGATCGCGGCTAGCGGTTTCTGGTAGAAGAACGCCAGCATCGTCGCTGCCGCGAATGCCAGCGCTGCGTGGCCCGAGACGGCGCCCCCTTGGATGGCCGAACCGCGGCCGACCCAGGCCTTGGCGAAAATCGTCGCAATGGCGACGACCGCCAGGACGATGAGCGCGACGTTGGCCGGGACAGCCTGCACCGCCGCGAAGACGCGCGCCTCGCCGCTCATCAAGCCTTGGTAGAAGACGAGGTATGCCGCTAAGACGGCGCCGATGGCGGCGACGAGGACCGCACCGGCGGCGGCGTCCTTGGCGCTCTTGGCAAGCGGGTGGTGGGCGACCGTCAAGAGGTCGACGATGGACTCGACGGCGGTGTTCATCAGTTCCAAGCTGAGCACGAGAGCGACCAATCCGATGGTCGCGATAACGTAGACGCGGTCCAATCGCAGGATGAGCGTTGCCAGCAGCACGAGCGCGGCGATGATAAAATGCACGCGCATGTTCGGCTGCGTGCGCGTCGCATAGATGATGCCCTCGAACGCATGATGGAAGGAACGAAAGAAACGGCTCCGCTCGACCGGGAGGTAGTGAGGTTCGCGCATTAGCGCTCGTACGGCCACGGAAGGCCGATGGCAGCGGCGAGGCGCCGTTCCTCGCGCTCCATGACGCGGCGTTCGTCGGCGCGAACGTGATCGTGTCCGAGCAGATGCAGGAGGCCGTGAATGAGCAGCCGGTAGAGTTCGCGCTGCAGCGTGCCGTCGTATCCGGCGGCTTGACGGCGCGCCGTCTCGACCGAGATGACAACGTCACCAAGCAGCGCCTCGCGGCTCGGCGCCGGTTTCGGTCCGTCCAGCGGAAAGCTCAATACGTCCGTCGGCGCATCCTTTCCGCGATACTCCCGGTTGAGCGCGCGCATCGCGGCATCGTCGATCAAGCTCAGCGAGACCGCCGAATCGTCGCGCCCCAACGTCCGCATCAGGCGCCCCGCCGTCGCCACGAGGGCTCGGCCTTGCACGCCGCTGCGGCGCACGTCGTTGCGATAGTAGATCATTTCGCTTCGACTCGGCTCGGAGCCGGCTGCGCGTAGGCACGCACGATTCTGGCCACCAGCGGATGGCGAATCACGTCGCCTTCGGAGAGTTCGACCACGCGAATGTCCTCGATGCCGGCAAGGCGCGCCGCGGCAGCCCGTAGACCGCTGCGCTGGCCGGAGGGCAGATCGATCTGCGTCGCATCTCCGGCCACCACCATCTTCGAGCCGCTTCCCAGCCGCGTCAAGAACATCTTGAGCTGATCATCGGTCGCGTTCTGCGCTTCGTCGAGGATGACGAACGCGTCGGAGAGCGTTCGCCCGCGCATATAGGCCAGGGGCGCCACCTCGAGCGTTCCGCGCTCCAAGTACTTCGCGAGCAGCGTATCGTCGAGCAGATCGCCAAGCGCGTCGAAGAGCGGGCGCATGTACGGGTCGACCTTTTCGCGCAGATCTCCGGGCAAAAAGCCGAGCCGCTCCCCCGCTTCAACCGCGGGACGCGATAGGATGACGCGCGCGGTCTCCCGGCGCTTGAGCGCGCGCACCGCCATGACGATCGCAAGATACGTCTTTCCCGTCCCAGCGGGACCGATACCGAAGGTCAACGTCGCGCTCTCGATCGCGTGCACGAACTCGCGTTGCCCGGCGGTTCTCGGACGAATTTCGCGGCCCCGGTGCGAGCGGAGCAGCGTGTTGGGAAGCGCCGTCCCTTCGGCCGACGCCGCAGCATCGGAGAGCGCGAGGGCAACGTCGTCGGGGGTGATGTGCGCGCCCTCGACGGCGGCGTCGAGCACCCGGCGCACTACGCGTTCGGCGCGCGCGACTGCGACCGAATCGCCGGCCAGGAGAAGCCGGTCGCCGTCAGCGTGTACGGCAACGTCGAGTGAGGATTCTATGGCGGAGAGGTTGCGATCGTACTCTCCAAAGAGGCGCACGCGGTCGGAGAGCTCGTGGAGATCGATCGATCGCTGAGTCAACGCATGAGGTTATTCGTCGCGCAGCGCGCGAGGCTTTCCGAGCACCTCCGCGGCGATAACCGCCCGCACGATCGTTTGACGATCGGCGAAGAAGCGCCGGGTCGCCCGTACCGGCTCCTCGTGCACCGCGGTCGCGGGGCGCGCCACCGGCGCGACGCGCGGTGGCGGTTGCGGGCGCTGGACGCTCTGCGGGGGCTGGATCGGCGGCGCAAGGCGAGGAGCCGGGCCTCGAACCGGCCCCGGACCGGGGGCCGTCCCGGCGAGCTGCTTGCGTGCGCTCGAAGCGATGCTGCCGGCAACGCCGACGATCAGGAAGACGACCCAGACCAGGATGCCGATATCGCGCATGCGGCTACTTCGGGATTGGGCCGCCTAACGGCGGCGGTTGCTGGGCGTCGTTCGCGGCGTCGGTTGAGGCCCCGATCGAGGAACGCATCTCGGTGTCGGCCTGCACATTCTTGAGCCGGTAGTAATCCATCACGCCGAGGTTGCCGCTGCGGAACGCTTGCGCGATCGCTTGCGGAATCGAGGCTTCGGCTTCCACCACCTTGGCCCGCATCGCTTGCGTTTCGGCCTTTTGCTCCTGTTCGGCGGCCTGCGCGGCGTACTGCCGTTCGGACGCCTTCGCTTGAGCGATGCGGCGATCGGCTTCCGCTTGACTCGTCTGCAGCTCGGCGCCGATATTCTTGCCGACGTCGACGTCGGCGATGTCGATCGAAACGATTTCAAAGGCCGTGCCGGCGTCGAGGCCTTTGGCGAGGACCGCCTTGCTGATGCGGTCGGGATATTCGAGAACTTCCTTGTGGTCGACGGCGGCGCCGACTGCGGAGACGACGCCCTCGCCAACGCGCGCAATAATGGTCGGCTCGCCCGCACCGCCCACATAGCGGTCCAAGTTGCTGCGCACGGTGATCCGCGCTTTGACGTTGAGCTGAATGCCGTTTTGGGCGACGCCTTGAAAAATGGGCGTCTCGATCACTTTCGGATTCACCGAGGTCTGGAGCGCTTCCAGGACGTTACGCCCGGCGAGGTCGATCGCGGCCGCACGTTGCCACTCCAGTGGAATTTGCGCGCGCTGCGCGGCAATCATCGCCAGGGTTACGTTCTCGACGTTTCCCCCGGCCAGAAAATGCGACTGCATCTGGTCTACCGTGAGGTTCAGACCCGCCTTACGAGCGCGAACGTAGTTCGTCACGATCAGGCCCGGTGGAATCCCGATCAACCGCATCCGCACGAGCGAGATGATGCCCAAGGGCACCCCGGCGGCGATCGTTCGAATCCAAAGCCCGATGGGAAAGTAGTAGAGAAATGCAAAGAACGCGATAACCAGAATGAGGATGACGATCGCGCCGCCGACGGCAACCATGATAGCTCCTTATAAAGTAGCGGGTTCGACGAATACGCGCGCGCCTTCGACGCGAACGACGCGAACCGGAGTTCCGGCCGGGATGAACTCGCCCTCCGTGAGGACGTCGACGCGCCGCCCGTCGATGGACGCAATGCCCGCGGGGCGCAGAAAGCTCGACGCGGTACCGGTGCGCCCGCGCAGGCCCCCGAAATCCGTGCTCGTCACGTACTCCGGCCCCTGAGCCGACGCCAGCGCCAAGCGATGTGCCCACGCATTCCGCGGCACCGCGCGTACGGTTAAGGAGAACCCAATAACCGTCAGCACGATGGCCGTGGCTATCGTTTCGATGGCGACGAAAAAGAACGGCAGCCCGAAGGCGAGGAAGACCGCCGCTAAGAGCGCCCCCGCACCGAGTATTCCCGGCAAGCCGTGCCCGGGAACGACGTGTAACTCCCAGAGTATGCCGAGCAGCCCGACGACGGCCAGCGCAATAACGAACTCATTGGAGAAGCCGGCGTAGACGTGGGTTCCGAAAAAGAGCGCCAGTGCTCCGATGCCGACGATACCGGCGATGCCGTGCAGCGTCTGCATCTCGATGAGCAACCCCAGCATCCCCAACGTCAGGAGCAGACCGCTCACCGCCGGATCGGTCGCAAAGCGCGCGAGCATCTCGCCGAAACTATAGCTTTGCGTCGTCTGCGGCGCACTGCCGAGGTGCCACTGGGAAAGAGCAACCGCGAGGGTCGGAGCAGTTCCTTGGGCGATGCCCGCTCGCACCGCATCGTCGGTGTTCAGCGTTAGTACGGCGCCAGGCCGTTTGTACTGCGGCAAGGTCATGCTCTTATCGACCATTGCGCCGGCGATCTGCGGATTGTAGTGATTCCGTTGCGCGGTAGATTCGAACTCCGCTCGCAGCGCGGAGACGATCTTGTCGCTCGGTGCCACGGCGCCGCCCAGCTCGACCGGTTCCGCCGCGCCGATCGACGCCCCCGGCGCCATGACGATATGCGATGCCGAAAGGGTGATGAGCGCCGCAGCGGAGTAGGCGCGTTCGGCAACATAGGCCTCAACAGGTTCCTGAGCGCTGAAGAGCGCGTCGCGGATCGCGAACGCGGACGAAACCAAACCGCCGGGGCTATTGACCGTGAGGACGATCGCCGCAGCGCCGGACTGGTTTGCTTCGGCGACGGATCGCTCGACCATATGCGCCATTCCGTCGTCCACGGTGCCGGTGATCGGCACGACGACGACCGGTCGCTGGAGCGGCAACGCCAGCCCTGCTCCGGGAAGACCACAGAGCAGCATCGCGACCCAGCACAAGACGCGCAGTTTCGATGCCTTCATGCCGGTTGCTACCTTCGCCGGCATGTAAAGTTACGCGGAGAGTTCCTCGGTGACGATCTGGCGCACGAGGTTGCCGTCGGCGACGCCCTTGAGCTGCGGCATGACCACCTTCATGAGCGCGCCGGCGTTCCGCGAATCCGCCGGAAGCTCGGCGAGCACGCTTTGCACGATCTCGCGGATCTCGGCGGGGGAACGCTGCGGCGGCAGATAGGCCAGCAAGATCTCGCGCTCCGTCCGTTCCTTCTCCGCTAAATCCGAGCGGCCGCCGCGTTCGAACTCGGCCTGTGAGTCGCTGCGCTGCTTGACCAAGCGGCGGACGACGTCCAACTCGTCGGCATCGGAGAGTTCCTGACCGCTTTCCGAACGTTTGTAGATGAAGCCGGAGAGGGCCGAACGCAACGTATCGAGGCGCAACTGGTCGCGCGCCTTCATCGCGAGCTTCAGGTCGGCGGAAATTCGATCCTTGAGCAGACCCACGTCGGAGGAGGGCGTTTAGGCGCGGCGCTTGCGAGCCGCGGCAGATTTCTTCTTACGCCGGACGCTCGGCTTCTCGTAGTGCTCGTGCTTGCGGGCCTCGGCGAGGATTCCCGCCTTCTGGGTAGCCTTCTTGAAGCGGCGCAGGGCGCTCTCGATCGTTTCTCCCGGAGCGATGCGAACTTCCATTCTTTTGACGACCCCCTTTCTGCAGGCTCACGCAGCAACGCGAAGCACAAAAATTTCGGCCCCGAAGGGCCGCTTGGGTTAGGTTAACACAGGCTCGGCAGAGCGTCAATTAAACGTCAGCCCGGCGGCCAGGACATGTGACGGCCCGCCAATACGTGTACGTGCACGTGGTCGACCGTCTGCCCCCCGTCGGAGCCGGTATTGACCACCAGTCGAAATCCGTTCGCGGCCCCGGCGCGACGTCCGAGAGCCGATGCGGTTTCCATCACGCGCGTTGCGAGGGCGACGTCCTTGTCGAGCAGATCTGCAATCGTCGCATGGTGCGCGACCGGCATGACGAGGACGTGCGAGGGTGCCTGCGGATTAACGTCCCGGATCGCGATGACGTCTTCGGTGCGCTCCACGACGGTGGCCGGCAGCTCGCCGGCGGCGATCTTGCAGAATAAGCAGTCGTCCATCAGCGTCCGCGAATGGTAAAGGTCCAGGATTTCGTCATCGTGTTTCCGGCCTCGTCAGCCACCCGCACCGTGACGCGCACGGGACCGTCGCGATACTCGTACGATGGAAGATACTGAATGAACTGCGCGGTGCGCACGCACTCCGACGTGACGTCGCGTCCGTCGATCCAGAGCAATGCGCTTGCCGGGTTCACCGGAACGGCATCGGCGGCAAAACTTGCAAAAACCGCGGGTCGGTTGGTATTGATCGTCGCCCCTGCATCCGGGGCAAAATCCGCGATTCCCGGCGGCGTGCTCGATGCCGAAACGGTCTGCGCGGCCGCCTGTTGCGCCGTCGCGTTTCCGATCGTCAGGCGCCCGACGAGCGCGACGTCGCGAAAGTTGGCGCCACGCGGAATCGCGTAGCTTCCGGTATAGAACCCAGGGTCGCGCTGCACCATCGCTTGATCGCTGACGTCGGAACCGATATCGAAGGTCGCCGAACCGCCCGGCGTGCCGTGCATCGTTACGTGGAGGACGTCGCCCGGACGCAACGGCCTCTGTGCGTCGCTGTCGATGGCCATGATCTCCGCCTGCTGCGCGCCGCTGGCGACGATCCGGCTGGCCAGCACTTCGCGCACTTCGTTGGTCTCAACGCTATAGCGCACGCTCACTTCGTCGCCAGGACGCAGATCGTTGAACTCCGCGGCTTTGCCGTTAATCGAGATCTCGGTGGTTCGTCCCGCCGAGACGACCTGACCGTCGCCGAGAACGAACTGATTGCCGGCGATGGCGACGATCCTGCCGTTGTGCGAACCGTATTCGTCGATGACCCGCTCGACGCGCCCGTCCTTGCGCAACTCCACGCGGGCGAAATCTCCCGGTCGCACGTCGCCGAGTTCGCCCGGCGACGTTACGTCGACGTTGACGTCGTGCACATCGATTGTAGCGCCCGGGCCGATGCGGATCGTCTTAAGGATACCGTTGGACTCGATCGTCAACGTCGGCGGATCCGAGAGCACGTCGACGCCGACAACGGTCCCAAAACGGGCGTATCCAGCGCCAACCTTCACGAAGCCGTTCGTCGTGCGTCCTACCAGTTGGGCGACAATCGTTACCGTGTTGCTCCGCCGATCGAAGCGCGCTTGCGCACCGAGCACGTCGGCAAAGAATCGCAGCGGCACGTACAGCACGTCCTTGATCTCCATCGGCGGCCCATCGAGATCCACGTCGCCCGCATCGATCTGCGCCACCCGGCTGCCGATCGTCAGCACCACCGTTTTCGAGCCGATCTGCGTCTCGATACGGTTACCCGAGCGGTCGAACGCCAATCCGAGCGCTTCGATCGTGCGCCGGACTGGGACATAGAGCAGGTTCTTCTCGAAGCGCGGTGGCGGATCGATCGCCAGCGCATCGCCGTTGATGACGATGCCGATCGGGCGCGGCGCGGCAGCCGCGATCAGGGCCACAGCCAGGACCGCGAAGCTCCATTTCACTTACTCCAGCACCTCTCGATAGACGTCAGCGGTTGCACGCGCGCAGTGGTCCCAGGTGAACCGGCGCGCGGCCTCTTGGCCTGCGTTGACCCATTCTTCCCGGCGTCCCTCGTCGGCGGTCGTTTCCTCGAGCCTGGCTTGCAGCGCCCGTGGGTCGGCAGCCGGAAAGGTGAAGGCGGCGTCCCGCACGACCGACGGCACCGACGCATCGCACGCAATCACAGGGCACCCAGCGGCCATGGCCTCCAATACCGGCAACCCGAAACCTTCGCGCAGCGACGGCTGCACGAGCGCCCGCGCGCCGGCGTAGTACGCGATCAGACGATCGTTGGGGACGTCGCCGAGCATCACGACTTCGCCGCCGTCCCGCCGCGGAAGGGCGTCGCCGAAATCGTCCACTCCGGTGAGGTAGAGATCCAGCGGTGTTGCGCTCGCCATCGCCGACCACGCCGTAAAAAGCGTTGCGAGATCCTTATGACGACGGTGATTTCCGACGTAGAGCAGATAGGGTCGCTGCGCGACGTGCGCGGCCTTTGTTTGGAAGAACTCCTCATCGACTCCCAGCGGAACGACGCGAATCTTGGCCCGGCGTACGCCCAGGAAGTTTACGAGATCCTCAACCGTCCGTTCGTCGTCGGTAATGACGCGTGCGGCGCGCGCGCATGCGTACCGCACGACGGTTTGGTAGTACGGACCCACTTTGGCCTTAAACTGCTCGGGAAAGTGCAGGTGAATGAGATCGTGAATCGTCACGACGAAACGAGCGGGCACGAAGACCGGCACGTAGAGCGCCAGAAAGTGTACGAGATCGACCCGTGCCCGGCGAATGGCCACGGGTAGGCGGACCTGTTCGTCCCAACCGAAGTTCGCGCCGTGCGCGAAGGCAACGTAATCGTACTCCGGCGCGACGCGCGGTAAGCGTGCCGCGACTTCGCGCGCGTAGGTCTTCATTCCGACCGACAGTTGGCGCGTCAGCCGCACGTCGAGGCCGACGAGCCCCGAATTCACCGCAGGAGTGCCTTGACGTTGACGACCGCCGGGTAGAATGCCGACCGAACGGCGACGTACCATCCGCGAGGTCCGTCCAAGATCGCTCCCCGAGCGAAGAGCAGCCACGCCGCCCGCACCAGACTGACCGCATACACGCGCAGCGCCTTCGCCGGCGTGGACGTCAGCCGCGCCGCCTCCATGCTGGTGTAATGGTCGTACTTGGCCCGATAGGTCGCGATGTCCGGATAGGAAAAGTGCAGCAGCGTCCCCGGCAGCGCGGCGCTCTCGCCGTCGCAAACCCACGCTTCGTGCAGCGGCGCATCGCTTGCCGTTACCGGCCTGGTCTCGAGGCGAGCTCGCCCGGTTCGAAAGAGCCGCAGCAACGGCTCGTCGCGCCACAAGCGCATCGGCCGCCCGCAGAAGTATGTGGTTCGGCGCACGACGTAGCCGTCGAGGTTATCGGGCGCCGAAACGATCGCCTCGCGCAGAACGTCGTCGAGCGCTTCGTCGGCGTCGACCATCAGCGTCCACGGCGTCGTCACCCGGCCGGCCGCGAAACGCCGAGCGTCGAGGAAATCCGTCCATTCACGCTGCAGCACTTCGGCACCGGAGGCGCGCGCAAACTGCACCGTGTGATCTCCCGAGTAAGCGTCGACCACGAGAATCTTCACTCCGCGCGGCAAGCTGGTGAGTGCGCGCGGCAGATTACGCTCTTCGTCGCGTGTTAAGAGCACCGCCGTGATGAGGGTTACGTCCAGGTCGCCGCCTTCTCCAGGCCCGCGTGCTCCTCGACTCGCTCCTGATGCGCCAGTGCCGCGCCGACGAAGTCCCGATAGAGCGGAGCGGGGCGGTTTGGACGCGATTTGAACTCCGGATGCGCTTGGGTGGCGACGAACCACGGATGAATATCTGACGGCAACTCGATAACCTCGACCAAACGGGTCTTATCGACCGTATGATGTCCGCTAAAGCGCATGCCGTGCTCTTCGAAGATCGGGCGGTAGCGGTTGTTGAACTCGTAGCGGTGGCGATGCCGCTCGCTGATCTCCAGCTCGCCGTACGCGCGCGCCGCCAGGCTTCCGGGTTGGAGCTCGCACGTGTAGGTCCCCAGCCGCATCGTGCCGCCGTACATCTCCAGGTTTCGCTGATCCGGCATGAAGTCGATGACCGGATCGGTCGTGGTTTCGTCCACTTCGCTCGTCATCGCATCGGTAAGGCCACAGACGTTGCGGGCGAACTCGACGCAGGCGAGCTGCATGCCGTAGCAGATGCCGAGGAACGGAATCCTCTGTTCGCGCACGTAGTTGATCGCGCGCAGTTTGCCCTTGACGCCGCGAGCGCCGAAACCGGGAGCGACCAGCACGCCCTGGACGCCGCGCAGCACGTCAACGCCGTCGTTCTCGACCAGCTCCGAATCGATGCGTTTAATCTCCACGGCTGCGTGATAAAACACTCCTGCGTGCGCGAGAGCCTCGTTGATGGAGATGTACGCGTCTTTGAGCTCGACGTATTTTCCCACTAAGGCGATGCTTACGCGCCGCTCCGGGTGCAGCAGCCGATTGGAGATCGCTTGCCAGTCGTCCAGCGACGGTCGCGAGGGGGGAAGGTTCAACTTGCGTACCGCGGCCTGCGCCAGACCCTCGGCTTCGAGGTTGAGCGGTACCTGATAGATCGTGCGCGCATCACTATTCTGCACCACCGCGCCGGGCGGCACGTCGCAGAAGAGCGCGATCTTCTCCTTGAGTTCGAGCGGCATCGGTGCAGCGGATTGGGTCCGGCAGACGATGGCGTCGGGCGAGATTCCGATCCCACGCAGCTCGCGCACCGAGTGCTGCGTCGGTTTGGTCTTCAGCTCGTCGGCGGCCCCGAGATGCGGCAGCAGCGTCAGATGGACGTACATCACGTTCTCGTCGCCCACGTCGTACCGCATTTGGCGGATTGCCTCGAGAAACGGCAGCGACTCGATGTCGCCGACCGTTCCGCCCACTTCGACGATGCAGACTTCGGCATGACTGGCCTCGGCGACGCGCTTGATGTGCGCCTTGATCTCGTTGGTGATGTGTGGAATCACCTGGACGGTGGCTCCGAGGTAGTCGCCGCGCCGTTCCTTCTCGATCACGGAGTTGTAGATTTGCCCGGTCGTGACGTTGTTGGCTCGCTGGAGGTTCTCGTCGATGAAGCGCTCGTAATGACCCAGATCGAGGTCGGTTTCGGCGCCGTCCTCGGTGACGAAAACCTCGCCGTGCTGGTACGGGTTCATCGTACCGGCGTCGACGTTGATATAGGGGTCGAGCTTTTGGATGGAAACGCTGAAGCCGCGCGCTTTGAGCAGCCGTCCGAGAGAGGCCGCCGTGATGCCTTTGCCGAGCGAACTCACGACGCCCCCGGTGAAGAATATATACTTCGCCATCTCGGGCAGACGTTTTTCGCTCGCCATGCGCGCGAAACCTGGAAGGGCCTCCGGCAGAGCAAGGGGGAGGCCGTCAGCCAAGGATACAACCTTTTTTCCCCCGATCATTGGAGGGCTCACCGTGATACGTTCCTTCGTCTTTCGCAGCCTCGGCTACGGCGCCGCCGTGCTGCTCTTCGGATGCAACGCGAACCTCACGCACCCCGCGGTGCCGGCCGGAACCGCGAACGCCTCGGCGCCCATGCACGCTGCAGCTAAGGCGCCAGGCATCTACAGCTTTAAGGGAAGTCCCGACGGCGCCGATCCCTGGTCCGGACTGGCGACCCTGCCGGGCGTCGATGCGTATCTCATTGGAACGACGCTCATGGGAGGCGATGCGAACAACGACGGCACGGTTTACGTCGTAAAGCCCAGCTCGAACGGTTCGTTGAAAGAGACCGTGGTGTATACGTTCAAAGGGGCGTCCGCCGGCGACGGTGCGGAACCCACTCGCATCAAGATCATCAAAGAGTGGAGTAACGACACCACGATCGTCGCGCTCGCGACGACCGTCGTCGGCGGCACGAGCGGGAACGGCGCGGCGGTAGTGCTCTCAGATGACGGCCAGGACCCCAATCACGACTGGACCAGCACGCACACGATCAGCTTCGGCGGGAAGCCTGACGGGGCCAACCCGCACGGGGGCGTTACCACCGATAGTAAGGGTAACGTCTACGGAACGACCGACGCGGGGGGTGTGTATGGGGCTGGAACCGTCTATCGGATCCAACGAAAGAGCTCGGCGTACTCGGAGAGCGTCCTCTATAGCTTTCAAAGTGGCAGCGACGGCGATCACCCCGACGGCGACCTCAGCATCGATAAGAAGAACGCGCTCTACGGCACCACGGTCGAGGGCGGGACCGGCGGCGAAGGCACGGTCTTCAAGATGACCCCGGCGGGAGCCGGCTACAAGGAGCAGATCCTCTATTCGTTTAGCGGAGCCCCCGACGGCGCGTCGCCGAGCTCGGGCGTTTGCGTGACGCCCAGCGGCGCGCTCTACGGCACGACCATCGACGGCGGCACGCAGAATGCCGGCA
>Ga0182015_10003510_pt1 | contig 17541 bp, 14 predicted proteins | sample 712P3MmetaG_FD_120478 | JGI IMG/M metagenome (GOLD analysis project Ga0182015, IMG submission 120478) | Permafrost microbial communities from Stordalen Mire, Sweden - 712P3M metaG | ecosystem: Environmental > Terrestrial > Soil > Wetlands > Permafrost | place: Sweden: Stordalen | collected...
CGCCGATGCGGTGATGTGCGCGCTGATTGCTCCCGATGCCGGGCAGTATGGCCAACGCGGCGGTGGACGCCCCGGTGGCTCGGGTGGGGGTGGTCTCGGCGGTGGTCTTGGTGGAGGGCTGGGCGGCATCATCTTCGGCCGCGGCGGGGGCGGCAACCGCTACCCCGGCGGCGGAGGAGGTGGAGGGAACACCACATCGGCCGGCACGGCGGAGATCGCGCGCGACTCCGGCGGAGACAGTATGTCCGTCAACGACGCTTCCGCGCTTGAAGATACGCTCGCGCGCCTGCGCCAGCGTTATACGTTGTATTTCAATCTTCCCGAAGGCGTTCAGCCCGGCCAGGATCGCAACATCGTGGTGGATCTCACTCCGGAAGCTCGCCACCGTTATGCCGATGCCGAAATCCGATACCGCCGCACGTCCATGTTATCCAATGGGCCGTCCAATGGGTCGGGAATTGGCGACCCTGCGCCGCTTAAGATCACCCGCGCGCCCGCCGACCATGGCTACTCGACTCCATCTGCCTCGGCCACGGACCCGGACCCTTCGGCCGCTCACCGCCGCCGCGTCGCGGTCAACGAAGACGGCTCGGTAATCGCAGCGCCAACTACAGACGACGCACCCGCCTCGGCTTCTCCGCAGCCACCCCCCAACAACTAGCGATTTCCGAACGAATCGTGATAGAAAGGGAAGTTCGCGACGCCGATCGCGAAGCGGAACGGACCGTTGAGTATTCGATCTCGCCTATCACAATTGTGTGCTCGTCTAACTCTCGTGGAGCTGAGTATTGGCGCGCTCACGTTCGCACAGGTGAATGTGCTGAATGTGAACTACGACAACCAGCAGACCGGCGCCAACCTGCAGGAAACCAGCCTCACGCCACAGATGAACTGGAGCACGTTCGGAAAAGTTGGCACCTATCCAGTGGACGGGCTGGTGTTCACGCAGCCCCTGTATGTGACCGGCGTCGCCATCAGCGGCGTCAAGTACAACGTTCTTTATGTCGCTACGATGGGCAACAGCGTATTTGCGTTTAATGCCGATGATCCGCAATCCGCGAAGCCGCTTTGGCAAGTGAAACTCGGCCCGACGGTGCCCTCCGGCTTGTTCAACTTCACCGACATTCTTCCGGAGATTGGGATCTTAGGCACGCCTGCGATCGATGCGACCGCGCAGGTGCTGTACGTTGTCGCCGAGACGCTTCCGCCTGGAGCTTCCAGCACTCCCGTGTTTCAACTGCACGCGCTGTCGCTGGTTGACGGACACGAGATGTTTGGCGGACCCGTGGAAATTGCCGCATCGGTGACAGGGAACGGCGCCGGCAGCAGCCAGGGGAAGGTCGCTTTCAACGCTTTTTGGCAATTGCAAAGGCCGGGTTTGATTCTCGGGAACGGAACGGTGTACATCGCTTTTGGATCGCACGCCGATACGGGCAACTATCAGGGATGGTTGCTCGGCTACAACGCATCGACGCTCAAGCAGACGGCGGTTTTCAACAGCGCGCCAAACGGACGGCAAGCTGCGTTTTGGCACTCGGGGCGCGCGCCCGCTGTGGACACCAACGGCGATGTTTATGCCGCCACGGGGAATGGCGATTTCGACGGCGTCATGAACTTCGGTGAAACAGTGGTCCGCCTCGGCGGCGCCGATCTTTCATTACTCGATTGGTACACGCCGGAGGATTGGAGCGACCTCAATAATCTGGACGAGGATGTTGGATCGGCCGGAACGATCTTGATTGCGAACACCAATCTTCTGCTCAGCGGCGGTAAGTCAGGATTGCTCTATCTGGTGCAGGACGACTCCATGGGACACCTAGGCCCCAACACCACCAGCACCGTTCAAGGGGTGCAGGTGAACACGTGGGGCATTTTTCAAATGGCGCTGTGGAATAATCCAGCGGCCTCGTCCGGAGCCGCCCCCATCGTGTATGAGTTCGACCCCAATGGCCCGCTCAAGGCGTTTCAGATCGTGAATAATCAAATCAATTCCACGATCCTCTCCCAATTCACGCCGGAGACGTCTTCCGCATATGCCGGGCTCTCTCTTTCGGCAAATGGCGGAGCGAACGGCATAGTCTGGCTTACCACCGGTAACTACGACATCGATAGCGTGCCTGCCACGCTTCATGCGCTGGATGCATCGAATCTTGCGAACGAGCTGTGGAACAGCGATCTGAACAGCAGCCGGGATCAGCCGGGCGGGTTCGCGAAATTCGCTCCGCCGACGGTGGCCAACGGGCGCGTTTATGTCCCAACGTTTTCCAACGCAGTGGCGGTGTATGGACAACTGAACAGCACGCCGCCGGCGGCCAGCCCGGCCATCTCCTCGGTCGTGAATAGCGCGAGTTTTCTGGAGGGCGCGGTGTCGCCCGGCGAGTTGGTGACCATTTTTGGCGCGAACCTTGGGCCAACCTCGGAGGCGCCAGGCAGCATCAATGGCGACTCCCTCTCGAAGACCATAAACGGCACTCAGGTCCTCTTCGGCGGCATACCTTCACCGCTGTTGTTCGCTTCCTCCACCCAGATCAACGCTGTGGTTCCGTTCGGTGTTACCGGACCGGCTGCGCAAATTCAGGTCGTCTACCAGGGCCAGCCCACGGGATCCTCGACAGTACCAGTTCAGTCCGCGTCACCTGCGTTGTTTGCGCTCAATGCCACCGGTGGAGGCCCGGGAGCGATCCTCAATCAGGACCTCAGCGTGAACTCCGAAACCAATCCAGCCTCGCAAGGTTCAGTGGTGGTTCTCTACGGCACCGGCGGCGGACTCACTAAGCCCCCAAGCGTGGATGGTCTTCTCACCTCTCAACCCTACCCCCTGCCGGTGCTTCCAGTTTCAGTTTCCATCGACAGCCTGCCTGCCCAGGTACTCTATGCGGGAGCCGCTCCGGGTCTAGTTGCCGGAGTGCTGCAAATCAACGTGGTGGTGCCTGCCAATGCGTCTCCGGTCCGCTACGATCAGGTGGTTCTCACCATCGGCGATTATGTGAGCCCAACTGCCATCACGATAGCGGTGCAATAGGCAGTAGGTCCATAACGGATTTCATTCGGGCTCCGGCAGAGGTCTGTCTTTGAAAACAATTCGCCAATCCAGTAGCTCATCCACCATTAATTGACCGGCCTCGGCGACAATTGCGCTTAGCGCGGCCGACGACATTGAGGCCTCAGTGTCTGGAGTGGGTGCGAGTCTCTTCGAGATCTGCGCGAGCCAATGGTGCATCGCTTTGGACCGCTTCTTCACGCGCTCGAATTCACCCTGGCTCCTGATCCCCGCCAGGGCGGCCCCAACGGCGGGAGAAACCGTTGCGACTCCAGCAATCAGAGCGATAACGCCTCCGGCCAGCCTGGACGGATTAAGCCAGGCCGGCAGCCGCAACCATAGCCAGTGGGCAATCTTCTCAGAATGAGGAATCGCGTTTAGCCAGTGGGCGATCTTCTCAGAATGAGGAATAACGAGGCTAAGAGCTGCTGCCGCCACGGCAAGATAGAACAGATCTTTCGCCCATCGAACAAACCTGTTGTCCAACGCTTCAGAGCGCTGCGAATTATTTTCGTGATACTCAACCTGGCCCCCGATTCCTCTTTCGCTGGTGATGAACAAGCGTGCCGACTTCAGATGCGCAGCGGTAAATTTGGCACGAATCATTCCGAAATCCCGGCGTACAGCTCGATAGTGCCAGTACATCCAGGTAGTCTTGGGATCGCCGGCTGCCATATGCGCGGGGATATGGGGAGAAGAAAGTTCTCCGGGACCAAGGGGAGTCAGAAAAAACATTTGCCTGAGGTACTCAGCCAGCAAGCGGTAGTCCACCCAACGTTCATGCCAGCCTCCCTTCCTGCCGTATCGATAGATGAGGGCGATCGACCCGAGAGCTAACAATTCGATCACTGTGAATACCCAATCGAACGCATCATAGTTTTTGAAGGCGAAGTGGAGAAACGCGAACAACACGGCGAGTGCGCCCAGCATGTAATTGGTTACAAACGCCGAACGGTAAAGGTTGCCATAATATCCCGCCAACCCGTCCGCCCATCCAAAGTGTTCGAATAGACTTGCGGCGTTCACAATCTCGACAGTTTCTTTGGAGAAAGCCGCGGGGTAATCTTGCAGAACCTCTTGCCACTTCTGCCGGCCCGACTGACCAAAGTTCGACAGGGACAGCGAGGGCCAAGTCCAACTCTCGCCCGCGGCAAAGTTGCGAAACGGCGGCCACAGGCAACCCCAGTCTCGGACAGGCTGAGTCTCAGAGAAGTATTCCGCTGCCAAGGTCGGCGTTTCCTCATCTACCTTTGAGCTATCGGGCGGACGCAACAGCGCCTCCAGCCGGATGATTAATGAAGCGGAGCCCACTGCCCAGGGACTCCACTTACTGTCCGAAGTCCGGACATAAACGTCGTGGGGCGCCTCCGAATTAATCCAGACGGTGGGAAGGTTGCGTTGCTTGGCTTCGCCAACGACATCAGAGGTGCCACCCTTCTTGTTGCGCTGTTCACCATTCCAAACAGTTAGCAGCACATCCGATTGACCGAGAATCACGCGGCCCGCGGCCTGGTAGGATTCTGCATCTCGATCGCGCGAGCCGTCCAGCTCCAGCACCGCTGTGGTGCGCCTGTGATGGAGCAGGTCGTTGAACTCGAGCTTAGAACCCTCCGAGGAAAAATCGTTGGCGTACACGGTGCGATCGAATGGCAGAGGAGACTGTAACTCAAAGTTCAAGTCAATGGCCTGTTGCGCTACGTGACGGTCCGCGCCTTCGGCCAGCGCGGAGATAACTCGTAGAACGGGCTTGCCAGGATTTGAATAGCAGGTCTCTACCCCGGTTAGATTGCTCGCGAACACTGCCAGGAATTCGAGCACCTCGCGAATTCTCTCGCGAAGCGTGTCGAGCTTCGCGCCGGTGAGGTCTTGTGGGCGATGCCCGGTAACGCCGATATTCAACGCGAGCCTCGGAAGCGGCGGATGAACCGGTCTGTCTTCTTCCTGCAACGCTCGATGTTAATACACCGCCATTGCAGGCGGCAAGTAGCGCCGGTGCTGTTCCCAATCCTCGAAGCGGCTATCCTTTTATCCACAACTTCATGCCATGAAAATCGAGCGAAAGCACCGAGTGTTGAAATAGTTCGTGTCCCACGGTGGCGTCGAACATGTCATCCGGCAGGTGAACTGAGGGAGTAGTGAAATAGAGAGGCGCGCTCCTGGCAAGCACCAGTTCGCCGAAGGCTTCCTGTTTCGATTGCGCCTCCAGCATGTCTACGCCGTCGTCGGTGTAGTTGAAGAATCGCTTCTTGGTGGTCTTGGCTTCTTCATCGAGGCCGAGCTTTTGAACGGAACCCGGATAGATCAGCATGGTTCCGGTGAACAGCGTGTCGACTTGCGCGGTGACCGGCTTGGCGTTCACCAGGAACCCGGTTGTCACAACGATGGGCGGCCCGTTCTTGCCGAACGTCGGCGTGGTGAGCTTGCCGCAGAAGCCCGGGCACGGCAACTCGGTCTCGAGCCGCTCAGTCACGTGAACGGTGCGGCGCGTGTAGTCGAGTTCGAGAAGGCGATCCTTGAAGGCGGTATAGGCGAGTGCACCGTCGGCGGCGGGCATGCGGTCGCGCTTGATGTGACTGGCCATGTCCAGCACGAGCACTCTGAGGTCTCCGAGGGAGGCATCCCCGAGTTTCACGCCAGCCAGCACCGTAAAGCCGTAGCCGGGTAGGGGCTTTCCGTCAGCGCCATGGGCCGGGGAAATCGCCAATCCGGCCTCGTTGGCGACGGCGGTGTCGAGAAGCGAATTCACATTGCCGGTGTCGATCAGCATCCGCAGATGCTTCCCGCTCCCCAGCGTCACATCGACGCACGGAAGGCCGGAGCAATTGAGCATCGCAGTCCCCCGCAGATCCGGCGTCTGCGCAATCGCGCTGCTCAGGCTGGTGGCAAGGAAAAACGCAAGTACAGAACCTGAATTAGATAGATGCATTGAGATCGATCCTCCTGGAACGGACGTTTGCGGTATAGACGAATCGCGTGTTGGAAGGTTAGCACTTCACGAGTTCTTTTATACGCGCCGTGACACGTGGAACCAATCGGAACGGTTGGCTGCCCCGGTGAAGCAATGGTGCAGGCGGTGCTTGCACATATTACCTCGTACCACAATGTCGCGATCCTTTATCGCCGAAAATACGCGCTCCGGGATATCGGATCGGAGTTGTCGTTAGACTCTTCGAACGGCGCCAAGAACCTGCCCGAAGAGCGGACGCGTTGCGCGAGGGGGGCCGGGATCTTGGGGGGCGAGAAGTTCAGATATCGAGCATCTCAAAGGTTGCGAACGAGTCGTACCGCTCTAGGCATGCTCAGCCCTAGGGCCTGCACTACTTTCAGAATGCGGGTAAAGCTGGCGCTCCACACTCCGTCGCCTCATAGCGCTGCACCTGCTGCGGCTTGACCCCAAGGCGTCGTGCCAGGCTCTCCTGCGTCATTCCCGCCGCTATGCGTGCTCGGATTAAGGCTTTGGGCAAGTCCTCGACGCCTTCGAGAACCACTCCTTTGCTGCGGCCGGCGTTGAGCCGCTCGTAGGCTTCAACCTGTTCTCCTAATTCCTCCATCTGGCTCCGAGCCGCCTCGCGTTCGGCCTCCCACAATCGTGCGCTGATGTTCGATGGGCGCGCCTGACCGGCCAACTCGGCGACTGCGTCCTGAAACCGCCGGACTTGTGCCTTCGTGATTCGGTACTGCTTTTCGTTCTTGATCATTTTCGTCTGCTCCTTCCCAGCCTGATTGCCAGAATCCCTTTCGTTTCGCCGCTCATCTTATTCACCTGGAAGAAATCCACAAACGCCCTGCCGGTCGCACCTTCAGGCAGTTCTGCCGGAAAAAACTCGCCCAGGAACCGTTGCTTCTGCGCCGCGCGGCCCCGGGCCTGGCTTCTCGCCCGTTCACATGGGAAGAAAAAGTCGAGAAGTTCGACTCGCTGGCGGCCGGCCGCGCCGACGATTGGGATACTCAGACAGATAAAGGATGCCGTGCGTTCACTCGAAAACGTCCAGGTCAGGGACCTAATGAAACTGCTCGCCGGCGTCAAAGGCCTGCCGGCAGAGGGATCAGTTAACCGAGCGGCGTAGTCACTGTTTCGTGGGACACTCTCGCGCTCAGCTTTGTCACGAGGGCACCAGCCCTACACGCCGAGCCGTCCCATCAGTGGATCGCTGAACCCGCTCTTCCCTGTCTCCACGCGCCCCGCGAAACGCCGCAGAAATCCATCCGCACCGGCGATCGTCACGCTGAAGTCGTACCAGTAATGGCTCTTCACAAGAGCCATTACGAGCGTTTGATTGCCGAACGGCTGGACAACGATCGTGTGGTCGCCGCTTTTGTATCCGTGGTCGGTCACCTGCACCGTCAAAGCTCGCTCCGCTTGGCTTGCGACACGAAGTTCGATGTCGCCAGTGAGGGCGTTCTTGAGTCTGGCTGACTTGCATTGAATCTCCACCCGTGGATCTCCAGCACTGCCGGCAAACTCACGCAGAAAACCGTTCGGCCCGCAAACGCGCAGATAGTAGACGCCCTTCTCGAACCCTTCCAACTCCCACGAATCCGTCAAGCCCTGTCCCGCCGCCACCGCATACGCGCGCGTGCGCAGTTTCACCTGATCGCGGAACTTCCCCGGCGTGTACACGTGAAACGGAGCCCCCGCCGCGGCCTTTCCGAAGATCTCATTTCTGGCCTCGAGCGCGATCTCGAACCGCTTCCCGTCGGCGCTGATCGCACCACTGGCAGCCAGCTCATACGGCAACGCCGCCGATGGCCGCACGCCGGGCTCCTGTTGCGGCGTCCACCTCTCGTCCTCGGGGCCGAGCTTGCGGAATCCCGACGGCATGCGCTTATATTGCGCGACGTTGACCTGTTCGAAAAAGGAATCTCTGGGCGGAAAACGCACCGACGCCCGGCCGGCCCGGAATGGACGGAACGCCGCCGTCAAATCGCCGCATACCGTCCGCCGCCACGCACTGACGTTCGTCTCCCGGACCTCCTTCCCGGACCGTTGACTCAACATGCGTTCGAGCAATTGAAGAACCGACGTATGGTCGAATACCTGCGAACACACATATCCGCCCCGGCTCCACGGCGACGCGACTGTTAGCGGCACCCGAAAACCCAGACCCACCGGACCGCCGCGTGCCTCCTTCGCCGGATATCGCTTCAGATCCTGTTCAAGCGGCAGATACTCCAAGCTAGCGTCGATCCCGGGCGACGTGCTACCCGACTCCGGATTCCCCGGCTCTGGCGCCACAAACGGCGGAACGTGGTCGAAGTATCCATCGTTTTCGTCGTAGGTGAGGATGAAGATCGTCTTACTCCACACTTCCGGATTCTTCGTCAAGATATTCAGCGACTCGGCGACGTACCAGGCGCCATACCACGGCGAACTGGGATGATCGGAGAGCCGTTCAGATGGAACGAGCCACGAGACGGTGGGCAGTTTCCCGTTCTCGACGTCTTTGCGGAAGCGGTGCAGCGGATCGGATTTGGGAATCAGCATTTCGCGCTCCACGCCACCGTCACGATACCGCAGCGTCGATAACTCCCGGTAATTGGGATCGCCCTCGTTCGTCGTGAACGCCTTGTCATGCAGACTCCGCTCACGCTCCGAAAGCCGGGCGAGAGCCTCCGGCGTCCACTGGGCCCGTTCCGACGTTACATACTGAAGCAACTTTTCCTTGGCTCTCAGTTCCTTTTCGGGACCGCCCGATGCCCGCACCTTCTCGATTTCCTCCGGCAGGGTAGCCGCCATCAGTTCCATATACTCCCGATGCGTCTTTCGGAATCCTACGTGATATTGATCGAACCATTCCAGCGGGTTGTCGCCGAAGTTCTGGAGCCACGCGTCTCCCTCGCCTTCCAGTCCCGACTCTACGCTCAATTCATTTTGATAAACGCGCCAGGAAACACCCGCCTCCTCCAGACGCTCCGGGAAGGTCTTCCAACTGGCGGTGGCGCCATAATCCACTTCGGAATTCCGCACCTTCGGCACGGAAGCCGCATCCGGTTTTTCGCGAATCGTGCCGGTCCACAGGTGCAACCGATTTGGCGTGGTTGCGGTAAGCGAAGAGCAGAAGTGTTGATCGCAAATCGTGAACGCGTCGGCGAAGGCGTAATAGAAGGGAAGGTCTTCGCGATCATAGAAGCCCATGGTGAGCGGCAGGCCCGCGCAGTCCTCACGATCCGATTTCTTCGCCTCCAGCCAACCGTCGTGATTTCCGTGATTGCGCGCGTCGGTCTGATCCGGCCAGTCATGTGGAAGCGATCCCAGCCAGGTGGCTTTGGTGCGCTTGAAGTCCATACGGAAAGGCGCATAGGTTTCTCCCGCGGCATTGGTTTGCAGCCACACCGGCTTCCCATCCGGCAGCGTCACGGCACGTGGGTCGTTGAACCCCCGAACTCCGCGCAGCGTTCCAAATGCGTGATCGAACGAGCGGTTCTCCTGCATCAGGATCACTACGTGCTCGGCATCGAGAAACGAACTGCCTTCTGGCGGATCGATGGCCGAGGCGCGCTCAATCGATGCCAGCAGTGCCCCAAGGGTCTTCGCGCCAGCGGCAAAAGCGGCGGTATGACGGAAGAAGTCTCTGCGCGTGCTCATCTGCGCAAATTATCGCCGATATTAGAACTCTATGCGCGCGCCCACTTGGCCGGTGCGGGCGCCGCCAAAATCGGATGGCCGGGCGCTCGTGATCTCACCAACGCTCGAGCTGTCGATCGCCAGCACCGGATTCGCGAGATTCAAGTGATTCAGCGGCTCGGTGACGGATCGCAAATACTCGACTTCACCCCCGTACTCCACGCCCCAGACAGCTCCAAGAATCCGAGCGTGAGCCATGGCCAAACCGGCGTGGAGCATCAGATAGTGAAGAAGATCGAATTCGATGGGCGTTAGACGAATCAGGGCGGAATTCTTGCGTACGAGCCTGCGCGCCGGGTCAAGTTCGATATTTCCGATTCAAATGGCATCAAGAGATGCGGATAAAACCGCCGTTACACTTGGCATACTGATGTGTCTCCTCGGCTGGTTCTCGTTCCGCGGATCCTTGTTCAAAAAGACGCTCATGTAATTGAAATCCAAAACCGGCTGAAGCTGGATTGGAAGGACCCGAACCAGCCCCTCTCTCGCAGATGGCGTTGTCGTAAGGATTTGCTGGTCGGCTCATGCTCGGCGTCATGTGGTGTTTGTCCAGTAGACTCACATAGTCGTGGGATGCGTACTGGATGCCGCGGTCGGAATGATGCACCACACCCGGCTGTGGTTGGCGCGCTGCGATGGCCCGCTCCAGCGCCGCGACCGCCAGCCGTGCTGCCAAAGTGCGATCCAGTGCCCACCCCACCACCCAGCGTGACCAGGCATCCAGGATGACCGCCAAATAGACGCACTCGCTGTGCAGCCGGATGTATGTCAGATCCGCGATCCACAGCTGGTTAGCGGCAGTCAGCTTCATCCGTTTGGCCAGGTTCAGATACACCTCCAGCTCATGCTGCGAATCGGTGGTGATGACGAAACGCCGTTGCCGGATGGCGACCAATTGTCCTCTCGCATCCATCGAACCACGCGCTTGTGGTTCACCTGCAGCCCGGCCGCCGCAGCTCAGCTCCGATGCGCCGGTAACCGTAGCGGCGGTGATGTCCTAGTGCGATCTCCTGAATAGCGGCGCGGACTTCCAGGTCCTCTTCCTCCGGATGCTGCTCCCGCAGAGCCCGATAATATCCGGCCCGGCTCACTCCCGCCAGCCAGCACATCTGCTCCACGCTCAGTTTGCCTTGCGTTGTGATCTGCGCCCGGATTTCGGCGTAGACGCTGGACCGCCAGCGGCGCCGTTCGTTGCCCGATCCCGTTTCACTCTGCGCAAGGCAGCGACGAAAAAATCCACTTCCGCCGCCTTCTCTCCCAACGCTTCCTTCAGCTCTTTGTTCTCACGCCGCAGGCGTGCCTATGCCGTGTCCGGCGCAGCTCCCCGGTAGTCGGCGTGGTTCTTCTCCGGCCGCCCCTCGAACTGGCATTTCCACGTGTACATCAGCTTCCGCTCGATCCCCAGTTCCCGCGCCAACTCGTGGATGTTGTCGCTGGTCTTCATCCGCTCCACTACCTGCTGTTTGAACTCCCGGCTATGCCGTCGCCAATTTCCCATTCGTCCTCCCGTTTAATGGGAAGTGCGTTCATTCCGAGTGTCTCAGTTTTGGGGTTCACTCCTCTACGCAGGCCAGAAGATTCGCGGTGAACAATGGGATTCCGCCATCCGCTCCGTTGAGCGGTCCTGGGCTGCGACAATTGTACTAGATGGACAATACGTTCGGGATCAGATGGGGTATTCCAGCTTCCACGTTACCTTCGACACTTACGGACACCTGTTTCCCGGCCGAGGGAGAGAAGCCAGTGACAGGTACGAAAAATCGATGGATGGTTTCTTCGCCGCACGCAGATTTCATATCCTAAATCGCCGTCCTCCGTTCAGTGGAGACTGGCTAGCGTGTTAGCAATCTGTTTAGCAATTCTGTGGGAGAAAACGAGACGAACCCGTGCAACCAAAGTCTAAGCCGGCGGGGCGGGACATTTCGCGCTCGGAGCCTCGAGGAGACGTTCGACTTGGCCAGGGTCTATCAATCAGGCCCACATGTACGAGCGCGCACAGGGGTCGAGCTTTGGAGCGTATTAATGGATTGGTCAGCCTGACGTCTCGACTGTCGATACCTCGTCTTATGCCGCAAGAGCATGTGGCGAAAGTCCAGAGTTCTTTGCTCTACCGGGAACGTTCGATCGCCCCTCCACGATACAGCCCATGGCTTGTTCCACCTGCCGCGCTGGCGATCCATCTATGTATCGGGCAGGTGTATTCCTTCAGTGTCTTCAAGATTCCGTTGACCCAACTGCTAGGAGTGACCGGCCGACAGTGCTGTCGACATGGCGGTGCGGCGAATTCTGCATCTCGGGCGATTTGCTTGATTAGCAAAGGGTGACTGATGGCGTGCAAATTGCTTTATACATCGACATGACGCGCAACGACACCGGAAGGAGATGACGAATGATACGGACTTGTTCTACCTCCAGGAGAGCCGCTCGCAAGACAAAGCACTTATCACGCATCTTTGTATTGAGCGCTGTGGTTGCCGGCAGCGCCATGGCTCAACAATACACGCCTCCTTCCACTGAGCCGTTCCAACCCGACACCCCTGGTGAATCGCATGCGTCCACGGACCTACGGGTAACCGGACCCAATCCAGACGGTTGGCTATTCCCCATCACCCAACTAGACCAATTGCTCCCTCATTGGATTCAGTTCGGCGGACAATTTCGCGACCGAGTGGAAAGTCAGGATGGGCTCAAGTTTGCCCCCGTAAACGACACGTATGACCTCACCCAACTCCGCCTCGGCATCTACATCCAGCCCACCCACTGGCTCGAGTTCGTCGGAGTAACCCAGGATGCGCGAGTCTTCTTCAATCATGAGGTAGGCACCATACCGCCCTATCAAAACATTTGGGACATTCGCGAAGCTTACGCGCAGATTGGCAGCTCCACCGAAGGCTGGTTTGACCTCATCGGAGGCCGCGAGATGTTGAGCTTTGGCGACGAACGGGTTATTGGGCCGTCCGACTGGCTGAATATGGGGCGCACCTTCGACACCGCCAGGCTCGACCTTCATCATCCAGGATTCAAAGTCAGCATATTTGCGTCGTCCGTCATCATCGCTCGCGACGGCGTCATTGATCACCACCTCGAAGGCAACAATCTCTATGGAATCTATAGCAGCCTTACGCATTTCATCCCGCGCGCGACGTTCGAGCCTTACGTTCTTTGGCGAGTTGCTCCCGGCAACGTGCCGCTCCTGGAAACCGAAGGCCACGGGGCGCTCAGCGAAGTAACGGGAGGTGCGCGCCTCGCCGGCACGTTTCTTGGCAATTTCGATTACGACGTCGAAATGAACAAGCAAACCGGCTCGCTCGGAGTCTACACGATTGACGCCTGGGCCGGACACTGGAATGCCGGCTATACCTTCAAGAACACGCGCACCCAGCCGAGAGTTTTCGCTGAATACAATTACGCCTCGGGCAACAAAAACCCGGATAGCAACACGTGGGGCACGCATGACCAGCTCTATCCCTCCGCGCACGACAAGATGTCCTTCGCCGACCAGTTCGGATGGAGGAATATCGAGGATTTTCGAACCGGCGTCGACGAGAAAGTTGGAAAGAAGTGGACACTGACCGAAATGTTCGACGATTTCTGGCTGGCCACCAGGAACGATGCAGTCTATGCCTCCAGCGGCGCCGTCGCCATCGCTGCGCACCCGGGAGCCACGAGCAGCCATCTCGGCGACGAGCTCGACCTCATCGCGGAATACGAGCAAAATAAGCATGTAAATTACGGGTTCGGTCTGGCCCATTTGTTTACAGGCAAGTACCTGAATGAAGCTAGCGACGGCAAGGATTACAACTATCCGTTTGCCTACGTAACCTATATTTTCTGAAAGGACACACCATGGCTGACACTGAGAATCACGATACGAAGATCAGTAGACGAGAAGCTTTTGGATTGAGCTCCGCGGCTCTCGCGGCCGCCGCCGCGCTGACAATGGCCGGCGCAAAAGACGCGCATGCATCTCCGCAGGCGCAGAAGCCAGCTGCCCATAACGCGCCCAACGAGGTCGACCCCGGCCCGCAGAACTTGCCCCTGGCCGCCGAGAATCCCGATTCCGAATGGGCTCCTTCCACCGATCACGGCACCGTAAAGCCGTTTAAGGCTTCGTTTTCCGTCTCACACAAACGCGTCGAGAGTGGCGGATGGACCCGTCAGGTGACCGCGCGTGAGTTGCCGATGTCAAAAGACATCGCGGGCGTGGAGATGAAGCTCACCGCCGGCGGCGTTCGCGAGCTCCACTGGCACGTCGAAGCGGAATGGGCCATCATGCTCAACGGAAACGCGCGCATCACCGCTGTGGATCAGGAAGGCAGGAGTTTCGTCAGCGACGTCGGCCAGGGCGATTTGTGGCTGTTTCCGAAGGGAGTGCCGCATTCGATCCAGGGCCTGGGCCCGGATGGTTGCAGATTTCTGCTGGTATTCGACGACGGAAACTTTGATGAGTTTCAAACCTTCCTGATTACCGACTGGCTCTCGCACACGCCCAAGGAAGTCCTTGCGAAAAACTTCAACGCGCCGGCCTCCACTTTCGACAAGATTCCAAAGAAAGAGCTCTTCATCTTTCAAACGGGCCTGCCCGGACCTCTCGAAGCCGAGCAAGCGCAGGGCGCCCAAGGAACCGGCACCGTGCCAAAGCGTTTCGACTTCAAAGCCAGCACCATGCAGCCTACCAAGGTCACGCGCGGCGGCGAAGTGAAGATCATCGATTCTAAAATCTTCCCAGTCACTCCGATTTCCGCGGCGATCGTCACTCTGAAGCCGGGCGGCCTGCGCGAATTGCATTGGCATCCTAACGCGGATGAGTGGCAATACTACATCACGGGCAAGGGGCGGATGACACTGTTCATCGCAGGTTCAGATGCCCGAACCATGGATTTCGAAGAGGGAGATGTCGGATACGTTCCGATTTCCAATCCTCATTACATCGAGAATACGGGCGATTCGGACTTGGTCTTTCTCGAGATGTTTAAGACCAGCGAATACCAGGACATCTCGTTAGCGGAATGGATGGCGCACACACCGCACCTGCTGATGGATCAGCATTTGGGAGTGGGAATGTCGATGCTGGATAGCATCCCGAAGCAGGAGATGGTTATAACCCCAGTGTAAAGCCGGGCCGTGAAGAGCTAGGGGGCCGACGTGCGAGGCCCCCAAGGAGATCAGTAGATGAATCCCGTAACATCAATTGGTTTGTCAACGGCGCCTTTGCTCGATCGCGAACGTTCGATCGCCCCTCCAGGATACAGCCGATGGTTGGTTCCACCTGCCGCGCTGGCCATCCATCTATGTATCGGACAGGTTTATTCCTTCATGTCTTTAAGATTTCGTTGACCCAACCGCTGGGAGTGAACAAGTCGTTGCCCAGCGATTGGAAACAGACGCAAGTCGCCTGGATATTTTCGCTGGCCATCGTCATGCTGGGACTTTCAGCGGCGGTTTTTGGCAGGTGGTCGGAAAAGGCCGGCCCAAGGAAAGCGATGTTCGCCGCGGCCGTGTGCTTTGCACTGGGCTTTTATGTCTCGTACCTTGGCGTGGCCACACATCGACTATGGCTCATTTACCTGGGATATGGCGTCATCGGTGGAACGGGCCTGGGACTCGGATACACCTCGCCGGTTTCGACACTCATCAAATGGTTTCCTGATCGCCCAGGGTTGGCAACCGGCATGGCCATCATGGGATTCGGTGGTGGCGCCATGATCGGGTCGCCCTTGGGGATCCAAATTGATGGCTCATTTCCGGTCGACACAAGACACGGGCGTTGGAAAGACGTTCCTGGTCATGGGCACGCTATATTTTCTACTCATGATGTTTGGCGTATTTACGATACGAGTACCCGCGATGGTTGGAAGCTAGAACATTGGACTCCCAGTGTCAGGCCGCAAGCCTTGTGATAACGACGCACAATGTGGATGTTTGATACGGCGTTTGGGACAAAGCAGTTCTGGCTTTTGTGGATCGTTCTGTGCACCAACGTGACGGCGGGCATCGGAATCCTGGAACAAGCTTCGCCTATGATCCAGGAGTAAGGGGACTATCGGACCGCTGGCGGCGGGCGGGTTTGTCGGCCTGCTTAGCCTATTCAACATGGCAGGCAGGTTTTTCTGGTCCACCGCTTCCGACTACCTCGGACGAAAACAGACCTACTTTGTGTTCGGTGAACTACATGCGCGATTATCAAATCGAACATGGGGTGGACAACGCTGGCCCCTGCCAAACAGTGCTGTTCGTAATGGCCGGGTTACTGGTGGTTGGGTGCATAGCGAACCTGATGGTTCGGCCGGTGCCGCAGAGGTACTGGCTCTCATCCGTACTGGAACACACTGATTCCAATCTCGAGCCGCAGAGGAGCCATTAAAGTGGGAGATAGCAGGACAAACTCGTCGATAGTTGTAATGTTCCTCGCCTGGCTTGTGGTTGGAGTGCCATTCGCCTGGGGCGTGTACAACACATTGCTCAGCTCCATACAGCTGTTTCGCCCGGCGCAAACGCAAACGCAGGTAGGTCCCAAATGATCAATGATTTTGCGCTTCAATGACGGCGCGGCTCAAGCGAGTTATAGAGCCCCGCCTTTCGTTTTCAATACAGGTAGGGCTTACACGGGAAGTTCCGCGCTCGATGGAAACCCGTGCATCTCACGTCCCAGGTCTCCGTCGTATTTCTTGGTTGTCTTGAAGAGCTCCATGTGCCCATCCGAGGCGCCAGATCGGCACGCGTCGCGGATGGTTTGCATTTCGGCGGCGCTGAAAGGTTGAAACCCGCGCGCGACCTCGAGATGCGGCTCGATCAGGTTCTCCAGCAGATCACGTCTACCTCCGAGGATTTGGCGAATGATCAGGGCTTCTTTCTGTTCGCCTCGCCATAATGGCATGGGGGAAACTTTATCCGCAGTACAAGTAACCGTTCCCATTGAGTTTGACCTTTCTATGTGACTGCCGCTCGCGAGCACCTTCGTTCTGAGGCACGTGACAGGCCATTTCGAGATGATGCCGATGCTGCGGTATCCAGGAAAAATCGCACGAGTCTTTGAGAGTCCAGCGACACTCGCGTCGAAGGAACGTAGCGTGGCTCAAGCGTGCGCGTCTGCCAAGAACCGTTTTGCCTCCTCGAAGCATCCAACAGACATGGTCGGATCCGCACGCGAGGAAAGTGGCAAACCAGTTTTGGATGGGTTGTATCAACAGCTCCTGAGACGAGGTGTCCACTATTTCCTTCCTTCCAGTAACCTGGAGATTGTCGGGCAAGTTGCGGAATGGACGCCGCAGATCGTTTTTCAGGCGGTGTCCAACGGAAGCCTAAGTTTTGATTGGCTAGGAACCAGGTATGCGCTCACCAATCACAAGGAATTCAGCGATCACCAACAGAAGATGGTTCGAAGCATTGCAAAGTTCCTTTCCACGCGCCACGAGCTACTGTTCAACCGCGACGTCGCGGCCCAAAATATGCCGATCTTCGGCGGTCTGACCGAGGATCGCTATGTTTCTACATTTCTCGATGGACGCGTCTTCGATGATGCCGTAAGCGTGGCCACACTTCCTGATCGCGTTTCCGAGGCTATCGAGGTCCTTCGAATTAGCGCGCTCAGCTCTTACGAGGACAAACGAATCTCGACCGGCGCCTTGCTCTTCGGAGCGTGGCCAGATGCTTGTCACTCGGTGCCATCGCGACCCGCCGACGCACTCCCATATTCGAGCGATTTGACTGCAATTCACAGCTTTCATAGGATCTGCGACGGCTTGCGGACCATCGCGTTAGTGGATGAGAAGGGCTTTATGGTGGAACTGGTTGACGTGCAGGAATGGGCACAACCCTTCAGCGCACTGGAGCTTCCGGTTCCCAGTGCGCGACGCTATCGAACCCACAGCCAAGC
>Ga0182015_10003512_pt1 | contig 17530 bp, 15 predicted proteins | sample 712P3MmetaG_FD_120478 | JGI IMG/M metagenome (GOLD analysis project Ga0182015, IMG submission 120478) | Permafrost microbial communities from Stordalen Mire, Sweden - 712P3M metaG | ecosystem: Environmental > Terrestrial > Soil > Wetlands > Permafrost | place: Sweden: Stordalen | collected...
GGCGCGGGCGCGGGAGGATGAGACGCAGGCGATGCTGGTATGGAAGATGCAGCCGGCGCTGCCACCACCGAAGGAGGAGGCGTAGCCGCGCGTGGTTGTGCTGGAATCGCCGGAGTATTCTGAGCTACGGTGGGAGCCACGGGCGCTGCGGTCTTCTCCACCACCGGAGCAACGACTTGGGGCCGCGCGGCGGGTGGGGGCGCTGCAGCAGCGGATGCCGCAATCGAAGGCGCAGCCGGAGGCGGCGTCGGTCTGGCCACCGGAGGCGCAACCGCGGGTTTGGCGGCCACCGCAGGCGCGGCCGGCCGCGCTGGAGTCGCCAGCGCTTCTTTCTTCTGCGTGATCGCTTTTAACACATCTCCCGGTCGGGAAATATGCGACAAGTCAATCTTGGTCTTGATTTCTTCCTCGCCACGCAGCGCGCGCGCCGACCGGGCAGATGACGACTGCGCCTCGGACGAGCCGCGGATGTGGACCCGTACTTTTTCCGCTTCATGCTCCTCAAGCGAACTGGAATGGGTCTTCTTCTCCGTCACCCCGACGATCGGTAGCGTGTCGAGAATGGCTTTGCTTTTAACTTCCAGCTCCCTTGCGAGATCGTTGATTCGAACCTTGCTCATCCGGCCTTTCTTGTACTCCGCGTTGCGCTTAAGTCTTCATTGCATCCTCACGGAGTCAGCGTCCTGCATTCGCACGCCATCTAAGATGTCCGCGCGTGCAATCCTTGGCATTACGACTATTCAGTTTTTTCGGGAGCAGAGCCGTCTTCTGGCTCATGCTCTTCTTTCCCGTCCGAGGCGGCTTCGGCTTCCGCCGTCGCCTCAGGCGCCGCCGCTTGTTCTTCCGCGGCAACTTCGCCAGACACCGCTTCCGTGGCAGCTCCCGGCGCAGCATCTTCGGCAACCACTTCACCCTCTGCGGTCACGCCCTCGGCTCCGACTTCCGCTTCAGCCGCGCCCGCTTCCAGGCTTGCAAAGTAATTATTCACCGCCAGACTGATTTTTTCCACCGTTTTAGGGCCAATGCCCTCTATGGCTTCGAGTTGTTCCGGCGTCATATCGGCGAGCGCCTCGACCGTGGTTACGCCCGCCGCGCTCAACTTCTCCACCAGTCCTTCGCCCAGGCCCGTTACATCTTCGAGCGGAGTCATCGCTTGCGGGGCCATCGCGGCCATCTGCAGCTCGACTTCCTGGCGCTTCTCTTCCTCGCTCTTGATATCGATTTTCCAGCCAAGCAGCTTTGCCGCCAGACGGACGTTCTGCCCTTTCTTGCCGATGGCGAGTGACAACTGGCTGTCGTCGACCACGACTTCAAGGTGTTTGTCCGAGCTGTCCACCACGGTTACCCTGCTCACCTTCGCCGGCTGCAGCGCTTTTTCGGCGAAGGTTACAGCATCTTCGTGATACTCGATGATGTCGATCTTCTCCCCGCGCAATTCGCGGATGATCGACTGCACCCGCATCCCCTTCATACCCACGCACGCTCCCACCGCGTCTACGTCTTTGTCCTTTGACATGACCGCAATCTTGGTGCGCTCACCCGCCTCGCGGGCAATCGCGCGGATCACAACGGTTCCGTCGTAGATCTCCGGAACTTCTGTCTGAAACAAATGCTGTACCAGGTCCGGCGCGGCTCGCGAGACCACAACCCCCGGACCTTTCGAAGCTCTCTCCACCCGGACAATCACCACACGTACTCGCTCGGCAATGGCAAAGGATTCCAGCCGCGACTGTTCCTTGCGCGGCATACGGGCTTCTGCCTTACCGATATCGAAAATCACATCCGGACCCTCGACGCGCTTGACCGTGGCGTTGACGATTTCTCCCACACGCCCGATGTACTCGTTGTAGACCGTGTCGCGTTCCGCTTCGCGTACCTTCTGGAAAATCACCTGCTTCGCCAGTTGCGCCGCGATGCGTCCCAGAATGCCTTCGGTCACCTTCGGAATCTGCAGCTCGCCCCCGACTTCCAGAGCGGGATCGACCTTGCGCGCATCCTCCAGCGTGATCTGCAAGTTTGGATCTTCCACCTGCTCCGGCGTCTCCACCACCATCTTCACCGCAAATGCATTGATTTTGCCGGTCTCCTTGTCGAGCTTGGCGCGCAGGTTTTCCTGCGACTTGTAGTACTTGCGCGTAGCCATGACAATGGCGTCTTCCACCGCGCTGACCACAATCTGCGGATCAATGCCTTTTTCCCGGCTCAGTGCGTCGATCGTGTTGTAGAGCTCGCTTGCCATAAAAGTATTCCGCTATCCATCGGTTTCCGGCGCTCGGCTTCCGGCCTCCGCAAATCAAACCCAACTTCAATCTCCGGTAAGCACCAGGCCAGACGCCCGCCTTCAAATCTCCGGCACCAAGTTCGCCTTCTCCACGTTGGCGAAATCGATCTCGACCTTCCCGCCCGCCGACGTTCCCATCTGCTTGCGCGACTTGTGGCTGGCCACGCTCAGGTCCACCGTCAGGCGGCCGTCGGTGAAGCTTTCCAGCCGTCCTTCAAAGTGGCGGTTTTTGCCCACAGGCTGCCGTGTCGTCAATTTCAAACGGCTACCCGTGAAGCGACTGAAGTCCGCGGGCTTGATCAACTTCCGATCCAGCCCCGGCGACGAAACTTCCAGCGTGTACGAACCGGGCATGACATCTTCGACATCGAGAATCGTGCCAAACTCCCGGCTGAAGGTCGCGCAATCTTCGTGGGTGACGCCCGACAGCGGAACATTTCCCGCCGCAGGTTTGTCCAAAAATACTCGCAGCATGCGCACCTTGCCGCTACCCAGAAACTCGATTTCCGCCACTTCAAGCCCGCTGGAGGCGGCTACGCGCTCTGCGATTTCCCGCACACGTTCAACGTCAAGTGCCATGAATCATATAGCTTACAGGCGTCGGCCGCACCACCCGAGGGGCCCAAACTAAAAAGTGGGCTTGCGCCCACTGGTGTGCTTCGCCAAATGCCGGTAGTACACAACAGTTCTCAGTTTTCTAATATACGCGCCCGACTGCTAAAAGACAAACCGGGCAGCGCTCATTTTGCTGGGAAAGCGCCGGTCGGGTGAGAGCAAAGGCAAAGCTAACGCCAAGCCAGCAACGAGTTCGACGAACGCCCAGCGAGACTCTCAAGTTGCGCAAAGTTTCTGCGAAAATTGCAGGGTTTCGGCACAGGGTCAAGGCATGGTAGCCTAAATCGGCGGCAGGGGATGAGTGGGCATCGGTCCGACTTCACTTTATCCCAGCCTGGCTTCTCCCCTTTTGTATGGCACCCGACTCAAAACCGTCGCGGACACCCCTATCTCCCTCACAAGCAGGGACTTCCCCGGCTCCATCGAATCCGCAGGAGGCGAAACTTTCAGGCCAGCGCGGGGTTGGAACTAGTGTGAGTACTGCCGCACTCGATCAGGGCATGCTGATGGCTGCGACGACGACGGGGGGCTCATCGTTGACCGTTGGAGTCGGAGGCGGAGATTCCGACGCTGAGATCATGCTGCGGGCCAAGGCGGGCGATCAATCTGCATTTGATTACCTGGTGCAGAAATATCGCCGTCCGATCGTCAGTTTCATGTACCGGATGGCACGCAACACGGCAGCGGCCGAAGATCTGGCGCAGGAAGTTTTTTTGCGGGTGTATCGCTCGCGCGCAAGCTATGAAGCCAGCGCGAAATTTACCACCTGGCTATATCGCATTGCGACCAATCTGGCGGTGAATCACGCCCGGGACACGCGCCACGAACGTCCCGAAGTTACGGTCAGCCTCGACGAACCGGACGAGGAGAGCGGCGCCACGCTCGAGTTGCCAGACGCGTCGTTGACCGCGGAACAAGATCTGATGCGCCGCGAGCGGATGATGGCGATTCGCCGGAAGGTAGAGGCGCTTCCCGAACAGCAGCGGCTGGCGGTCATCATGCACAAGTACCAGCAGATGGACTACCGGGAAATTGCCGAAGTATTGAAGAAGAGCGAGTCGGCAACCAAGTCATTGCTCTTCCGGGCTTATGAGACTTTGCGGGAACAGTTAAAAGAATTCGTTTAGATCATTTGTTTTTTGTGAGCGGCACTGGCGAAATGAGTTGAAGGGGACGTGGTTATGAAATGCGATGAAATTCGTGAACGGATGCCCGACCTAGCGGCTGGATTCAGTCAGCCCACAGGGGATGAGGGCAAACATCTGGAAAGTTGTGGCGCTTGCGCCCAACAGTTGCAGGCGCTGCGTGCCACCATGGCACTGCTCGACCAGTGGCAAGCTCCGGAGCCATCGCCATACTTCGACGTGCGGCTGCAGGCGCGGCTGCGCGAAGAAATGGCCAAGCCCGAGGCGAGTTGGTTGCAGTGGTTCCGGCGACCCGTACTGGCAGCAGCGCTCACCGTCTGCCTGGCAGTGGGCGTGGGCGTGTTCTTCACCGGCGACGGAGGGATATATAAGCGTACTCAGGAAGCTTCGATTGCTGAACCGGGCACTGCCGTAAGCGATCTGCAAGCTTTGGAAAAGAATCACGACATGTATTCGGATTTCGACTTGCTGGATGATCTGGAACTGCAGCAGAATGTCGCAGCGAATCCGTAGACGGTTCACGCTATTTTCACGGGAATGGACTGAAGCACGGATCGACTGAGTACGCACCGATTGCACCACTGCGAAGGCAAGGCGGGGGAATGCGGCAGGGAAAATACAGGACCGATTGGCTGGCGGCCGCCGGTTTAGCGATCGCTATTCTTGTTCCCCTGTCTTGTCTGGCGCACGCGGGCCCCTTCCACGCAGCGCAGCAAAGACACGCGGCCGCGGCCCCGCCGCAACGTCCACAAGCTCCTCGGCAAGGGCACCCGCAAGGTCACGTCGGGGACTGGCTGCGTCGCTATAAAGACTTACCCCCGGCGGAACAGGAGCGCGAACTCCAGAACGATCCCGCCTTCCGCCGCCTGCCCCCGGAAAGACAGCAGCAACTTCGGCAGCGCTTGCAGCATTTTTCCAACTTGCCGCCGCAACAGCAGTTGCGCATGCTCAACCGCATGGAGACGTGGGAGCATCTTACGCCCGAGCAGAAACAACAGGCACGGCAGATCTTTGGCTACATGCGACAGCTTCCTCCCGATCGCCGGCGCATGGTGATGACCGCCGTTCGTGACTTGCGCAACATGGCGCCGGACCAGCGCGAAGCGGTCATCAACTCCGAACGCTTCAAAAGCATGTTCTCCGACCAGGAGCGCGACATGATGCGCGGGGCCACCCGCCTGCCGCTGGCTCCCGCGGATGGCGGCGAAAACGCCCCGCAGCCCTAGGGGAGAACCGTTCTCCGTTCTCCGTTCTCAATGCACAACGCCTGGCTGTGGCAGCGTTCCGAAGTTGTCCCGGAACCAAGCATCGGAGAACCGAGAAACCGCCCTACGACCTCATCAGGTTCCGCGCAACAAAAAACACATTCGCCGGACGCTCTCCCAACCGCCTCATAAAATATGGATACCACTCCGTGCCGAAAGGAATATAGACGCGCATGCGCCAGCCTTCGCGCGCCAAACTCTGCTGCAGGTCGCGCCGGATGCCGTACAGCATCTGAAACTCAAACGACTCGGGGGCAATGTTTTCCCGCGTGGCAAAGGCCTTGGCCTCGCGAATGATCTTTTCGTCATGGGTCGCCAAACCGTGATAGATACCACTCTTCATCAGCACCTTCATCAGCTTGACGTAGTTCGCATCCACGTCGGCTTTGCTTTCAAATGCGATGCTCGCCGGTTCCTTATAGGCGCCCTTGCACAAGCGAATGCGAATCCTTTCCGCCAGCAACTTTTCGACATCGCTCTCCGCGCACTTCAGGTAGGACTGAATCACGGTACCCACGCTATTCTGATTCCCCGGCATGCCATGCAGTTCGTGAACGAAGTCCAAGGTGCGCTGCGTATAGGCAGAACCTTCCATATCGACCCGCACAAAGCCCGGCGGCTGCATGGATGCCGCTTTACGCACCAGGCCGGCCACGAGTTCGCGAGCCATTTTCTCGTCCACATCCAGCCCCATGTGTGTCAGTTTCAGACTGATGTTCGCGTTCAGGTGGTTGGCGACGATGGCATCGAGAATCTGGTGGTAGAGTTGCGCGCTGTGCCGCGCTTCGTCGGCATTGGTAACGTTCTCGCCCAGGTTATCGATGCTGACGCTCATGCCCGCGCCGTTGACCGTCTGCGTGACCCGCACCGCGTCGGCAATTTCCGTGCCCGCCACAAACCGGCCGGAAACCCGCTGACCGATCGCCGATCGTTCGGCGAAATTCCGCAGAGAACGATTTTCAGACAGCTGGACGAAGAACGTCCTCAGCATGAAGTACCTGCCGGATTGGAAAAGGCGGGAAAAGAAATAGCGGCCACTGGTATGAAGACCACAGAAATTTGTATCACACCTGAGGATTTGCCAGTCTTGACCAGGCGCACACCTAGGCCTTTATCTCTGCATCCAAAATCCCACCTCAACGAATTTTCATTCTGGCTGGTCGGGTTCACCAGGTGTAGTGAGCGCTATAACTGATCGTCTTCTCGCCGTCGGGAACGATGGTTACGGGGAACTCGATGGTTTGGCTGTCCTTTTTCTGGTAGTCATCGGATTTGCTGATAATTTCCCAGTTTTTACCGCGATATAAGTGCTCGACGATTCGCACTTCCACCGGTTCTTTCTTGTGGTTGCGGACCTTGATCTCAAACGTTTCCGTGGCCGTGTTCTTTCCCATTTCAACGGCATAACTCGTTCGGCGGCGTTCTCCCGAGAGGTCGAACGCATTCCCGGTATAGATGCGGATGGTTTCATCCTGCGGCGTGTGATCGATCGTGTTCTCGCCGGTGAATTCGACCTGGCCGTCCTCATTACGGCGGTAGAAACGCACCCGGCCTTTCGGCAACGGCATGCCGAGATGATTAGCCTTCGCGTTAACCAACTCGCGCATCACCCAAATCTTGGGATTGGATTCGGTGCCGTAGGAGTGATCGTTGCGAATGTTCTCCCAGTTCCAGCCGTTGTATCGATTGCCATCGATCTTCACACCATCATAGAGGTAGACCTGCTTTGTGGTTACGCGGGTGGCGTGGATGAACTCCACCTGCTTGGTTTCGCGATCGCGCAGAGTCGTGCTGCGTTCCAATGTGTAGAGGTGGTATTCATCGAAGGCCTTCTCGCTGACCGGCGGACTGAGGGGGCCGGCCACACCACCGATCGCCGCCACATCCGTGGCGTACCGGGCAGCCATGCCGGGCTGAATTTTGTTGACGTCTCCGGCCATGAGTTTGATGTGAGCGTTCTCGAAACTACGTCCGCTCTGGTTGTCCATGGTGACCCAACCGACGATATCGACGAGGTCTCCATTCTCAGGCGCGATCATGTTGTAGTCAGCCTGCCAGCTCATACCTCCGGTCACATAGGAAAACTGGGCAGGAAACTTCCCTGCCTTGTCGGTGGCAAGAACCCACTCGAGACGCGGTTTCAGGATGGTATCGTCGGTCAGGCCCGGGAAAACCGGCGTACCGGGCAAGCTGAATCGCAGTTGGCCGTTGACCTCGATGATCGGCTGCTCGGCCCCCACCCCCATCTGCGCCTGGTAGTAGTTTTGCCCATAACGATTCATGGCAAAACTATTATGGGGGGTGTATCCACTGCGGATGATCTTTCCTTTGACCGTCTGCGCGCCTTGAGGTGTCCCCACTTCAAAGTCGATCGTCTTGCCTTCGTATAGCGAAAGCAACAGCGGCTCGGAGACGGGGTCGGCCCGGTAGTTCTGCTCCAGCACCTGGAGATTATGTTTACCAGAAGGATCCCGCAAAATTACCGAGTCGGGCTCCAAGTGCATGGTGATGTCATTCACCTGGACGAGATTTCCACCGGGCTTCAGATCGAGCGGGAGTTCCTGGCGGACGACGGCGAAATCCTGGTTGTAGATTGTCAGTGAAGGTGGCGAAACTTGCTGCCCATAAAGGCTGCCGCAGAAGGCGAGAAAACAGACGAAGCGAGCGTTCATGAAGGCGACCCTCCGTAAGAAGCGCCTGAGGAGTGCCTTTTGGCGTAAACAGCGTCAACTCAGGCTATCGGGGTTAGAACGTCCGGGGGCTCGACTCTTGCGGGACAGGGGATGGCAGATCGCTTAGGGCAGTAGTTGCGCAGAACCCCAGAAGGATAACCAGAGTAACCACTGGGCACGCGCCAAACGCGCTCACCGGCCTTGCTCTTCCAGGAATTTCTCCACTTCCATGGCGGCCATGCATCCGGTTCCTGCGGCGGTGATCGCCTGGCGGTAGCGGCGGTCCTGCACATCGCCGCACGCGTAAACTCCGTGCAGGCGAGTGAACACATAGTTGTGGGTCTTCAGATAGCCATCGGCATCGGTGTCGAGTTGCCCGGCAAACATTTTCGCATTGGGCTCATGGCCAATGCCAAGAAACAGCGCACGGGTTGGGAAATCCCAGACCTTACCCGACTTCACATCGCGCAATTTGACTCCCGTGACTTCTTTTTGGTGAACGTCGTAAACGTCTTCCACCACCGTATTGAGCAGGAACTGAATCTTGTCGTGGTGCTGCGCTCGCTCCAGCATGATCTTGGACGCGCGAAACGCATCGCGGCGATGAATCACGGTCACTTTAGTTGCGAAGCGCGTGAGAAAAAGTGCTTCCTCCATGGCCGAGTCCCCGCCCCCGACCACCACGATTTCCTTTCCCGAAAAAAAGAAACCATCACAGGTCGCACACGACGAAACTCCGTGCCCGATGAGTTGCTGCTCATGCGGCAAACCCAACCAACGCGCGGACGCCCCACTGGCAATAATCAAAGTCTGGGCGTGGACCTGATGAACGCCCAGATGCAGCAAAAACGGACGTTTGCTGAGATCGGCACTGGTCAGATGCGTCATTCGATATTCGGCGCCGAAGCGTTCGGCTTGCTTCCGCATGTTTTCGACGAGCTGCGGACCCAGAATGCCTTCGGGAAATCCGGGAAAGTTCTCGACCAGGGTGGTCATCGAAAGCTGTCCGCCCGGCTCGTGCCCTTCGATGACAAGCGGCTTCAGGTTAGCCCGCGCCGAGTAGAGGGCGGCAGTGTGTCCGGAGCATCCGGATCCGATGATGACAAGGTCTCGAGTTTCGCTCATGAATAATTACGCAGTTGCAGAGTTAGATGGCCGATTTGACGTTTTGATGCAGGCCGTTTCGTTCGTAGCGCGACAACAGAAAGATTCGAATCATTTTATGGGAGTCGCTTTCGAGGGCGCCGCCTTGGTCCCTTTGACTTTTGCAGCCGTCTTCGTCTCTGCGCTGATCTTCGCCAGTTCCTCCGGCACTATTTTTTTTACGCTCAAAAGAGCCCGATAGTTCGCCAGCACGTCGCTGGCGCCGCGGAACAGGGGTTCGTACGCGCTCTGATCCGGCGCTGGACCGCCCTCCGCAGCCAAACACCGCGCCAGCGCCACGGAAGCTTTGCCAAACCGTTCCAGCCGCACCCGGCTGGCCGGCGTGTTGGACCCGAGCATCGCCTCGGAGCTGGTAACCGACGACGCACTGTCTTCCAGCGACACCTGAATCAGATCTTTAGGATCGCGCACGTGCAGCACCAGCGTCTCTACCATGTTTTCCCCATCATTGCTGAAAGAATATTGCACGCTGGAAAAAAGCGCCTGCACCGAAAACTCGCGACGAATCCGAACATAGCTCGCCACCGATGCCTCCCCGGCAACATGGTTGCTCTGTCCCGGCTGCAGGAAGTTCGGCATGTCGCTCACAGTCGAGCGCCCGCGCGAAACTTCAAAATCATCGCCGAACAACGGTTGTTTCGGAACGCGCGCCAGCGCCGCCGCAATCTCCTTCTGTTCCTCGACGGATGGCAAACACACATTCAGCATGTTGACCTTCACCTGAGGCTGGGTGGACTGCGCGCCGCCCGCTGGTTCCTGCGCCAAAACTAGTTGCGCGGATACCAGCCCGAGAATCATCCAGAGTGGGGAAACCAGAATCCTGGGCACTGCGGAATTCTAAATGAGAAAGTCCGATTTCTAAATCGCAAAGCATGCGAATTCGCAGCGCCCGGCGTTACGTCGTAAAATCAACCTATGGCAAATCTGACGCTGGTTTATGGTATGAGGCTGTTGCCGTCCGAGGATGTGGTCGAGGTGGGTGAGGCTCCCGTCAAGCTCACGAATGGACGGGAAGCCCAGGTCACCATGCACGTGCTCGAAGGCAGCAAGGAAGCTATTGAAAAACAGTTGCGCACGAGCCTGGAAGCGTTCTTCGACCTCTATCCTGAAATTTAATGGGCGTAGCGCGGTCGCCACGCGCCGCCATTTCGGCTGGAAAGCTCGAAGCGGTTCGCGATTGGCCTTTTCGCTAAAAGCCGAGAGCTCGAAGCTAATAGCGGTCCCTACGAACACATGCGATGGTCTTATCCAGAATTCCGGCTCCGGCTGATCAAGGCCGGATTATGGCCTGAAGGCCGCATGGCCCGCCTGGCCTGCTATTTGGCGGCCATGGCGGTAGTCCTTTTCGGGCTGCAGAAATTCCTGGGCCTGTTCGCTCCTTCCTGGGGCAATCACCTGGGTGGATGGATCGAATTTCTCGCGTTCCTTGCCGTCGTCTTGTTCGGCATCCTCGCCTTTCGCTGGTTGAAGCGCAGAGTTCTGTGGCGCCTGCGCAATCGCCTTATCGTCACCTACGTTTTTATCGGCGTAATTCCAGCCGTGCTGCTGGTGACGATGGCCACGATCACACTCTACGGACTCGCCGGACAGTTTGCCGTCTTTGTGGTCACATCAGAAATTGATTCCCAGTTGAGGAGTCTCGAGGCCGCCAACGCCGCCGTCAGCAACGAACTGGCGGCGCGTCTGGAGCGGGGAGACAATCCCGCCTCAGAGTCGCTGGCTGGATTGCGGAAACGCGACCCCGCCTGGAGCCGGCGCCAGGTCTGCGCCTGGTACGGCGACAAGCCGTTGCCGCTATGCAATGAATTCAAGGGTACTTCCCTCACCATTCCCCATTTCGTATCGGGCAGATTTCGCGACCTTGTCCGTGACAGCGGCGGCTTGTACTTGCGAGCGGTCAACTCGCTTCCCATCCGGTCCAATAGGTTGACGGTCGTGACCAGCGAGCCCTTTGACAAGGAGTTGGTTGGCACCATTGCGACCGGTCTCGGCGAAATCACCGTTTTCCCCTCCGGAGTAATGCTCAACGGGCCGGCGGCGAAGACTGCTGGCAGCTCCCCTTCCGTCACTCCACCAGGAAACAGTCCTGGAGGCGTCGACTCAAGCCAAAAAGCCGCTGCAGTCCCAGCCCCGCAGGCCATGTCCGAACCCAGCGTGACCCAAACCAGGGTGGCGCAATCAACCTTCACCGTGGGCTCGGTTCCCTTCCCGGCGGGCAACTTCGATCTTGAGATCCCGCTCGCCGGCACCTCCCTTTCGGCGGCGGACTGGAACACGGGCAAGCCGGAACGCATGGTGCTGGTAAGGGTTCGCACTCGTCCCTCGGTCTTGTACAGTCACTTGTTTGCTGCTCTTGGAGAATTCGTCCAGGGCGTGGCCTACATCCTGTTGGGAGTAGGAATTTTCTTCGCCATCATCGAACTGATCGCCCTCATCATCGGCACCCGCATGACTCGCACCGTGACCTCCGCGGTTGCGCAACTGCACGAGGCCACCCAGCACGTGGATCGCGGCGACTTCAGCCACCGCATCCCCGTGACCTCCAGCGACCAGCTCGCGGGTCTGGCAATCTCGTTCAACTCCATGACCGCGTCCATCGAGAAACTGATTCAGGAACAAAAAGAAAAACAGCGTCTGGAGAACGAACTCTCCATCGCACAGGAAGTGCAAGCGCAGCTATTTCCGCGGCAAGTCTCGGAACTCGAGTCACTCGAGGTGCATGGATTCTGCCGCCCCGCGCGCACCGTCAGCGGCGACTACTACGACTTTCTCACCGCCAGCTCCCACAAACTGATTCTGGCTGTCGGCGACATCAGCGGAAAAGGAATTTCCGCCGCGATCCTAATGGCGACCATCCATTCCGCAGTGCGCGCCTACAGCGTGGAAAATCTTCCCCAGATGCGCGAACCGGTTGCCGTGGGCGCGGTGGCGGGCTCAGGCCGAATCATGGCGGCGTGGCCCGAGGGCGTGGAAGTTTCTCCCGGAGCCTTGCTCAGCCTGCTCAATCATCAACTCTACGAGAGCACTCCGCCGGAAAAATACGCCACGCTGTTTCTCGGAATCTACGACGGCCGCTCGCACCATCTCACCTACAGCAACGGCGGACACCTGCCTCCAATCCTGATCGGCAAAGACGGCGCCATTCGCAAGTTGGAAGCCGGGGGCACGGTGGTGGGCCTGTTCGATAACATGACGTACGATGAGGGCTCCGTCGAAATGCACCCTGGCGAAATCTTCCTGGCCTATAGCGACGGCGTCACCGAACCGGAAAACGATTTCGGCGAATTCGGAGAGCCGCGCCTCATCGATCTGGTCCGCGAAAACCGCGACTTGCCTCTTCCCCAGATCAGCCAGATCGTCACCCTGGCGGTCGACGACTGGATCGGCGACAACGAACAACCCGACGACGTGACCCTGGTTCTGGCCCGCGCCCGCTAGTCGATGCCGTGAATCCTCATGCTGACCAGTTGATCGATGCTGAGGTCGTGGATTCCCCGCGCGCGCATGTCGCTGATGTATTCCGGTGTCACATTATGGATTCGCATGGCGATCAGATCGTCCGGATCAGGATGCGAATATCCCAGCCCCTGCAGCTTCTGAATAAACTCCGGCGAAACTCCGTGAATGCGAAACGCGATCAGCTTCTCGAGATCCACATGATCGTAACCCCGCTGCTTGAGTTCCCCCATCCATTCCGGAGTCGCTCCGTGAATTCTCATGGCAATCAGCATATCTTCGTCCGGCGAATAGCCCGCCTGATGAAGGCTGTGTACCATCTGCGGGGTCACCCCGTGAATGCGGAAAGCAACTAATTTGTCGGCATCGGAAATCTTCAATCCCTCTGCCCGCAGGGCCTCGAGGAACGACGAATCCACGCCAAAGATGCGGAACGCGATCAGCTTGTCGGCGTCGAGATTGCTGAGGTGTTCGCCCTTCATCTGTTTAGCGAATTCCAGACCGACATCCATCACGGCCAGGTCGAACTGCTTCTCGTCGTCCCAGGAAAAGCCGAGCGCCTGCATGTCGCGCGGATAATTCGCGTCTGGCTGAAAGTGGAAAATGCCGGCGCCTTCGCCGTTGTTGAGAAATCCCTCGCACTCGATCTTGCCCGCGTCGCGCGAAATGGTGAAGTGAACGTCCTGACGTCCCGCTTTCGATAAGTCCACGCCCGGGAACGAACTCGCAGGCCAGTCCGACTCGTGGCTCGACGTTCCGCCACCATGATGCTCGATCAGCGAGAACTCCACCTTGCCCGCCTCGTCGGATTTGCGGATGGTCCAGTCGCCGCTGCGATTTTCCGCCGCTCGATTCTTCACCACAAACCCAAGAACCGAGAACGCAAAGACCAAGTACGCGAGGGTTCGACGCATTCTCATAGCTTCTCTCCTAGTTCAAATTCCACCGCGGTCAGCGGGCTTGGCCCAGGCTTTGACAGCCGCGGGAGCTGGCACTCCATGAGTTTCTTAAATATCGGCCTTCGAATCCAGAATTCCCAATCGCCGCAGCTGAATCAGTTTCTGCAAAGTCAGATCCTTGAACCCATGCTTCTGCGCGCGCTCGATGAACTCGGGCGTGACGTCCTGCACCTTGGCGCTGATGAGGTCGTTGATCCCAAGCTTGAATCCCGCGGCCTGCAACGCCTTGATGTATTCCGGCGTGACATCCTGAACCCGCATGGCAATGAGTTCGTTGGCGGAAGGCTTCAGACCGAGAGCATTGATTTCATGAACGTATTCGGGACTGACGTCCTGAACCCGCATGGCGATGGCCTCCTCCGCGCCGGCATCAATTCCCTGCTCGTGGAGCCCTTTCAAGTACGCCGGAGAAATACCCTGCACTTTCAGAGCAATCAGCTGCTCAGCGGTAGCCGTCAGACCTGCGACGCGGAGTTCACGCACGTATTCAGGAGTTACGCCCTGCACCTTCAGTGCGATGAGAGTTTCCACGTCGGGTTGAATGCCGGCCTCTTTGAGTCCGCGGTAATACTCGCCGTCCGCGCCTTGGATTTTGAGCGCAATGATCTGATTCTGATCAGGATTGAGGCCGGAGGCGCGCAGCCCGCGAACGTACTGGGGAGTGATGCCCTGCACGCGCATCGCAACCAAGTTTTCCGCGTCAGGGTGCAAGCCTTGTTCATGCATTTCCCGGACATACTCCGGCGTGACATCCTGGATCTTCAGAGCAATGAGTTGATCCACGGTGAGATCGCCTAGGCCCGCGGCCTTCATGGCGTCAATGTATGAGGATGCGGAGGAAGAAGGCGAAGCCGTCCCGGTGGTCGACTCGCGGATTGGCGAATGTGACGGCGAAGGCTTGGAAGTCGAGGTGCGGTTTGCAGCGGGCTGATGCGAAGCGTCAGTGGAAGGGTTCGGCGTCCCCTGCGAATCCTGCGCTGCTTGCACCTGCCCTGGATGCGCCATTCCTAGCAACGCATTGCCAGCCAGAAGCGCCGCTGCCAGACACAGGACGCTGCCCATGAGGCCAATGCCGCGCATGCCTGCAGCGAGTGTGTTCAAGCCGAGGACGCGAACGATACGCACGGTGAGCGGACCGCGGTTCGCCGCCATGGCCAACCCAGGCGCACTCCGCCACTCTTCCATCAGCGTGAGCGCACGCGCATACTCGACGGCGTTTCCGCAGAGAGTTACCGCCCGGTCATCGCAGCAGTGCTCGCGCTCGGCCCGAATCTTTTTGTTCAGCCACCAAATCGCAGGATGGTAGAACAGCAGGGTCTCAACGCAGACCTGGAAAAGATTTACAAAGGGATCAAGCCGCTGGATGTGCGCCAGTTCGTGGGCGATCACTGCCTCCAGTTGTTCTTCCGAGAGTCCGGTGAGAGCGGTTACCGGCAAAAAGACGACCGGGCGAAACCATCCAATCACGGCTGGAGCCTGCAGCCACTTGCATTCGCAGTAGGCGATCGCGCGCCCCAGACCGAGACGGCATTGCACGGCGCGGCAAATCTCGAGTAAGCGCGGGCTTACTCGATTCGATGGTCTGCGGCGTTCGCGCTCCAGCAATAAAAATCCACCTAGGGAACGCAGACTGCAAAAGGCCACCCCCAGCAGCCATGCCCCGACCAGCCAGGGAAGCGCGTCTGGCGATGGCGTGGCGGGGAAATGTTGAGCGGCTGCCCTCTCCGCCGTTTTGCTCTTCGCCGTCGGTCCAGTGAGAGCGTGCCGGGCTGACGATCGCGCGATTTCCGGCGCCGTAAAATGTTGCTGCGAGGAGAAGAAGAAAGTCGCCAACGGAGCCAGCAGCATCAACACCAGTGCGCCGACGCCGAGCAGATAACGCGTGGCCGCGCGACGGCACAAGGCCATTGCAACCGCGCAGACAGCGGCGACAGCCGTTCCCTGCCAGAGAAAATGCAACAAAGCCCATCCCAAAGATTGCATCACGGTCGGTGAAACAACATTCATCACGGTCGTCATCGCCGGCTCCTTTCATGTTCCTCCAGCATGCGGCGAAGTTCGCTAATCTCTTCCCGAGAGGAGGTGCGCCCGGCCAGCGCATGCATCATGAGCTGACTGGCAGAACCTTCGAAAACCCGCTGCAGCATGTCCCCGGCAAGCTGCTGCTTGGTTTGCTGGGCGGGGAGGCATGCTTCATAGACGTGCGCCCTCTGCGCTTCGTTTCGGCGCACGGTGCCTTTTGTGGTCATAATTTGAAGGAGCTTGAGGACCGTGGTGTAGCCCAGCTCTTTTTTCTCGCTGAGCGATTCATGAACTTCGCGAACCGTGGAGGGTCCGCGGTTCCAGAGCACGCGGAGAATTTCGAGTTCGGAGGCTGTCGGTTTGTGCGGCGGCTGCTTCATGGAAGAAGAACGTACTACGAAGATGTTCGTAGTGTCAACGAAAATCTTCGTACCGAAGTGAAATCACGATTCCGCTGATGTCCAGCGCAGCGCCGGCCAGATGCCGGCGCCACTTCCCGTGGCCTCTAGTTTGATTCCAGACGCGGCTGCGAGTATGGTGGTCTGTCCCAACAGAGCTGGGGGAGAGAACTCAGGAGATTCCCAATGCTGAAACGATTTATTATTTCGATTTTTGTGCTCGCCGGGATGGTAACGCTGGCCTTCGCGGCGGAGGAAAATCAAAACGCATGCACGGGCGATCCCGACAAGTGGCAACAACTTTTCGACGGCAAAGATGTGACCGGATGGAAGCACGTTGGCCCCGGCGGAGACACGGTGGAAGATGGCTTGATCCACACCCACGGCGGCATGGGCCTGCTCTACTGGACCGGCGGCAAGATTGGCAATTGCATCATTCACGTCGTGTACAAGATGCGCGACGAGAACGACAACTCGGGAGTATTCATCCGCATTCCCCTGGAGCCACGCGAGGAGTGGATGCCGGTGCACTACGGATTCGAAGTGCAGATTGACAACCATCCGGAAACCTCGGGCGAAGATGAATATCATTCCACCGGGATGTTGTATTCGCTGACCAAACCTCTGGCGAAAGCGTGGAAGCCCGGCCCCGAGTGGAACACCATGGACATCACTCTGGATGGGCCCCGCACGATCGTCACGCTCAATGGAGTGAAGATTACCGACTATAAGGACGGCGATCCGGTGCCGAACCGAAAATTTGATTTCGAGCCGCAGCGCGGTCCTCGGCCCAACTTCGGGTATATGGGTCTGCAGAATCACAGCGACAACGACATCGTGTTTTTTAAGGAAGTGGCCATTAAGCCACTTAAGAAGTAGTCGGGATGACGGGAACGGGTCGCACTCAAATCATGGGGAGGGATTGGCATGAAACGCATACTTTCGCGACGAGCATTTTTACAAGGAAGTGCGGCGGCGACGGCGGGTGGTCTGCTGGCGTCGAAGACGATCCGATTGGAAGCTCAACCATTTCCGCGGGCCGTGGCGCCGAGCGATCGGGTTCGCTTTGGCATGATCGGAATCGGAATGCAAGGTTCCGGTTTGCTGACCGACGCCGTCACAATTCCCGGGGTGGAGTGTGTGGGCGCCGCCGACCTGTATGACGGACGACATACCCTGGCCAAAGAAATCACCGCCAACCCGAACCTGCCCACCTCACGCCATTACCGGGATTTGCTCGATCGCCAGGACATCGACTGCATCGTGGCCGCGGTTCCCGATCACTGGCACCGGCGCGTGGTGGTCGACGCATGCAACGCGGGCAAGGATATTTATTGCGAGAAGCCGATGTCACATAACGTGGCCGACGGATTGGCGATGGTCGAGGCGGCGCAGAAGAATAATCGGGTTGTGCAGATTGGCTCGCAACGTGTTAGTTCCGTGCTGTGCGCCAAGGCGCGCGAGCTTTACGCCGGCGGAGCGATTGGCGACGTGGAAATGGTGGAACTCACGCTGGGACGAAACGATCCCACCGGCGCATGGGAGTATCCCCC
>Ga0182015_10003513_pt1 | contig 17529 bp, 17 predicted proteins | sample 712P3MmetaG_FD_120478 | JGI IMG/M metagenome (GOLD analysis project Ga0182015, IMG submission 120478) | Permafrost microbial communities from Stordalen Mire, Sweden - 712P3M metaG | ecosystem: Environmental > Terrestrial > Soil > Wetlands > Permafrost | place: Sweden: Stordalen | collected...
CGTCCGGGCGATGGAACGGGACGGGGTACGGCGCGGCATCGCGTTCGTGACGTCCGCGTACAGCTCGTATTCCAGCTGCCGGCAGTACCTCGACGACATCGAGCGGGCCAGGGCGCAGGCCGGGGCCGGCGCCCCGGTGATCGACAAGATCCGGCAGTACTTCAACCATCCTGGCTTCATCGAGCCGCTGGCCGAGGCCACCCGGCGCGCGGTCGAGTCGCTGCCGGCCTCCGTCCGCGATGACGCCGAGCTCGTCTTCACGGCACACAGCATCCCGGACGCGATGGCCGCCGCCAGCGGCCCAGGCGGCTGCGGCGCGTACCCGGTGCAGCTCGCCGAGGCGGCCAGGCTGATCGCCGAGCGGGCCGGCGGCGGGCGGGACTCCGGCGGGCGGCCCTGGCGGCTTGCCTACCAGAGCCGCAGCGGGCCGCCGGCCCAGCCGTGGCTCGGGCCGGACGTCAGCGACTGCCTCGCCGAGCTGTCCGGCGCCGGGACGCCGGCCGTGGTCCTGGTCCCGGTCGGCTTCGTCTCCGATCACATGGAGGTCAGGTACGACCTGGACGTGGAGGCGGCGGAAACCGCCGGACGGCTCGGCCTGCCGCTGGCCCGGGCGGCCACCCCGGGCATCAGCCCCGGCTTCGTCACGATGATCACCGAGCTGGTCAGGGAGCGGCTGGACGGCGCGCCGAGAGCGGCGCTGGGCACCCTCGGGCCGCTGCATGACGTCTGCCCGGCCGGGTGCTGCGCCGCCGGCGCCGTCCTGGGTGCCCGCCCCGGCGCCCAGGCCGGCCGCCCCGCGGCCCCGGCAGGGCACTCCGGCCACCCGGCTGACCGGCTCGTGGTCCCGGGTGCCGGCCCTGGCGGCCGGCCATGAGCCTTCCCCGCGCGGGTGAGCTGCTCGAGCTCGCCCGGTCAGTGGCGGCCGAGGCCGGGCACCTGCTGCATGACCGCCGCCCTGCTGGCCGGCCCGCGGTGCTGACGACGAAGTCAAGCCCGACCGACGTGGTGACCGAGATGGACCGGGCCGCGGAGACGCTGATCAGGACGAGGATCCTGGCGGAACGGCCGGGCGATGCGATCCTGGGCGAGGAGGGCGGCGAGTCCGGCCGCGGCCTGGTCCGCTGGATCGTGGACCCGCTGGACGGGACGGTCAACTACCTGTATGGCCTGCCCGACTGGGCGGTCAGCGTAGCCGTCGAGGTGCACGGCACCGTGCTAGCGGGCGTGGTGGCCGTGCCGCAGCGCGGCGAGGAGTTCTGCGCCATGCTCGGGGCCGGCGCGTGGCTGTGGTCAGGCGGCGGCCCGCCGGCCCCGCTGCGGTGCACCGCCGGCGTGCCGCTCGGCCAGGCGCTGATCGCGACGGGCTTCGGCTACGAGGCCGCTACCCGCCGGGTGCAGGGCGAGGTGGTGGCCGCGGTACTGCCCCGGGTGCGGGACATCCGGCGCGGCGGGTCGGCCGCGGCCGATCTCTGCGCGCTGGCCTCCGGCCGGGTCGACGGGTACTACGAGCGCGGCCTTAACCACTGGGATGTCGCGGCCGGCGGGCTCATCGCGGCGGAGGCCGGCGCGCAGGTCGAGGGCCTGGCGGGCAGGCCGGCCGGCCCGTCGATGACGGTCGCGGCCGGGCCAGGGCTGTTCGGCGAGCTGCATGACCTGCTGGCTGGCCTGGACCCCGAACGGGACGCGTAAGGCGGCACCGGGCAGAAGCCGCCGAGGGATGGATGGATGCCGCCGAGGGATGGATGCCGCCGAGGGGCAGAAGCTGCCGCGCATGGCAGCGCCGCGCAAGCCCGCGCCGTGCGGCCTCCGCGCTGTGCAGACCGGCGCCGTGCCCCGCGCGTGCCGCCTATTGCCTGGTCAGGATGCCGGTCGCGGCGAGGCTGGAAGCGCCCTTGAAGTTGAACTTGAGCGAGCCGTCGGGCTCCTGGGTGAGCGTGACCAGGCCGTCCAGGCAGACGCCGGCCAGGATCTGCTGGTCCATCCGCAGCACGCGGCTCGCCGCCGTCTCCAGGGTGAGCTTGCCCGAGCAGGTAAACGAGGTACCGGAGTAACTGATCGAGCCGGCCGGCGAGTTCCCGTTGAGCTTGACCTGGGTGTTGATGTTGCCGCTGCCCTGCTGCACCGATCCCGACCAGGTGCCGGCCACCGCCGTCGGCAGCGTCACCGACGGCGACGTTGACGCCGCCGGGGACGGCGACGCGGACGGGGAGCCGGTGTGCGATGCGGCGGGCCGGCTGGCTGAGTCCGGCTTGAAGGCATGCCCGTGATTCGAGCTGGCGTCCTGCAGGACGTGCACGGCCACCGCGATAGCCAGCACGCAGACCGTGGCGGCGGCCGCCGTGCCGACGACCCTGGACCGCCGCCGGCGTCCGGCAGCGGGCGGCCGCGGCGCGCCGGCGGCCGGCTCGGCCGGCGCGCGCATGGCGGCCTTGGCCGCCCGCCTGGATCCTTCCGCCAGCACGCCGGCCTGCGGGCTTTCGTGGCCGATGAGCCGGACCACTACCTGCCGGGCAGCCGGCCGGGCGGACGGCTCGGGCGCGATGCAGCTCGCCACGATGCCGCGCAGCGACTCCGGCAGCGCGGCCAGCGCGGCCGCGGACGGATTCCCGCCGCTGCCGGCGAACAGGACGGTCTGCGCCCAGGCGAGCATGTCCGCGGCCGGGGTCGCGTTGCCGTAGGGCGGGGTGATGGCGAAGCCGATCACGCGCGGCCCCTCGGTGCCGAGCACTACGTGATCCGGCCCGAATTCGCCGTGCACGAGCCCGGCCTGGTGGACCGCGGCCAGGCCGGTCGCCATGCCGATGGCGAGCGCTTCGAGCTCGGCGCCGGTGCGCGGGCCGGTCGCGGCGACCGTCTCGGACAGCAGCGGCCCGGCCACGAACTCGCTCACCAGGTAGGCGTGGCTGCCCTCCAGGCCCGCGTCCAGGATCCGGGCGACGCAGAACGGGGCTACCCGGCGGGCCGCCCTCGCCTCCGCGGTGAACCGGTCCCTGGCGGCACCGTCGGGAGTGCGGTCGGTGGCGAGCATGGTGAGGGTCACCCGGTCACCGTCAGTAGCCCTGCCCAGGTACGCGCGGCTGCCGGCCGGTATGCCGGGAACGCGCCCGGTCAGCCGGTAACGCCCGACGCGCTTGGGATCGTCGGGACGCAGTGGAGCGACCTGAGGCATGCGTCGTCTCCGCAAATGTCGGGCAGTGCTGGCATGATATGCGGTTCGTACCATACGCACTCTGCGCTGGCGAAGCTGTGGTGATCGAGTAAGTTACCCGCTGGTGAAGCTCGTTGTCACGGCGGCCTAGCCGTGTCCCGGGGGCGACACGCGTTCCCGCATCGGCGTGCCGCGTGTGGCCGTTGCCGGGACGTGACAGAATTCGCCGCCAGAATCGGGCACAAACCAAGGCCTCCCGAGCGTTACATCCGCGCGACGAGGCGTAAGACATGGAGGGGTACGGGCCAGATGGCTACTGACTATGACAGCCCGAGGAAGACAGACGACGAGCTCACCGAGGACAGCCTGCAGGAACTTCAGGCACGCCGGATGGACAAGTCAGCGTCCACGATTGACGTTGACCCGGATGACGTGGCTGAATCCCTGGAACTGCCGGGTGCGGATCTGTCGAACGAGGAACTGTCGTTCCGGGTAATACCGCGCCAGGCGGACGAGTTCACCTGCTCAAGCTGTTTCCTTGTGCACCACCGCAGCCAGCTCGCGGAGAGCAGGGGCACCCTGCTGGTCTGCCGTGAGTGCGCGGCGTAGGAGCGAGGAGTCCGCTAGAAAGTGATGTGCCCGCCGTTCTGCTGTTAGAAGAATCCTACGGGGTGAAACGGGGGAAGCCGAGGAATGCACGCCGATCTGGTCTTCACCGGGGGGCACGTCTACACCGCCGACCAGGCCAGGCGCCGGCTGGTTCCAGCCGGCCCGGCGGGCCAGGGAGCCCCGGCGGGCCAGGGAGCCCCGGCGGCTCCGGGCGGCCAGCCGGCCAGTGCCGTGGCGGTCGCCGGCGGCAAGATCGTGGCGGTCGGGCCGGACGGCGACCCGCAGATCCGCGACCTGACCGGCCCCGCGACCGAGATAATCGACCTGCGCGGCCGGGCGCTGCTGCCGGGCTTCCAGGACGCGCACGTCCATCCCGCGTTCGCCGGCGTCACGATGATCGGCTGCAACCTGATCGGCGCGGCCACCCTGGACGAGGCGCTCGCCAGGATCAGGTCTTACGCGGACTCCCGCCCCGGCCTGCCGTGGATCGCCGGCGCCGGATGGCGGATGGAGTGGTTCCCCGGCGGGACGCCCGGCCGCGAGCTGCTCGACCAGGTCACTGGCGGCAGGCCCGCCTTCCTGCTCAACCGGGACGCGCACGGGGCGTGGGCCAACACCCGGGCGCTCGAGCTAGCGGGCATCGACGCCCGTACCCCTGATCCGGCGGACGGCCGGATCGAGCGCAACGACGACGGCAGCCCGCAGGGCTCGCTGCACGAGGGCGCCTCCACGCTGGTCGGCAGACACGTTCCGCCGGTCAGCGTGGCGGACAGGCTGGCCGGCCTGCTGCTGGCCCAGGCCCACATGCACGCCAGGGGCATCACCGCCTGGCAGGACGCCATCGTCGGCGAGTATCTCGGCTCGGCCGACCCGCTGCCGGTCTACCTGGCGGCCGCGCGGAGCGGGCAGCTCACCGCCCGCGTCGAGGGCGCGCTGTGGTGGGACCGGCAGCGCGGTGGTGACCAGCTCGCCGACCTGCTCGGGCGGCGCGAGGAGGGGCAGGCAGGCCGGTTCCGCGCGAACACGGTGAAGATCATGCAGGACGGCGTGGCCGAGAATTTCACCGCCGGGATGATCGAGCCCTACCACGATGCGTGCGGCTGCCAGACTTCCAACCGCGGCCTTTCCTACGTCGATGCGGCGCAGCTGCGCGAGGTGGTGACCCGGCTGGACGCCGAGCGGTTCCAGGTGCATTTCCACGCCATCGGGGACCGGGCGGTCCGCGAGGCGCTGGACGCGGTCGAGGCGGCGCGCGCCGCCAACGGCGCCAATGATCACCGGCACCACATCGCGCACATTCAGCTGATGCACCCGGCGGACGTGCCCCGTTTCGCCGCATTGGGCGTCACCGCCAACATGCAGGCGCTCTGGGCCGCGCACGAGCCGCAAATGGACGACCTGACCATTCCCTTCATCGGGCCGGAGCGGACCGCGCGGCAGTACCTGTTCGGCGACCTGCTGCGGTCGGGCGCCCGGCTGGCGGCGGGCAGCGACTGGGCGGTCAGCAGCGCGAACCCGCTGCGCGCCATCCATGTCGCGGTGAACAGGGCGCTGCCCGGCGCCAGCGGCGACGAGGCGGAGCCGTTCCTGCCGGAGCAGGGGCTCAGCCTGGCCGAGGCGCTCGGCGCGTACACCGCGGGCTCCGCCTACGTGAACCACCTGGACGGGCAGACCGGTGCCATCGAGCCGGGCATGCTGGCCGACCTGATCGTCCTGGACACCGATCCCTTCGATGCCCCGCCCGGTGAGATCGCGGCCACCAGGGTGCTGGCGACCTGCGTGGAAGGCGAGCGGGTCTACACCGCCGACGACCTCTAGGCGCGTCACTCGCAGATCAGGAGCACTGATGCAGGAAGTTCCGCTCGGCCGCGGCGGCCCGCTGGTCTCGCGGGCCGGACTCGGGCTGATGGCCATGTCCGGCGTCTACGGGCCGGCTGACCACGCGGAGAGCATCGCGACCATCCGCGCGGCGCTGGCAGGCGGGATCACGCTGCTGGACACCGGCGATTTCTACGGCATGGGCCATAACGAGATGCTGCTGCGGGATGCCCTGCGCGGAGTGGCCCGCGACAGCGTGTTCATTCAGGTCAAGTTCGGCGGCCAGCGGGACCCCCGGGGCGCCTTCGTCGGCTACGACGCCAGCCCGAGCGCGGTGAAGAACTTCCTCGCCTACACGCTGCAGCGGCTGGGCACCGACCACGTGGACCTGTACCAGCCGGCCAGGCTCGACCCGAAGGTGCCGATCGAGGACACCGTCGGGGCGATCGCCGAGATGATCCAGGCTGGCCACGTCCGCTACCTGGGGCTGTCCGAGATGGGCGCGGAGACGATCCGGCGGGCGCACGCCATCCACCCGGTCACCGCGCTGCAGATCGAGTACTCGCTGATGAGCCGTGGCATCGAGGCGGAGATCCTGCCCGCGACTCGCGAGCTCGGCATCAGCGTCACCGCCTACGGCATCCTGTCCCGCGGCCTGCTGTCGACGGCCAGCGCCCGCGAGATCGCCGCCGGCGACCCGCGGTCCCGGTATCCCCGGTTCCAGGGCGAGAACCTGCGGCGCAACCTTGACCTGCTCGCCGCGCTCGAGAAGATCGCCCGCGACGGGGGCGTGACAACCGCGCAGCTGGCCATCGCCTGGGTCGCGTCCCGCGGCGACGACATCATCCCGCTGATCGGCACCAAGCGGCGGGACCGGCTGGCCGAGGCGCTCGGCGCGCTCGAGCTGACGCTGACGGCCGGCGAGCTCGCCGCGATCGAGGCCGCCGTGCCGGCCGGCCAGGTGGCCGGTGAGCGTTACGACGCTGGCGGGATGGCGTCGCTGGACAGCGAGAACCCGTCGGCCTGACGGGACCGTGGCCCGGGGTTGTGGCCCGGGGTTGAGGAAGACCTGCGGCCGCTGCGCGACCAATTATTGCTTGGCGGCGGGCAGCGTCTTGGCGGCGGGCAGCGTCGGATAGTCGGCTGGGTAGAGGCTGACGACGAATGAGTAGGGGATGTCCCCCTGGCGACATTCTGGACGCGCGCCGTCGGGTACGTCGACGGATCACCGACCTTGGCCGCGGACCGTGGCTTCGCCTGGCTGCACGATCCCCGCGGCACCGGGCCGCACCTGTGCCTGCTGGAGGTCCCGGAGCCAAAGACCGTCAAGAACCGGATGCACCTCGACCTGGCGGTGTCCGGCGAGGGCTCGCCGGACGAGCAGCGGCAGCGGGTGACCCGCGAGGCAGAACGATTGCGGGCCCTCGGCGCGTCCGTGCTCACCGAGTACGACGGGAACCACGTCACGATGGCCGATCCTGAGGGCAACGAGTTCGATGTCTGCTGATCCGGCCATGACGATCACCGCAGCAAACCACGCGCGGCCCGGCGCGCCGCCGCACCCCGCCCGATGATCTCCCGCGAGCTGTCCCGCGCCGAGGCGCGACGCATTGCCGTGCGCGCGCAGCTGCTGGACAGCCCGCGCCCGGCCGACCTGCTCGGCGTGGTGCGGCGCCTGACGCTGCTTCAGATCGATCCGACTGCTGCCATCGCGCCGAGCGCGGATCTGGTGATCTGGAGCCGCCTCGGGTCGTCGTACTCGCCGGCCGAAATGGCGACCGCGCTCGGGGACCGGACGCTGATCGAGCTGCGGGCGATGATCCGTCCCCGGGAAGACGTCGCCCTCTACCGCGCGGACATGGCCGAATGGGGAAGCGGAAAGCTGGTCTACTGGCGACCGTCCCAGCTGGCCTGGTTGAAGGCCAACGACGCGTGCCGCCGGGACATCCTCGATCGGCTCGGCTCCTCCGGGCCGCTGACCTCCCGCGACCTCCCGGACACCTGCGCGGCGCCCTGGAAATCGACTGGCTGGACCAACAACCGCAACGTCACCCAGCTGCTGGAGTTCATGGTGTTGCGCGGAGAAGTCGCGATCGCCGGACGGGCGGGCCGGGGGAGGCTGTGGGATCTGGCCCCTCGAATCTATCCCGACGACCCGGTGGTTCCTGCCTACGAGGCACTGCGCATCCGCAACGAGCGTCGGCTGAGCGCTCTGGGCATAGCCCGCGCCCGCGGACCGGAGTGTCCGGTCGAGCCCCTGGACGTCGGCGAGGCCGGCGAGACAGCCGTAGTGGCGGGCGTCAAGGGCACGTGGCGAGTCGACCCGTCGTTGCTGGGCCTGCCGTTCTCCGGGCGTGCGGCGCTGCTGTCCCCGCTCGACCGGCTGATCCACGACCGCAAGCGCACCCTCGAGCTGTTCGAATTCGACTACCAGCTGGAGATGTACAAGCCCGCCGCCAAGCGCCGATGGGGATACTTCGCGCTACCGATCCTGTACGGCGACCAGCTGGTGGGCAAGCTCGATGCCACCGCAGACCGCAAAGCCGGGGTGCTCCGCGTCAACGCCATCCACCGCGACGTGCCCTTCACCAAGGCGATGACCACCGCGGTCCGCCACGAGATCAATGATCTGGCACGCTGGCTCGAACTGGACCTCACGACGTCTCAATGACTTGGCTGGCCGAGCGAGTCGATTGTTGCAGCGCCCAGGACCCTACCGCCCAGCGCGACGCACTTGCGGCGCTAGCCCCGCTTCGCTCCGGCCCGCCTCGCTCCGGCCCGCTTCGCTCTGGCGGCATGCTCAGCCGCGCATGCGGTCGACCGCGTCGATGAGCACCCCGACGAGGTCATCGAACCGCGCATCCGGGTCGCCGAAGAGCTCGGGCCCGGCCTGCAGCACCAGCGGGGTCTGCCCGTCACCCACCCGCTCGGCCCGCCGCTCTAGCGTGAACCGCTCGTCACCGGCGCCGGCCGCCTGCGCGACCGCCTGCTCCTCGATGCAGAATCCGGCCACGAAGCAGTAGACGAGCGAGTAGCCGCGCATGACGTTCGCCAGCGAGAAGCCCTGCGCGATCATGCGGGCGAGCGGCTCCTCCTGGGCGCGCAGCACCTCGGTGTCGGTGAGATAGGTGCCGGTGAACACCTTCGCCCCGTCGCGGTGAGACAGCAGGATGCGCCGGGCCGAGGTGGCGAAAGCGCGCATGCCGTCCTGCCATCCAGTTTCCTCGGGCAGGGCTGCCAGCTCACCCACGAGCTGGCGCCACAGCTCGGTCGCCATCTCGTCGACCAGCTGCTGCCTGTCCCTGACGTGCCAGTACAGAGCCGGCGCCTGCACGCCCAGGCGGGCGGCCACGGCACGGACGGTCAGCCGGTCGAGGCCGGCCTCGTCAAGTACATCGAGACCCGCCTGCACGATCTTCGCCTTGGTCAGCCCGCGTGCCATCTTGACAGCTTAACAACGTTCAATAATACTCTCGGCACAGGTAATTTAATGTTGTTAAGGAGAGGGGCGCGGCATGAAGGCAGCCGTCGTGAACAATCCAGGAGGCACGCCCGAGTACGCCGACTTCGCCGACCCGGCACCGATCGATGGCCGCGAGCTGGTCCAGCTCGTCGCCTCGGGCATCCATCCCATCGTCCGGTCTCTCGCGGCCGGCCGGCACTATGGCAGCGCGGGCGTCTGGCCGATGATCCCCGGCGTCGATGCGGTGGCCCGCACGAGTAACGGCGAGCTGGTGTACACGGGCTACCCAACCCCGCCCTACGGCACGCTTGCCGAGCGGATCAGCGTGCCGGGGGGCATGCGGCTGCAGCTGCCGGCCGGCACTGACCCCGTGCGGGTGGCCGCTGGCCTTAACCCCGGGCTCTCGTCGTGGCTGCCGCTTACGGTCCGCGCACGCGAGGTCAGCGGGCTCGGCACGGTGCTCGTGCTCGGCGCGACGGGCATGGCGGGCCTGCTGGCGGTCCAGAATGCCCGCGTGCTCGGCGCGGATCGGGTGGTGGCGGCCGGCCGCAGCGAGGCCAGGCTGGCCAGGGCAGCGGACTGCGGCGCGGCGGCGACAGCCCGGCTGACAGGCGACGGGGACGCTGATGCCGAGGCGCTCACGGCGGCCCTGGACGGCGCGTCCCCGTCTCTGGTGCTGGACTACGTCTGGGGACCGCCGGCCGAGTCGGCGTTCCGCGCCCTCGGCCGTCGCGGCCTGTCGGAGGACGCCGCTGACATTGCCTACGTGCAGATCGGCGCCATGGCCGGACCCGAGGCAGCCGTGCCTTCGTCGCTGCTGCGCAGCCGGCGTATCCGGATCACCGGGAGCGGCGCGGGCTCAGCGTCGACGGCCGAGATCATGCGGCAACTGCCTGCCTACATCCAGCACATTGCGGATGGCGTCATCACGGTGCCCGCCCGCGTCGTTCCGCTGTCCCAGGTCGCAGCCGCCTGGACGACGGCGCACGAAGGCGGCGACCGCGTGGTCGTCGTCCCCGGCTGAGCCCCTCGGCTAGCGCCCGGGCACTGGCTAGCGGGCCCGGCTAGACGAGCGACTCGGGGGCCGCGGTCATCGCGCCGCCGGCCTCGCCGGTGTTGACTACGCCGGCTGGCTCGATCAGCAGCACCGTTGTCTCGGCCTCGGCGCGCGGCCGATGCCGCATGCCCCGGGGTATGGTGACCGTCTCGCGCGGCCCGAGCACCAGGGCGCCATCTGGCAGGTCGATGGTCAGCTGGCCGTCGATGACCAGGAACAGCTCGTCGGTATCGTCATGCTGGTGCCACACGAACTCGCCCCGGATCCGGACGACCTTGAGATCGTAGTCATTGAGCCTGCCGATGATTTTCGGCGACCACTGCTCGGTGAACATCGCCAGCTTCTCGTCGAGATTGACCTTGTGAACCGGCATGCCCGCCATCATCCCACGCTGGCGAACAGAGCCAGGGCGTGACGGCCGGCCAGCGGAGTCATGCCGGTCCGGCCGCCCAGCGTGGCCATGGCGTGCTGGCCACGCTGGGTCAGCACGTCATGGCCGAGCGGTTCGCGGCCCAGCTGCTGTCCGGCGAGCCTGCCCGGAGCGTGGCGGCTGTCGTCCAGCGGCTGCTGGCAGTGCAGGGTCAGGACCCCCGCGGGGTGCGGCTTGCCATCCGGTCCAGGTCGGCCGGGCTGACGGCGGCGGACGTGGACCGCGCGCTGACGGATGAGCGGTCCCTGCTGATCACCTGGCTGAACCGCGGCACGCTGCATCTCGTCCGCGCCGAGGACTACTGGTGGCTGCACGCCCTGACCACCCCGCAGCTGGCCACCGCGAGCACGCGCAGGCTGGCGCAGGAGGGCGTGCCGCCAGGCGACGCCGACCAGGCCGTCGCGGTGATCGAGGCGTCCCTCGCGGCGGACGGGCCGCTGACCCGGGCACAGCTGGGCGAGCGGATCACCGCCGCCGGCGTCCGCACCGAAGGCCAGGCGCTGGTACACATCCTGCTGCTCGCTTCGCGGCGCGGCCGCATCGTGCGCGGGCCGATGATCGGCGCGGACCACGCCTACGTGCTGGTCCGTGACTGGCTTGGCGCGCCGCCCGCCCCGGTGGACCGGGATACGGCTTTGGCCGAGCTGGCCCGCAGGTACCTGGCCGGTCACGGTCCGGCAGCCGACCGGGATCTCGCCAAATGGGCCGGGCTGCCGCTGGGGGATGCGCGGCGCGGGCTGACCGCCATCGCGGCCGAGCTCAGCGAGCGCGATGACGGGCTAGCCAGCCTGGCTACCATGCCGGGCGGGCCGGAAGGACCGGGCGTGCCGGGCGCGTCGGGCGGTCGGGGACGACTCGGCGGCCCGGGCGGTCGGGGACGACTCGGCGGACCGGGCGGCAGTCGCGGCGGTAGCGGATTTCCGCCACACCGGCTGCTCGGCTCTTTCGACCCGCTGCTGCACGGCTGGGTCTCGCGCGAGCCGGTCCTTGGCGGGCACCAGGGCGTCGTCACGATCAATGGCATCTTCCGGCCGTTCGCGCTCGTCCGCGGGCGCGGCGCAGCCACCTGGAGCCTCGCCCGCGGGCAAGTCACGCTGGCTCCGTTCGCCCCGCTGACGGCGGCCGACGAGACCGCCCTGCTGACCGATGCCGCCGATGTACTGCGTTTCCTCGGCGAAGGCGGCTCCAGCCCGTCCCCGGTGAGTCGCGGTGACAGGCCGTGATCGCGAAGGATCCGCGCCACCTGACACGCCAGATCCTTCGTGGTAATGGGAAGTGGCGCAGCCGCCCGGCCGGTGGGTCCCAGCGACCGGGAGTGGACCAAGGGCGGCCAGACGGCCCTGATGAGCTTCTGGCACCGGCCGCTGCATGCGATGACCGACGCCTTCACCGCGTCCGGGTTCCGGCTCGGCGTCATCAGCGAGCCGCAGCCGGACTCGGCGGCCCGCGCGCTCTTCCCCGCCGACTTCGCTATCTTCTCGACCCAGCCGCGATTCCTTTTCTTCGTCCTGCGCGCCAGCTAGCGCCGGGCCGGCCTAGGGCGTGCGTCCGGCGTCCGGCGGCCTTCCAGCAAGATCGCTCACTGCTGGTCCTCTTCGAGCTGGTCCAGGTGCACGAGGCCCACGTCGGTGATCCGCTCAGGCGCGGTCCTGTACAGGTAGATCATGTAGATCACGCCGAGGATCATGAAGCCAGCGACCCCGGGGCCCATGTAGGAGTACGGCGCCGCCAGCGGCGCGATGAATGAGAACACATCGATGCCCGCAGCGGTGAGCCACGCAGGCACGAACGTGATGATGCCGAGCACCGGGATGACGATGTGCAGCAGCGGATTAAGGCCGCTGCCGCGCTTGATGAAGAATCCCATGCAGGCCGCGTTCATCAGAATGTAGATCGCGGCAAGGACGATGACCAGGCCCGTGGCCACCATCACGAAGGCGACAACCGGGTCGTAGCCCAGGCCGAGGCCCAGCGTGACGGCGATCGTCACCACGAATGCCGTCAAGATGGCCGCCTGCGGAGTCCGGTGCCGTGGGTTCACCTGCGCGAGGAAGCGCGGGAACGCTCCGATCCGGCCCATCGCATAGGCCGTCCTGCTGGACACGTTCACCCCGGCATTGGCGTTGGCGATGGTGGAGTTGACGATCGCCAGGAAGACGAAGAACCAGAAGGCTCCGTAGAGCGATCTGGCGATGCCCTCCCAGGACGCGCTGCCGGTCCCGGTCGTGAAGGTGCCGAACCTGGCTGGCCCGTATGCGACGTCGATGGCGTAGGTGGTGAACACGTAGAGCGCGCCGATCAGCAGGGTAGCGAGCATGATAGCCCGCGGAATCGTCCGCCGCGGGTTCCTGGCCTCCTCGGCGAGCGGCGCGGCGCCCTCAAATCCGCCGAACGCGAGGATTGTGTAGACGGAGCCGCCAATTACTCCGGCGAGGCCCCTGAAGCCGGGCGGGGTGTACTTGGTAGTGAAAACCGACAGGGTGTTATGACTGCCCGCGTGCACGACCAGGAAGATGGCCAGGACCAGGAAGACCCCGATCTCGAACAATCCGAGGATTGTGCCCAGCCGAGCTGACGTGCGGATTCCGTAGAAGCCGGCAGCGAGCACGATCAGCGCGCCCAGTACCGCCCACGGCCACCAGAGACTGGCTGGATAGCCGTGGAACTCGGCGTTCAGCGTGGCGGCGGTAGTGAAGCCGAGCTGGAGCAGCACAAGCGGCGGGATCAGGAAGCCGACCAGCACGTATCCCCAGGCCACCAGGAAACCGACCGACGGGTGCAGGCCGCGGGCCGCATAGGTCGCCAGGGAGCCAGCGGACGGCAACTCGCGGGCCAGCAGGCCGATGCTGCAGGCACAGAACAAGCACGCGATCAGTGCGAAAACCACGGACAGCGGCAATGATCCGCCCGCGAACAGTACCCCGGCCGGGATTGACGCGGCGATGGCGGCACCGGGCGCCATGTCGGTAATGCTCTGGAACAGGACTTCGCGCAGTCCGATGGCATTCCGGCGAAGACCTGTCGATGTTTCCGTGTGAGCTGCTGCGGCCACTGCTGCCTCCGGTGCCTACGGGGTCTGCGTTACAGCGATGATCCCACGTCGGCCTTCGCGGAAATAGGCCCGGATTGCGGCTGATGCCGCAGCATCGTGACGGCCCGCTGGGCCAGCAGCACGGCCGCGAGCAGGGCAGCCGCCACGATCCCGTCCAGCCAGAAATGATTGGCCGTGACCACGACGACGAGGAGGGTGAGCGCCGGGTACCCCAGGGCCAGCCAGCGCCACCGGCTGGTCGCGGTGCCGATCACCAGGATCGCGACCAGGATGGCCCAGCCGACGTGCACGGACGGCATGGCGGAGAGCTGGTCGGGGTCGAATCCGGCCTGCGTGCCGTAGACCGACTGGCCGTACCTGATCGCCGTGTCCACCATGCCGGCCGCGGGCAGCATCCGGGGCGGCGCCACCGGGATCAGCTGGACGAGCAGGCACGCGCCGGTGAAGACCACCAGCGTGGTCCTTGCCGCCGGGTACCGGTCACGGTGCCAGACGAACAGCCAGATCATGCAGCCGATGAGGACGGGGAAGTGCAGGCCCGCGTAGTACAGGTTGAACGCCTGCACGATCAGCGGGTGGCCCAGGAAGAGATGCTGCACGCTTGTCTCGCTGGGCAGGTGCAGCACCCGCTCGGCGTGCCAGATCCAGCGTGACCTGTCCAGGGCGCCGCCGGGCCCCATGACGGCGAAGGAGCCGGCGAACTGCCAGAGCGCGAACAGCGCCAGCACGAGAGCGGTTTCCTGGGTGAAGACCGCGGCCGCGGCGAGCCGTGGCCGCCGCGCCCGGCGCAGCACGAGGGCGGCAATGGCCAGGCAGCCGGCCAGGATGGCGGCCGCCCGCCAGGACAGCTCAAGATCCGGCACGCGTCAGTCCCGCCTGCTCCATCGTTCATCCCGGCTCCACGCCGCGTTCACGTTGATCAAGGGTACGGCCCGGCGCCGGTAATCGCGGCGTTGCCCCGCGCGGCGCCGGGGAGGAGAATCGGCCGGATGCGACGCAATGATGCCCCGGGTGAGATCGGGGCCTTAGCCGACACGCCTGCCGCGGGCCCGGACGTGCCGCGGCGCCGCCCGGACGATGACCATCTCCGGCAGCGGCTCGCGGGCCTGCGGGCCAGCCATCCGTCCTCGCCGGAGTACCGCGACCGGGATGCAGCGCCGGAGCGGGACGATGCGGAAGCCGAGTCCGGGGGAGCGCCGCCGGATGCCGGCACGGCCAGCCCCGGTGGCGCCGCCGAGGTCGGCGATGCAGCCGCTGCGGATGGCCGGCCAGGCGTGGCGGATGGCGAGCGCGGCAGGGCAGAGGGCCCCGACGGGGCGGGGGAGCGCGCCGGGACGGCGGAGCGCGCCGGCTCCGGTCATGGCCGCGGACCGGCCGAGGGAAAACCGGGCGGCCTGCCCGGGCCGGACGGCGGACCGCATGATGAGCCCGGCGAGCCCGGTCAGGCCGGGCCCGGCCATGGCGAGCCCGCGCGGACAGTGCCGCTGGGTGGCGGCGAGCCTTACCGGCCCTGGTTCTCTTCCGGCGAGCCGCTGGAGCCGTGGTTTACCGGAGATCCTGGCGATCCTCCCGGCTGAACATGGCCGGGTCAGGCTCCTGGCGGGGCAGCGATACCTCGGCGCTCACGTCGCCTGCCAGCCGGACGGTGTCACCGTCGGCGAGCCGCACGCCCGTGCCGGGCAGCACCCGGTCGCCGTTGACGAAGGTCCCGTTCGTCGAGTGCTCATCGCGGATCGTCGCGTGGCCCGCATCATCGACAGTGACCGTAGCGTGCCGCCTCGATACGTTCTCGTACCTGGCGAACGCGGCAGCGACCAGGGAGTCTTCCGGGTCGCGGCCGAGCAGCAGGGATGTGCCGGCTGGCACCTCGACATTGCCGGTCGGGAAAACCAGGCGCAGCACAGCGGGGGAGATCGGTCCCTTCGCGTCGTCCCGCCTGAGGTATTCCTGCATGACGGTCACCGGAGCGGGCGGGTCCTCCTCCCGGGAGCGTCCCAGCGGCAGGTTCGCGCCGCAGGTGAAGCAGATCAGGTCAGTCGGCTTGACCTCGGCTGCGCAGACCGGGCAGGTCAGGGTCGCCATCACATCCTCCAGGACGGTCTGTCATATCAGCCGCCATCGCTTTTCGACGGCATCGGATCCCCAGCCGCAACCACGGCGCAACGGGGACAGGTCAGGACGAGAGCGTAACGCGGTCGCGGCCCGGATGCCGCCCCAGGCCATCCGCCGTGCCGCCTCCTCGCGCGCAGCTGCCGGTCTGCCGGGGCGGCCGGTAGCATCGCTTGCATGGTGACCTTCCTGCTCAATGAGGAGCATGAGGATCTCCGGGCTACCGTTGCCGGGTTCGCCCGTGCCGTGGTGGCGCCGGTGATCGGCGGCTACTACGAACGCGGCGAATTCCCTTACGAGATCGTGGCCGAGATGGCCAAGCTGGGCCTGTTCGGCCTCCCGTTCCCCGAGGAGTACGGCGGGATGGGCGGCGACTATTTCGCGCTGTGCCTCGCCCTGCACGAGCTGGCCAGGGTCGACTCGTCGGTAGCCATCACGCTGGAGGCGGCCGTCTCGCTCGGCGCGATGCCTATCTACCGGTTCGGGTCGGATGCGCAGCGCGACCGCTGGCTGCCTGATCTCTGCCGGGGGGACCGGCTTGCCGCGTTCGGGCTGACCGAGCCGGGCGGCGGCTCGGACATAGCCGGCGGGATGCGCACCACCGCACGGCTCGAGGACGGCGACTGGGTCATCGACGGATCCAAGGCGTTCATCACCAACTCCGGTACGTCGATCACCTCCCTGGTGACAGCGCTGGCGATTACCGGCAGGTCGGGCGAGCGTCCGGAGATCTCCGCGATCATCGTGCCGTCCGGGACTCCCGGGCTCACCGTCGGGCCGGAGTACTCGAAGGTCGGCTGGTGCGCCTCCGACACCAGGGAGCTGGCGTTCTCGTCCTGCCGGGTCCCGGCGGAGAACCTGCTCGGTGAGCGAGGCCGCGGTTACGCGCAGTTCCTGCGGACCCTGGACGAAGGCCGGGTCGCGATCGCCGCGCTGTCCGCGGGCCTGGCCGCGGGCTGCGTCGACGAGTGCCTGGCCTACGTCAGGGAGCGGGCCGCGTTCGGCCGCCGGCTCGGCTATTACCAGGGCATCCAGTTCAAGATCGCGGACATGGAGGCGCGCGCCTACGGAGCCAGGCTGGCCTGGTACGACGCGGCAGCCCGGCTGGTCGCTGGCGATCCCTTCAAGAAGCAGGCCGCGATCGCGAAGCTGACCTGCTCCAACGCCGCCATGGACAACGCGCGCGACGCCACCCAGATCTTCGGCGGGTACGGGTTCATGAACGAGTTCCCGGTCGCGCGCTTCTACCGGGACGCCAAGGTCCTGGAAATAGGCGAGGGCACGTCCGAGGTGCAGCGGATGGTGATTGCCCGCGAGCTCGGCGTGGGTGACGGCGCCTAGCGGCCGCTGTCAGCGGGCCACCAGTTTCTGGACGGCGAGCGGGGTGCCGATCATCCCGGCGTCGTACATCAGGTCGGCGACTCGCTGTACCTGGCCGACGCTCAGGAACGTCGGGTACACGCCCAGGGTGAGCAGCGGCGCGTCCTGCGAGGATATGCCCACCGACTCCGTCAGCGCTGTTTGCACCGGCCCGCGCATGGCGGCATCCGCCTGCGCCTGCAGCAGCGCGGACCTGAATGCCCGCACTGCCTGTGGATGCTCGTGAGCGAATGCACTCATACTGAAGTAGCCAAGAAGCGGCAGGTTGGCGGTGACCCCGCTGCACGAGTCGAGCACCGCCACCGCGCCCAGCCGGCTTTCTGCCTCGAAAATGTACGGCTCCGTGGTGAGGATCGCGTTCACCTTGCCAGTGCTCAGCGCGCTGATCATGTCCCGCTGTGGCGTCGGCTGCCAGGTGATGCTGGTAGGACCGATGCCGTCGTTCCGCAGGACAGCCTGCGTC
>Ga0182015_10003514_pt1 | contig 17527 bp, 9 predicted proteins | sample 712P3MmetaG_FD_120478 | JGI IMG/M metagenome (GOLD analysis project Ga0182015, IMG submission 120478) | Permafrost microbial communities from Stordalen Mire, Sweden - 712P3M metaG | ecosystem: Environmental > Terrestrial > Soil > Wetlands > Permafrost | place: Sweden: Stordalen | collected...
ACCGGCTACCAGAATCTTTGCCAGCTCATTACGCAGTTTAAGATGCGCGAGGCCACGAAAGGCGACGGCGCGGCCACATTCGACGACCTGGGTCAGTACGCATCGGGACTCATTTGCCTTACCGGGGGCGATGAAGGCCCTTTGGCTGCGGCGCTCACGAATGGCGGCGAAGCTGCGGGCCGGGAGACGGTCGAACATCTGACCCGCATCTTCGGCCGCGAGAATGTCTATGTCGAATTGCAGCGCCATCAGGAACGCGAGGAAGAGTGGCGGAATCAAGCCGCTATTCGAATCGCTCGTTCCTTGAAGCTGCCAGTAATTGCCACTAATGGAATTCGATACGCGAACGCATACGATCGTGAGATCCTCGATCTCTTCACAGCTATCCGTCACCATACAGAGCTTGATCGCGCTGGTCGGCTGCTCGCGCTAAATGGTCAACGTCATCTACGTTCGGCACATGAAATGGCAACGCTTTTCCGCGATATACCGGAGGCGGTTGAAAATACCTGCGATATATCTTCTCGTCTCAAATTCGAGTTGAACGATCTCGGCTACGAATTTCCATGTTATCCAGTGCCAGGTGGGGAGACGATGGACAGCTTTCTACAGAAGCGTGTAGCCGACGGAGTTCAACGGCGCTATGGTCAAAAAAAGGATCGGGATTTGCTGGATCGGGCGAAGAGGCAGGTTCAGCATGAACTCACGCTCATTGCAAAACTTGGCTTCGCCGGATATTTTCTCATCGTCTGGGACATCGTTAATTATTGCAAGCGTAACGACATCCTCATTCAGGGTCGAGGCAGCGCTGCAAATTCCGCCGTATGTTACGCCCTCGAAATTACGGCCATCGATCCAGTGGGTATGGATCTTCTCTTCGAGCGTTTCCTGAGCGAGAGCCGTGGAGAATGGCCCGATATCGATCTGGATCTTCCATCCGAAGACAAACGCGAACAGGCTATTCAGTATGTCTACCAGCGCTATGGCGAACTAGGCGCCGCTATGACAGCCAACGTCATTACCTACCGAGGCAAGTCCGCTGCTCGCGAAGTAGGTAAAGCTTTGGGCTTTGACCAGGAATCGCTTGGCAAGCTGACGAGTCTTGTCAGTCATTGGGAATGGCGTGGCAAGACCGATACGATGGCGCATTCATTTCACAATGCGGGTTTCGATATCAAACACCCGCGTATCGCGAAATACCTTGAGCTCTCGATGCGGATTCAGGGTCTGCCTCGACACCTTGGACAACACTCAGGCGGTATGGTCATCTGCCAGGGGCAGTTGAATCAGGTTGTTCCTCTGGAGCGAGCCTCGATGCCCGGCCGTACCGTTGTGCAATGGGACAAGGAAGACTGCGCCGATCTCGGCATAATTAAGGTAGACCTCCTAGGTCTTGGCATGATGGCGGTTCTGAAAGATTGCCTTGAAATGATCCCGCAGCACTATGGCGACCAAATAGATCTGGCACAACTGCCCGAGGACGACGAAGTCTATCGCACACTGCAAGAAGCTGACACAGTTGGCATGTTCCAGGTCGAGAGTCGTGCGCAGATGGCTTCCCTGCCCCGCAATAAGCCTGAAAAGTTCTACGACCTTGTGGTGCAAGTTGCGATCATCCGTCCTGGACCTATCGTTGGTCAAATGATGCACCCGTACATGCGTCGGCGACAGGGAAAAGAGAAGCCCGTTTGCCCCCATCCCATGTTGGAGCAAGTTTTGGCGCGAACGCTCGGCGTACCTCTCTTTCAGGAGCAATTGCTTCGGATGGCCATGGTTGTTGCCAACTTCTCCGGTGCACAAGCTGATGAGTTGCGACGTGCGGTCGGCATGCGTCGTTCTTGGGAACGTATGAAAAGTCTTGAGGGGAAACTGCGGGAGGGGATGACAGCAAACAAAATCGACCAGGCAACGCAGGACAATATTGTCAAGAACATCAGCTCTTTTGCTCTGTATGGCTTTCCTGAGTCCCATGCCGCCAGTTTTGCACTGCTCGCATATGCTTCGGCGTACTTCAAGGTGAAGTATCTAGCAGCTTTCACCTGCGCCATTCTGAACAATCAACCCATGGGCTTCTATTCCCCCGCAGTTCTGGTTAATGATGCACAACGCCATGCTCTGCGTGTAAAGCCAATTGATGTTCAGATTTCGGACTGGCCTTGCACCGTTGAACATGAGTCCGATGGGTCGCTATCTTTGCGCATGGGCCTTGGATATGCAAAGCGACTGCGAAGGCAGTCTGCCGAAGCAATTGCGCAATCCCGTCTTCAGAACGGACCATTTCTCTCGGCAGAGGATCTTGCCATGAGAGTTCCACGACTAAACAGACAGGAGCTTACGACGCTAGCGCACATTGGTGCGCTGAATAAGATTGATGGAATTGCACATCGGCGCGATGCACTCTGGCAGGTTGAGCGTGCCGGGAAGCTAGAAGGGCCATTACTCAGTCAACAAAGTGAATGGCTTAAAGACCATTCGGAAACATCTCCCCTTAGCCAGATGAACACCGAGCAGCGCTTGATCGCTGACTATACGGGAACCGGGCTAACTGTTGGAAGGCACCCAATGTATTACCGACGTCCCGAACTGCGTCGCGGCAATATCCTGTCTGCTCAAGAACTACGAACTCGCAGCGATGGAGATTTTGTGCGGACCGCGGGCTGCGTCATCGCTCGCCAGCGACCTGGTACCGCCAAAGGGTTTATCTTTCTCTCCATGGAAGACGAGACCGGGATCGCCAATGTGATCATCACGCCGGATGTTTATGAAAAAAACCGCTTGCTAGTGACCCGTAGCAAGTTTCTGATGGTCGAAGGACTACTACAGAACCAGGACGGTGTAATCCATGTAAAGGCTGCTAAATTGGTCATGCTATCGGTTAATGTTCCTAAGATAGATTCCCATGACTTTCATTAGTTTTACGCGGTTAATCCAGTTCAACTGCATAACCCAAAACCGTACCCACAATGAGCAGGGCGATTGTATTTACGGTCCGTTCTCAACTTGTAATAACCAGGCCTTCGCGCGAATCGAGCGTTCTGGAGAACAGACATCCGAATCGGTCGTTTGCGGGTTCCTCCAGATTCTGCTTGCATCCGAGGTAGCGTACGGTGGTGAGAACTGAGGCGTAGCCTGGAAGGAATTGAGTCTGCTCCAGCTCGTCTCCGTTGATGTGACACAGCCTTACGCACGTCCTCAGCAGATCGTCGCGCGCGACGCGATCCGGATAATTCAACGAACTGCACGAAAGACCGAATTGCGTAGTTTCTTTTCTGGAGCCTTTCTAGCGCACTCAAGCCCTTATTCTGTTATGGATAATGTGGAAACACTGGTTCTAGCGATCGAGCAGGTGCAACGCGGAGCATATCCCACAAGGGAAATATGCTCCGCGGGAGGATTGGCCGGCTTTTAGTAGAAAAGCTTCAACGCGAACTGAAATAGCCGGGGATTGTTCCTCGTGGAAGTAATCGAGCTAAAACCATTCGAGTTGGTGGGAGTAGCGACGTTGAAATTCAAGTTCCCGGGCTGCCCGAATTGCGGCGTGTTGGTTGTGTTGAACGCTTCAGCCCGGAACTGGAGGCGAACCGTCTCCGTAAAGTTGAAATACTTGAAGACCGATGAATCAAGGTTACTGAAAGCAGGTCCGCGGGCTTGCTGTCCTTGCCCACCCAGAACGGAGTAGTCAGTTTGTCCAATCTGCGTTGCCGGGGCAGGCTGCGAGAGTGCCAGGGGATTCAGCCATTCCTTATAGTTATGCGGCCCGGAATAGAGGCTCTGTCCCGGAACCTTATTTGCAAAGCAGGTGAAGCCTGCAGAGGTCGTAGTGGGGCAAGTGATCGTAAATGGCTGGCCACTCTGATGCCCGGCGATAAAGTTCACCGCCCATCCTCCGAGGACCGCATCCACCGCCCGGTTCGAATTGCTTAGCAGTGTCCTCCCGCGGCCGACAGGCAACTGCCAGGAGCCAGAGACGTGAACTACGTTGGCCGCGTCCGTATCACACAAAGCGTAGTCCGCCGAAATCCCGAATCCAGGAAGCCACTGCGCTCGGTACTGCTGATTCTGTTCCGCCTGGGTGTGTTGATTGGTCATGCATTTGCTCCATGTGTAGTTGGCGAGGAGGGTCAAACCGTAGCTCAGTTGATGCTCGTAGGTCGTCTGCAGTGCGTTGTAGCTGCTGGTCGCGTTGGTGGTCTCAAAGGTCGCATTTCGGGCAAAGTGTGGGTATGGGATGAAGTTCTGAGGGTTGGAGCCAGGCAGCAGGATTTGAGAAGGGGCGTTGTTATATCCCAGATTGTCCAGGTGGCGGCCCATCGTACCGACGTATCCAACCTGAATGGAATCGTGATTGGTGAATTGATCCTGGACGGTTAGATTTACGGTTTGAATGTAGGGAGTCTGGAAGTTTTGCTGACGCCCATACAAATTCAGCCCCTGGCCGCTGTTGATCGTCGGATCCTCCAGATTGAATGCGGCGAGGCTGGTCTCCAAAGTGGCTGTTTGACCTGTTGGGAGCAGCAGCGGGTGTTGGGAGTCGGGACTGTTGAATGTGGAGGTATACACAAAGGGATAATTGGTGCCCAAGGTGCCCCCATAGCCAAGGTTTCCGAGCGCTCCGTACGCCGGCCCATAGCCGCCACGGACAACTAACGTTGGGGTAATCCGGTACGCGAATCCCACCCGGGGAGCAAAGTTGGTCTTTTGTGCACTTCCCAATGTAAGCCCAGAAACACAGTCAAGCGTGATGTTGCTGCTCGTCAACAATGCATTAAATGCAGCGGATCTGGCTACCTGGCAACCTTTGGTCGACATGTAATAGGTTCCGGGGCTGCTGTTGCCGCCCCCGCTTGGGATGAAGTTTGCTTGCCTGCCATTCACTTCGGCATATGGAGTGAAGTAATCCCAACGAATGCCGAGGTTCAAGGTCAGATTTGGAGTGGCTTTCCAATCATCCTGGAAATAAGCTCCCGTGTACCAGCGATGGTCGTCAGTCCCGGAGACATTCGAGCCCCCGAATTGACTTAGACCACCGACATTGTCAACGCCGCCGCCACTGGTGGCGCCGCCCGGAACGGTGGAGGCTATCGGAACCAGAAGCAAATCCGCGATCCCGTTCAAGTTCTGATTGGCGTTGGGAATATCGGAATATTGCCCGTTGAAGGTGAAATTTCCGCGTCCCTGGGGCGGCTGTGAGATGTTCGCTATCAGATCGTCGACCTGGATGCCGGTCTTGAAGGTGTGACCGCGAAGAGCCTTGGTAACACTGTCCGATCCTTCGATGCTGTAAACAGTTTGGATCGTGGGAGTGAAATTGCCTACGCCAATGTGGGTCAAACCACTGATGGTGATGGGAGGGACGCCGCCGTTCTCGGCAACCTGTGGCACGCCAGCGATGCCGTACATGGCCGGAATTCCGAAGGTGTTTCCGTAGATGGATCTTTGGAATTTATCAGAATGGACCATTCCCACGTGCATTTCATTGGCCAGCGTGGAGGTAAACGCAGTGTTGTAGCCCACGGCGAAGGCATAGGCCGGAAAGCTGTCGTTCCGGCCGCCGGTCTCACCCACAGCCTCCCCGGGAAGGCTCGAGGGGACAGATCGCGTAATGAGGCTTCGGTCATACACCCCAAAGAGAGTGTTTTTCTGGCCAATCGTCTCATCAATCCTTATGTCGAAGGAGTTGTCCGTTTCATCCTGACTTGGATCCGTCGAGAAATTATTTGCCAGCACACCAGCCACAGTCGGCGACGGGTAGAGCCCAAGAAGATTGACTGCATTGGAATCGATACGCCCGGCCGGAATAATGTTGAGCTGAGCGGTTGCGCCGACAAAGTTAGTCATGCCAGCGAGACTTCCGGTATAGAACGGATCACGCACGTACACCCCATTTGGGCAGGCCGGATTGCAGGAAAGGCCCGTGACCGTATCGTGCTGGGTAGTTCCGGAGATCAAGCGAGTGGTTGCTGGATCGAGGATGGTGCCATGAGGAAATATACGTCCGAGACCGTCCTTTCCACTTCCACTGTTAAAGTTGATGAGATCCTGCAAGTTGGTGAAGTGACTGTTGATCATGTTCGCGGTGGGGACCGTGCTGGTTGCAGGTGCAGGCGTTACAAGCCGGTCACCCTGATAGTCAACGAAGAAGAATGTCCTGTCTCTTCCGTTGTAAACCTTGGGGATATAGACCGGCCCGCCAATGGTCGCGCCGAACTGATTCTGGTGATATGCCGGCACCGGACTGGTTGGTGTTGGCTTGAAAAAGATGTTGGCGTCGAGGTCAGTGTTTCGGAAGTACTCCCACAAGTCTCCGTGAACGCGGTTGGTTCCCGATTTGATGGCGGCATTGATGACGCCTCCGGTGGAGTGTCCGAATTCGGCGTTGAAATTGCCATTTTGCAGCTTGAACTCCTGAATGGCGTCCGGGGGAGGGATGATGGCGGCGTTGCTTCCGACCGAAGAGCCACCGTAGATCTCGATATTGTCGTTAATGCCATTCAAGCGGAAGTCGTTTTGCCATAAATTAGCGCCGTCGACTGAGAAGTAGGCGCTATCCGTGGATCCCGAGGTGCTGCTGGGGTTGCCCACCGGAGCCGTGGAGGTTCCTGCGGCAAGTTGCCCTAAAGATGTCCAATTGCGACCATTTAGCGGAAGATCATTGACCGTTTGACTGGTGATCGTCTGACCGACCGCGGCATTTTCCGCCTGGAGCAAGGGGGCAGCAGCCGTCACGGTTACCTCCTGCTTTACCGCACCGGCGACGAGTGAGATATCAACCGTCAACGTGTTCTGCACGTGAACTTGCAAGCCATTGTCAACAAATGTTTGGAAACCCGCCGCTTCCCCGCGTAGAGTGTAGGTGCCCGGTCTGATGGCGTTTAGAGAATAAGTCCCGGTCGAAGTGGATTTGGTTGAAAGCACGACGCTGGTCTCATCATTCGTCAACGTAATTGTGGCGTCCGCTACAACCGCACCCGCCCGGTCAGTCACGGTCCCTGTAATCCCTCCCGTATCAATCTGTGCTGAAATTGGATTTGTCGATAGCACCAGGAGGCACAGGAGGCTGGCGAGCCGGAGCATTCCCGGCTCGGGAAGGAAAGAGAAAGATGAAATGTTATTACTGAGCTTTAGCATGGGGAGCCTCCAGAAAGCGCAACATACGATCTTGCTTATTCTTCGTCCTTCCACAGCGCTCCCGTAAGGGGTTTACCCGGTGTTTACACAGGTGATTTTTGGTGACACCCTGCCGCCTTTCCAATTGTTTACAAAAGGGTTAAATTGGAATCGCTCACTTGGACGAGGTGATCGGAAACTGTAGATTCTGTTTACCTAGTGTTGTTCAACATTTGTTACTCTTCACGTGTGAAAACATGGATCAACGGACCAATTGGACTTCAGATTTGGAATCCTTCCCAAAGGGTGCTGTGGCCGATTCCTTGATGCACGCCGAGGCGGTCTGGGAGCCGCTGTGCCTGACGGAAGACCCACGTTGGCAACTGGCCCAGCGGGTCGTTGCCAGCAAGAGCTTCGCGAAATCTGCTCTCCTGTCCAAATTCCTGCTCTACGTCTGCGATCGCGCGCTCAGTGGGAAAACAGACGAGATCAGCGAGAACCAGATTGGTGTTCATGTCTTCCTCAGGAAACCGGGATATAACCCCGGAGAAGACAACATCGTGCGCAACTACGCGCGTCAATTGCGCCAGCGGCTGGACCACTACTTCGAAGAAGAGGGTAAATCCGAGTCACTGCGGATCAGTATTCCGTTAGGCAAGTACATTCCGGTTTTTTCGCCCCATCGACCACCAGAGCCGATACCCATACCCGCGCAAATGGTTGAAACTCTCCCCGCGCTGCCAGGAACTGGCCATGGCGAACTCCTTCCTGCGCTGCCACTTCCTAGGAAAAGCAGTACACGTGTTCGCGCACTCCTTGCGGTCCTCTTTGTGGCAGTTTGCGGAGCTGCCGGATGGAGGGCTCTGAAACGTCCCCATCCAGTGCAAGTAGACCCGTGTCATCCGCTTTGGGCGCAGGTCTTTGACAAAGAACGCCAGACATTCCTGGTGCCGTCCGACGACGGCATTGTCATGTTCCAAAACCTGACCGGTCACTCTGTTCATCTCGCTGAGTACGTTAGTCGAGAGTATCTGTCGATAAAGAGCCCTTTCAATATCGACGCTCAGAATTTGGCCGACCTCGACGCACAACGTTACACAAACATTACAGACCTGGATGCTGTCCTAAGGTTTTCCCGGGTTCCTGAAGCAAATCCTGCACACTTCATCATCCGCTATGCGCGGGAGCTTCACATGGAGGATCTCAAAGATTCAAATGCGATTCTCCTCGGATCGACTTATTCCGACCCATGGGTGGAACTCTTCCAAAAAAGTCTCAACTTCGAATTTGACTACGAACCCCGTCCGAATGCTTCCTTCATCGTGAACAAACACCCTGAGGTTGGAGAGTCTTCGGTCTACACGAATGACGCGACCACGCCGTCGCATCGAACCTATGCTGTAGTTGCTCTTGTTCCTAACTTAAACAACACTGGGTGGGTCCTGATCGTCGAAGGGCTAACGATGGCCGGCACTCAAGCCGCTACAGACATACTCTTTAGCCGTGAAGAGATGCGACCAGTCCTGGAAAAGGCCGCAGTGGGCAATGGTAAGCTGAAACCGTTTGAGCTCTTGATTGAAACCAGAAGCTTCGGATCAAGCTCTCCGCAGGCAAAGATAATAGCCAGCAGGATCTACTCGAAGCTCCCGATGGCATAATTTCTTCTAAAACAAAAAGTCTATTGAGATCAGCAAACCCACGCGAGGACAAGTATGAAACACCGGCCTTCTGTGTCTCCCCTTCCATGGCGTCTGCACTCGGTCCAACGATCTGCAACTGTGGCCATTAAGTTTGCTGCCCTTATTTTCGGCGCTATTTTGCTGGTCGTCGCTACCTGTCACGCTCAGCAATCTCATCCTGACGTTGTCCTGCACAGAACCGTCACTTATGTAGATCGTCAAACCTATATAGAACTCCCCTTCGATGTGCCTGAAGGCATCACTCGTGTAACTGTCGAATCCTCTTACACAGAGCGAGACAAGCACACTACCATCGACCTGGGGCTGTTCGATGGCGAACGTTTTCGTGGATGGAGTGGCGGCAACAAAACTTCATTTACAGTCTCAGTGGCTGATGCCACCCCATCCTATCTTCCTGGTCCGATTCGGACTGGAAAATGGAAGCTCATCCTGGGCGTTCCTAATATCAGGGAAGGCGTGCGCTCTGAATACGTCGCTGAAGTCTATTTCGCACATGCAACAGACTCCGCCTTGGTCTCCACCTTCAGTGATGCCCCCTTGCGCACTGGAGCTGCATGGTATCGCGGGGATCTGCACATGCACGATGCGCACAGCGACGGCTCATGCCTAAGTCAGACTAGGCGAAAGGTTCCTTGTCCTCTTTACAAGACAGTGGAGAGCGCAGCTCGAAGAGGTCTTGATTTCATTGCGATCAGCGACCACAATACGATCTCCCAATTCGACGCCATGCGCGAGTTGCAACCATACTTCGATAATCTGTTGCTCATACCAGCTCGCGAGGTCACAACCTTTCAGGGGCACGCTAACGTATATGGAACAACAGAGTTCATCGATTTTCGACTGACCAGCTCGTATGTTCCCGACATCGATCAACTACTAAAGCGAGTGAGGGACTTGCACGGTATCTTCTCAATTAATCATCCGGGACTCCCCTCTGGAGAGAGTTGCATGGGATGTGGTTGGACGGTTCCGAACACGGACTTTAGTCGCGTGGCTGCGATCGAAATCGTCAACGGCGACGCGCGGGAGGGACCGGGCTCCGGTATTCCCTTCTGGCAGGAACAACTGAATAAGGGGTTCCGCCTCACAGGGCTTGGTGGCAGCGACAATCACGACGCTGATCTCCCACCTGACGCGAGATCAGCAGTCGGCCGGCCAACTACAGTCATCTATGCTCAAGTTCTATCCGAACACGCGATCCTCGATGCACTTCGAGCGGGACATGTCTTCGTCGATGTAGAAGGCACAAAGAATCGCGTCATCGAATTCGAAGCGAAGACAAGCTTGAACACCGCGTCCATGGGAGATTCAATCAATGCCCCTGCTGGACAGCAGGTGCATTTCACCGTCAAGATGATCGCACTCCAAGGCACGTATCCAGAGATCATTCAGGATGGACAGTCTACCGCTCTAGTAGACAAATCGGCATCCAGCAAACCAGAAGAGAGCAGAGGGTTTGACTATGTGAGCGATGGCAAAAGACATTGGCTCCGATTGAATGTTCGATCTTCAGACGGTTCTCTTCTGATAGCCGGCAATCCCATCTATCTCAATTTCTGAAAGCCCCAATCTCATCGACCTTGAAGACCGAGAGAATCTCAGCATTCGTTCCTTCACAGGTATGCGCGATGCGTTTGCCGCCAATGTCGATCAGTACGCCGTCGCCATCTCTTCCTTCGTCGTCGTCAGATCCGGCACAATGGGCGGCAAGGCGAATGCTCTTTTGTCCCTCTGTTTTGAGCAGCTTACAGCAGAACACATTCTTCTATTTCGAACCCTACGAGCTCGTTAATGCCGCTGTGGAGGGCAGCCTATTGTGTGAGGGCTCGGCAATGATGCACAAATCAACTCAGCAGATTCCCTTGCAATCAAAGGGGTTGGTGAAGGGAGCTCTCCGTATGCGCGCCCCCAAGATCGGGCTCCTAGGAGGCAATTAGCGGAAAACTGTACTCGGTGTATATCGTTCCCTTCGCCGCTTCAGCATAGCGTAACGGCCAGGCGCGAGTTGGTATACGACATAGACGGAGTTGTGGTCAGCGTCGGGAAATACTGGGAGCGCGTCTCTCGCACCGCGGCTCGCGCAGCGGCGTAACTGGCTGCTGCGTCAGCAATATTTTGGTTCTCTACATCAATATGTTCTTCAAGCGCGTTCAGTTGGGGATCTTGAAACAGCTCCCACCACTTGCCACCGATCGTGTTGAGAGGCCAGCCCCACTCGTCCAACACGTTGTCAACCTTGTCGCGTTTCATTTGTATTCAACTCCTTATAGGTCGGGGCCGTCCGCATAGTTGGCAAGCAATACTTCGGCCCGATATTGCGGCAATCTGCCAGCAGGCACAGCACGATCCCGTCTCCGGCCGCCACTTTATGATCTATGACTTACCACCGATGTGGCGTAACAATCGCTCCAGCCACCGCAGCCAGAATTTTTGATCAACGAACATTACTTCTGCGCCGTCCATACTCTTCACCAGCACTTAATCTCTGCTTTCGTCTTATCGCGATAAATTGAACGCTGGATTGGGCAGCAGCACTCGCGGGCCAGCGCGGATGCCGGACAAGGGCATGAAAAGCCCCCATCTTGCATTGAGCCCCCCTGATCTAATCTATCGAACGCGCATGAGACATGCTGATGTTGCTATTCGCGTAGACACGGCCCTTCAATTTTATTTATTGCTAATCATTCTGCTTGGCAAGTCATTGGTGTACTGAACTTCTTGGAAGCTTAGGCCGTTCTGTTTTTGCGAAATACTATAACTGCGAGCACAATCACGGCAAGTATGCCGGCTGCAATTCGAACTATTAGTGTTGTATCCATTTTCTCTCTCCTCCATTCATTTAATCTGGTCGATCCTAGAAAGTCTTTGCAATATCTTTGTTTTTGCGCTTATCTGGGCATCACACGCTTGGATAAAAATCCAGAGCGAGCACAGATAAATCAGTTGCAATCGCCGTGCCTAAACATGTGAATGCAGCTTAGATTTTTGTAAGAATTGTTTCACTTTGCTAAGTCCCAAGGCGACAGGGGGATCTGAAGCATTTGTTACTTGAAGGAACGCATATTATTTATGATGTTGAGAATCGCAGGCGCAAGCAAGACAATAAAGATGCACGGGAAGATAAATAGCACGAGGGGGAAAAGGATCTTGATCTTAGTTTTCGCAGCCTTCTCTTCGGCACGTTGTCGTCTCTTGAGACGTATTTCGTCAGAGAACCTGCTCAACGCTCTCACAATTGGAGTGCCGAACCGGTCCGCCTGCGTCAGCATGGTTACAAAGAGCGAGAACTCGTCAATCTGGGTTCGCTCTGCGGCGCTTTTCCATGCATCAAGTCGGGGCTTCCCTGCAAGTTGCTCGAAGTTGATTTGCATGAACTCCTGATTGATATCCGGATGGCTGATCGCTAACTCCTGACCGACTCGTAACATTGCCTGATCCAAGCCCAGGCCTGCTTCCACGCAGATAACTAGGAGATCGAGGGCATCCGGGAGGCTCTTTCTGATTCTCTCTTTGCGCCTCCTCACTTTAATTCCAAGGCGCACGTCCGGTAGAGAGTAGAAGACTGCGGCAAGTGATAATGCCCAGATAAATGTGTTATGGCGAATGAAACTGCCAAGAGCAACGCCTATCAACGGACCTAAGAGCCGGCTCGCAGCATAAGCATTACTGCTCTGACTGCTCCTTAGCCCAGCACTCAACAGTCGCTGCTTTAGCTTTTCGTCCTCCGCAAGTCCAACCCGAGTTCGTAGGATGTTCGCGATGTATAGGATAGTTTCCTGAATACGTTCCTTGTTGCCTATCCTTCTTCGGTCAGTACGGCTGCTCTGTACCATTTCTAGAATTCGCTTTGCGGCGCGCGAGGGCTTTAAGACGACTGGAGCGAGCAGTAAAGTAATAATCAAGAAGACGGTAACTGTGACTGCGATGTCAAAGATTGCGCTCAAGGTTAGACCTCAATTCCATTTACAATCCAGCGAATGACGAATGCCCCGATCATTAGCATCGCAGCACAGAGGTAGAGAAGCTTTTGGCCGTAGGGATCATGCAACAAGATACTGGAATATCCCGGATTGAGGACGTTGATGAGAACAAGCATGACTATCGGGAGAGCGCTCAAAATCCATCCAGTAAGTCTTCCCTGGGCGGTATGAACGCGAATCTCTCCCTGGATTCGGAGTCGCTCTCGAATGACACAAACGGTGCGATCGAGAATTTCGGCCAGGTTGCCGCCAGTGTCCTTCTGCACCAGGATTGCGGTGACTAGAACACGTAAGTCGAGCGACGGTACACGGTCCAGAAGCTGCAACAGAGCGTCGCGCAGAGGTAGGCCGAGGTTCTGCTGTTTGAAGATCTCACGGAACTCGGCCGCCGCAGGGTGCGGGGCATTCTCAGATAGCATTTCAATGGCGCCCACCATGGAATAGCCAGCACGGAGGGCGCGGGCGAGCATGTCGATGGACTCAGCTAGAACGGCATTGAAAGCGTTGATTCGTCTGGAACGCGTGAAGTTAAGAATTCCATACGGCAAACTGCCGAGAGCAATCGCCATGGCAATGTCAAGTACAACGAAGCGTGTGAAGAGCCATGCGGTGCCATATCCGGCGACGGAAAGAGCAAGGCTTCGCAAGAAAAGGATGGTTACAGTTGTTGAACTGTTTGCCTGCATGATGTGAGTCTGCAACCTCTGGGAGAATTGGTAACGCTTCACCATCTCTTCGAGCCGGCTGAACCTGCCCGTTATGGGTGTCTTTAGCAGCTGCTCAGCGTTCGGACCAGTCCCGAATTGGTTCACTGCTAATGACTGGATCGACGACATGCGCCGATCAATTGATTGCTGGAAAGGCGACCGGCGCGTAACGACGAGCACCAGCGCAAAGGTTGCTGACAGAATAGAAACAAAACCTAGAACGAGAAAACCCATTCCTTAACTCCTAGACTTCCATCGTGTAATCAAGCAGACCTGTGGGCAGTGGAATTCCAGCGGCTTTCAATTTGTCGCCGAACTTTGGGACTATGCCGGTTGCGCGGAAGCGGCCTTTCACCTTCCCGTTTGTCCCGAGACCTTCCTTTTCGAAGACGAAGATCTCCTGCATGCTTATGACGTCGCTGAACGCACCGGTGAGTTCGGTGATATGTGTAACCCGGCGCGAACCATCACTCATCCGGGCTATCTGCACGATGAGATGAATAGCGGATGCAATCTGGGCGCGAATCGCCTTTTCCGGAAGCCGCACGCTGCTCATCATTGCCAGGGTCTCCATGCGCGCCAGAGCGTCGCGCGGGGTGTTGGCGTGAATGGTCGTTACCGATCCGTCGTGGCCCGTGTTCATGGCCTGGAGCATATCGAGGCACTCCTCGCCACGGACCTCGCCGAGAACAATTCGGTCGGGACGCATACGAAGCGCGTTCATGACCAATTCCCTTTGTCGCACCGCACCCTTACCTTCGACGTTTGGAGGCCGACACTCAAGTCGCACGACGTGTTCCTGCTTCATTTGCAATTCGGCCGAGTCTTCGATGGTGACGATGCGTTCGTGTTCGGAGATAAAGCCTGAGAGCACATTAAGCAAGGTTGTTTTCCCAGCGCCAGTGCCCCCAGAGACAATGATGTTCAGTCGTGCCTGGACGGCTCCCTTCAAGATTTCGAGCATTGGCTGGGTAAGGGCCTTGTTACGAAGCAAATCTTCTGCGGTCAACGGCGTTGCCCCGAACTTGCGAATGGACAAAATGGGACCGTCGACTGCCAGAGGCGGAATGATGACATTGATGCGAGATCCATCTTTCAGGCGTGCATCCACCATCGGAGAGGACTCATCTACTCGCCTACCTACCGCCGAAACAATCTTGTCGATGATGTGCATCAGGTGTCGGTTGTCCTTGAATACAACGGAGGTCTTCTCAAGAACTCCACGGCGTTCGACATAGACCGAGTTGTATGTGTTCACCAGAATGTCGTTAATAGTGGGGTCTTGAAGCAAGGGCTCCAATGGACCAAGCCCGAAGACCTCATCGAGGACCTCTTGGGCAAGCCGATCCCGCTCCGTTGACGAGAGGGGAATATTTTGCTCGCCGATCAGTTGATGAATTACGACGAACAGCTGTTGTTGAGAAGCGCGATTCTCGTGCATGAGGCCAATTTTTTCGAGATCCAGCCGCTTAATGAGTTCCTGATGTACCGCGGACTTGATCTCCTGCTGCACCTTTTCGGCTACAGGCCTCACGGCCCTCACGATGGGAGGGATTACCCTGGTGCTCACGTTGATGGCTACTTCGGACATTTCTGAACCCTCGTTGCTTCATCGACTTGCAATACTTCATCTCCACAGTGCAAATCGCTTCTTGACTGGCCTCTGAGCTTGCGCCTCAGTTCCTCCAGCGAGTGCAGTCGCCCATTTCATCAACTGAACCGAAAAATCCGATTTGCTGGCGAACGGCACGGGTTCGCCAATGTTGACCGATTCGACCAATTCCTTGTAGTTATTAGCGATCTTAATGGCAATTTGCAGCCGGACTGCTTTTTCGATCTGCTCGATGGTGACTGCTTCGCTGGAGGAGTAACGATTTATGATCAGTTGGAGTTTGTCTGTCGCCTGTTCATTCTGAATTAGGCCATCCACATAACGGGAGAGGTCGCGAATGGCGCCGATCTCCGGTGTAGCGACCAGGTACACCAGGTTTGACAGAGCAATAATGGCGAGGCTTATATCATCGAAAGACGCCTCGCAGTCAAGCAAAACGAAATCGTACTGAGTGCTAAGAAACTCCAGCGTCCGTTCCACGGATTCTGTGTCAACATTCCTCAAGCTTCCATGCACATCAGGTGATGAGAGTACGTCCAAACCGCTGGCATGTGTTGCTATAAATCCGCGGAGTAAGTCTTGATCCAGACGGCCTACGTTCCGGACCAGCTCATTGAATTGATGATGATTGCCATCCAATCCTAAATAAAGACACACATGACCTAACTGCGCGTGATTATCGATGATTAAGACCTTCTTCTTGAAAGCTTGAACAAGAGACATTGCCATATGAACCGCCAGGGTAGTGGTGCCAACTCCGCCCTTCGCTCCAAAGAATGACAAAATTTTTCCGGAGTTCCGGACATGCGCTATTGTGGTCGACCAGCGTTGGTCGAGCCGGACAAGCATCTCGGTGAACTCGCCATAGTCGAAGGGCTCGGCCAGAAATTCACTGAAACCCGCTCGCATTGCGCGTAACAGAAGATCGGGATCGGTCGCTGAAGATAGAGCCACAATTGCAAGCTTGTGATAGAAACTGCCGCGCAAAAATTCCGCGGTCTCAAGCGCGAGGTCAGGATTCTTATCGAAGTCAATCACAACAATGCATGCCTGGGCATTGATGGCTTGCTCAGTAAGGTGCGGCCTGTTGGTCGTCGAGAAATAACTCTCGAAGGTCATCCGGATCAAGGCCCACGGCATATCGGCAGCGGCCCGGCGGATCTCCCCCACCGTATCAGGATCGACATTCACGGTAAGCATCGCCACGTGAATTGCACTTGAAGATTGATTCGGCTGCTTCACTGCTTGCCTCCGGTTTTGCTTTCCCGTTGGGTGGTCGATGTTCCATCGCTCTTGGTTTGGTCAAATTGAGCGGAGTCGAGCATCGGCACGGGAAATTTTGGCAGGGCTGCCGCAGTCATATCGCTCAGCGGATCGACCACTGTTGGCGTCACAACGACCACCAATTCCACGACCGAGTGATTAATGTTCTTTGACCGGAATAGTTGACCGAGAACCGGCACAGCGCCAATGCCGGGCATCTTGCTGAACATGTCCGTAGTGCGGTGATCCAACAGCCCTGAGATAGCGAAGCTCTGTCCGTCTCGCAATTCAACCTGTGTCTCTGCCCGGCGCGTGGAAATTGCGGGAATCGTGTATCCGGAGATCGTGACGGCGTTGGTGTAATCCAATGCGCTCACTTCGGGCGAAACTTTTAGCTGAACAGTTCCATCCTCATTTACGACAGGCGTGAAATCCAATTTGACCCCATAGGAGCGAAACTCAATAGTGATAGATGTGAGGCCGCCCGATGACCCCTGAACAACAGGAAAGGGAAACTCCCCGCCCGACAGAAACGAAGCTTTTTGCCCGCTAATCGTAATAATTGTTGGTTCAGCAAGGATTTGGAGAACCTGTTTATCCTGAAGATCCTGGAGGGTCACGCCGACGTTTGCACTGGTGTTATAAAAAAGCAGATTTAATGGGCTACTTATACTCAGTGACAGCGGGGTGGAGTTTGGCGTGGTACTGACCGAGGGAAACTGCCCAGTTTGAACGGCGCTCGTATTCTTGCCGCCGGTGAAGAAGTTGATTCCAAACTCTTCGAGCTTCGAGCGGTCAATTTCGATCATCTGAACCTTTAACTTCACCTGTCGAGGGTGCGGCTGTTTTACGACAAGGGAGTTCACAATATTTTTTGCGTATAGACCGGCGAGCTTGGCGGCCGCATCCGAGGACGCATCGCTCGAAACAGTGCCGGAGAGGCATATGTGATCCTGCTGCGCTTCTACTTGAATGTTGTCCTTTGGCAGCGCCTGATGAATCTCCTTTTGAAGGCTCACAACATCCAGGTCGGACGAAACCGCATACGTCTGCGAGCGCCCCGCTTCATCCCAAAGGATAAGACTGCTCACGCCCGGTGCTATCGCCGTAAGTACGACCTGCGACGGGCTCGACGTGAAAGAGTCTACGGCCTTAGGC
>Ga0182015_10003515_pt1 | contig 17525 bp, 15 predicted proteins | sample 712P3MmetaG_FD_120478 | JGI IMG/M metagenome (GOLD analysis project Ga0182015, IMG submission 120478) | Permafrost microbial communities from Stordalen Mire, Sweden - 712P3M metaG | ecosystem: Environmental > Terrestrial > Soil > Wetlands > Permafrost | place: Sweden: Stordalen | collected...
ACGCGTGGCTACACTGTCGCCGCGATTCTCAGTTACGCAGGACCCAAGTTCGAAGCGCGCTTCGGCGAAGCACTCATGCCCACCGTAGCGAACGGCATCAATCTCGATGCCGATCTGCGCCGCGCCCGCGCTGAAAATCTGGAGCTGGAATGGAAACCCCATTGGTTTCAGGGGCTCGACACCTTCATCCGTCCTCTGGCTTATCTCAATCACGCCAACATGGGCGATTACGGTCAGGCGATCGCCGCGTTTGAGAATGGTGCCGACCGGATACCCGATATCACCCTCCACCGCCGCCAGGGAACCTTGAAACAGGGCTTCGGTCTCAATCTCGAACAGCAGTTGCCCGCCAACTTCCGTGTCTTTCTGCGCACCGGATGGAATGAGGGACATCACGAATCGTTTGCCTACACTGAGATCAACAGCACTCTGGCGTTCGGCGCGGAACTCACTGGGGACGCCTGGGGCAGAAAAGAAGATCAGGTCGGAACCGCTTTTGAGACTGGTGGCATCAGCAGCAAGCACCAGCAATATCTGGCGCTGGGCGGATTGGGGTTCATCCTCGGCGATGGCCGCCTGAACTACGGCCGCGAAGCCGTGAGCGAGACCTATTACGATGTCCATGTGGTGAGCGGCCTTTACATGGCGGTACAGCTCTCGTTTGTCGACAATCCAGGCTACAACCGGGACCGGGGGCCGGTCGTCGTTCCCGGGGTACGAGCGCACATGGATTTTTGAGTGCATCCACCGGGCCCACGTTCGGCATCTCTGTATCATTCAGGCTATGGCAAACCAGAATCCATCCCGACGGAGTAAGAAGGCGCCCCCTCTTGGGGAAACTGGCCAGGAGTCGCTCTATCTGCGCTTCCTCAGTGAGAAGCAGGTGAGAGTCACGGTGAAACTCCGCGACGGGGAGAGCGTTTCCGGGTGGATCGAATATTTTGACGACACCATGATCCGTCTCACCCGCGAAGGGCGGCCGAATCTGTTTATCTACAAACACCAGATTCGGACCATCAGCGAACGCGGCCGCCGCGAAGCAGGCAACATGAACGGCATTGTGAGAAGCGCGCCTTGAGCAACTTTCCACCACAGCTTGATCTTGGTTTTGCGGCCGGCGCGGCGCCCATAGCTTTGCAGGCCGGCGAACTGCTTCGCGGCTACTTCGAGCGAGGCGTTACCGCGGAATACAAGGGCGATGTTGACCTGGTGACCGAAGCCGATCGCGCTTCGGAAAAGCTCATCGTCGGCCGGCTTAACGAGCAGTTTCCCGATCACGGGATCTTTGGTGAAGAAGGCACCCGCTCCGGTCTTGATCGCGCCTATCGCTGGTATGTCGATCCACTCGACGGCACCACTAATTTTGCCCACGGTTTTCCCTTCTTCAATGTCTCGCTTGGCCTCGAACATCGCCCCCTCGGACTGTTGCCAGATCAGGACGGGGAATTGGTGGCGGGGGTCGTCTACGATCCGGTCCACGATGAGCTGTTCGCCGCGGAAAAGGGGAAAGGTGCATGGCTCCAGCAAGCTTCCGGGGTGAGCCGCCGGCTGCATGTCTCGCCCATCCAACAATTGCAGGAGAGTTTGCTCTCCACAGGGTTTCCCAGCCACAAGCGCCATGCCAATCCGAACATCCAGTTTTATCAGCAACTCACGCTCCGCTCCCACGGCGTGCGCCGGGCCGGCGCGGCGGCGCTCGATCTGGCCTATTGCGCAGCCGGCCGTGTCGAAGGCTTTTGGGAATTCAACCTGAACCCGTGGGACACCGCTGCCGGCGTCTTGCTGGTGCTGGAGGCGGGCGGAGCCGTGGTCCGCTTCGATGGCACCCCTTTCCGTCTCGATAGCCAGGAAGTTCTGGCCACCAACGGTCTGGTCACCGGCGAGATTCTTGGCTTCTTCGCAGACATGTTTGCCGGCCGTGGAATCGAGCCCGTGCCCACCGCCGCTGAATTCGCCGCGCGCCGTCTGGCGCGCGGGTAGCAGTTTCGGAATTGGTGTAGACCGAAGCCATCGGCGTTTACGTGGTTTTCTCTCAAGGAAAACCACACCTCGCGATCTTTATCAGGCCACGGTAATTCCGAAACTGCTCTAGCAGTTCGCAATGAGAGCAGTTCGCAATGACTGTGGCGCGAGCTGTGGTTTTCGCGAAACTGCTTTGGACCAGCCTTGCGCTCTCCATGTCTGCTGCTACAATTTGCTTTGACTTAACCGCCTTCGGGAGACAGGTACCTATGACTTACGTGATCGCAGAACCCTGCATCGGCACTAAAGACACAGCCTGCGTCGATGCCTGCCCGGTAGATTGCATTCATCCCAAAAAAGATGAATCGAAGTATGGCGAAGTCGAGCAACTCTTCATCGATCCGGTGGAGTGTATCGACTGCGGCGCCTGCGTCCCCGTATGCCCGGTGTCCGCCATATTTGCTGGGGACGACCTGCCCGAAAAGTGGTCGGGCTTTGCCGACAAGAACTCCAGCCACTTCGGTCGTTAGCGTCTGTTACCCGGGGACTGTCCGACCCGGGTCCACGGCCGGTAAGCTGCTCTAGCCATGATCGCTCACCAGGTCGAAGCCGTTGTCTTACGTACCTGGCCTATCCACGAAGCCGATCAGATCGTTTCGCTTTTCACCCGCGATTTTGGCAAGATCAAGGGTGTCGCCAAGTCGGCGGCGAGGTCGCGGCGGCGCTTCGGTGGAGCGCTCGAACCAATGACCCACGTCCGCGCTCACTACGCGGAAAAGCCCAGCCAGGAGCTGGTGCGCCTCGACTCGTTCGACATCCTCCATTCGCCACTGGCCGAGCCGGTCGATTATGCGCGGGCCACGGCCCTCGCTTTTTTCTCCGAGGTACTGGAGCAGACGCTTCCTGACCACGATCCACACGACGTGGTCTTTCGCCTGCTCCTCTCTGTGCTGGAGCAAACCCGTGTCGATCACATCTGGATGCCAATCACTTATTTTGCCCTTTGGACCACGCGGCTCATGGGTTGGCTCCCCGACCTAAGCCGATGCCTCTTCTGCGGTGCCTCGCTTGCCGGCCAGCCGGCATATTTTCACTTTTTCTCCGATGGCCTGGTTTGCGCTGACCATCAGCAAATGGGAGATAAAGGCGCGCACGGCGCCGTGCTGACCCCGGATTCGCAGGTCCTGGCGATTCGTATTTTCCGCTCGCCCGCGTCTGCCTTTGCCACGGAAGCGTGGCCTCGAAGCCGCGGTGCCGATCTGCGCCGCTTTGCCATTCAAAGCCTGGAGCGCCACCTGGAGCGAAAGCTCACCACTGCCGCGGCGTTGTCGCGGCTGGCCGGTTCCTAAAGCAGACCAGCGAGTTCATGTGCTTTCCAGCAAAGCCATCTCTTCCCTGGTCTGGATCCGCCGGCCAGCCCCGTTTTCGTCGATGGAAAATTCCTCATCCTCGACTGAATCGTCAATCAAACGAAAACGAGCAAGCATCTCCTGAAGCTGTGTCGCTTTGCCGGCCAACGACTGAGCCGTGGAAGTGAGTTTCTTAGCCTCCGCGGAATTGCTGTGGGTGACGCGGTCCATCTGCGTGACAGCTGAGGTGACCTGCCCGACTCCCGTACTCTGTTCCTGGGATGCACTTGCAATATCGCCGACAAATTTGGTGACTTGCTGTACCGATCCAACCAGACCCTGCAAGGTTTCACCCGAGCGATTCACTAACTCAGAGCCTCTTTTAACCTTCCCCACGGAATCGTCAATCAGACTCTTGATCTCCTTTGCGGAGGAGGCGCTACTCAACGCAAGATTGCGGATCTCGTATGCGACCACAGCAAAACCACGCCCTTCATCCCCTGCGCGTGCTGCTTCAATCGCCGCGTTCACCCCGAGAAGATTGGTTTGGAAAGCAATCTGGTCGATGGCGGAAACGATCTCCCCGATTTTCACCGAGGCAGCAATGATCTCGTCCATTGCTGCGATGGCGGCTGCAACCACCCCGCCGCCTTTCACGGCGGCCGCGCAGGAATCGCGCGCCAGTTGATTGGCTTGCATCGCGTGATCGGCATTGTTCTTCGCGGCTGCGGTAATCTCCTCCAGGCTTGCCGAAGTCTCCTCCAGGCCTGCGGCCTGTTCCTCAGAACCGCGTTCCAGCGCTTGCGACGCAACGATCAATTCCCGCGAAACAAGAGTAAGTTGGCCGGTCGTCTCATTGACCTCTAACAACGCAGATCGCGTCGATTCCCAGGACTGATTCAGGGCTGTCGCCATTTCTCCAAGCTCATCTTTGCTGTCTACTTCCAGTTGCCCGGTCAGGTCCCCTTGTGCGGCTCTTAGCAGCAGTTTCATCATCCGGCCGAGCGGGCGGGAGATCATCCTGGTCATGAACAGGCTAAAAACCACTCCCAGTACCGCCGCGCCTGTCGCGAGTGACAGCGAGGTAAGACGCGCCGTTCTGTACATAGCCTGGCTTTTCAGCCGCGATTTCCCTGCGTCATCTTCCCGCAGACGGCATATCTCGGCAATGGTCAGGTTAATGTTGTTGGCCAGCGAGTTGGTCTCCTTCAGTGCTGTCTTGGCGCCCGCCTGGTCGCCATTTGCGAGGGACTGAAAGACTTTTGCTGCCTCATCCTGGAACAGGGGCAGCTCTCTCCGCACTTCTGTCACCTTCTGCTTGCTCAGGGTATCCACGAATGCCTTGTCAGCCGTATCGAGCGCGTCTTTGACTGAAATTTCAAGCTCACCCAACGTTTCCTTCTCGTCCTCGAGGGCGTCCTTGTCCCCATTCGCCAACACTGCGTCGCGAAGCACACGGGTGCATTTCACCTGAAAAATGGCGGCTTCCTTGATCGCCGAGATGGCGGAGAGGTCGTGACTAAAAAGCGATTGGGCGCTCGCATTCAGCAGCGACATCCGTGTCAGGCACTGGTAGCTCACCACCCCAGTAATGGCTACCAACACCCCAAAGGCGGCCACCAGCTTGGTAGTCATACGTAAATCGCGCAACCGTACCATCGATTTGGACCTTCAATTCCTATGACGGAAGTCCGATGACGGGTTCGTGGAAGAGACTGGCCCGCAAAAGGGCCTTCGGCAACGTGTTCCTAAGCTCTCCTATCGGCACGTTGCCCGCAGCCTTGATTCGCGCCGACAGACATTCCCTGACCTTGAAATTTTGCTTTCTTTTGCCGATAGGCGCTTTACGGTGCTATCGCCGCCCAATCAACCGTGCCCCAGCGGTCCGGTGGATTGAATGCGTTCTCGATGGACCCGGTGTCGGCCATAGCATTTTTTCGTAATGGTGTAGACGGAGTAGCTGAACTTGACGTGGCCATTCCGCCGAAACCGGGGCCCCCGGGGCACGCGGTCTTTGCGTGCCTGGGGTGGAAAACCGGGGCCCCCGGGGCACGCGGTCTTTGCGTGCCTGGGGTGGAAAACCGGGGCCCCCGGGGCACGCGGTCTTTGCGTGCCTGGGGTGGAAAGAATGGCCGCACCTAGCCGATCTCACCAGACCACAGTATTACGAAAAATGCTTTAAATGGATCGACCGGCCGAAACTGAATGGAGTCTGCTCCAATGAAAACGCCAACCCGCGCATTGCTCCTGATACTCGTCTTGGGCATGGCCGCATCGGTCCCAGGCTTTCTATCTGCGGCCCGGTCGAGCGCCGCCGCCAATAATGTCCCAACCTCGACCAATCTAGGGCGGGCTCATTGGAAGCAGAAATACATCCGGCCCGCACACACACCGTTTCCCGCCGACAACCTCTACTCAAAAGACCGTGAACTATTGGGCAAGACCCTCTTCTTCGACCCTCGGTTATCTCAGTCGGGTTCGATTTCTTGCGCCAGTTGTCATAATCCTGGATTTTCCTGGGGCGACGGCCTGGCAAAAGGCGTAGGTACGGGCATGAAACAACTCGGTCGACGGTCGCCGACCATTCTCAACGCCGCATGGTCCGATCTTCTGTTCTGGGATGGACGCGCCGACAGTCTGGAGATGCAGGCGCTAGGTCCTATTGCTTCACAACGGGAAATGAACATGCCGCTCGATGCAATGGTGAAAGTGCTGCAGGGAATCCCGGAGTACAAGACCCTTTTCGCCGCCGCCTATCCGGGGGAACCCATCAACGAGAAGACTGTGGCGCGGGCCATCGCCACCTTCGAGCGCACCGTCGTCTCCGGTCAGGCGCCCTTTGATCGCTGGATCTCTGGAGACGAAAGCGCCATCAACGAGGGCGCCAAGCGCGGCTTCGATCTGTTCAACGGCAAGGCCGGCTGCGTGCAATGCCACTCCGACTGGAACTTCACCGACAACGGATTTCACGACGTAGGGCTAGAGGATAGCGATCGGGGCCGCGGCGACCGCCTGCCGCTGGAAGGCATGCAGTTCGCCTTCAAGACGCCCACCCTTCGCGATGTCGATCGTCGTGCTCCCTACATGCACGAAGGTAACGAACAAACCCTGGGAGAAGTCATTGACTTTTACGACCGGGGTGGCGACGCCCGCAGGAAGAGCCTCTCGCCGGAGATGGTTCCGTTACACCTCACGGCGCAAGAGAAAACGGATTTGCTCGCGTTCCTGAGTACGTTAACCAGCGTTGACAAGCCAGTAGAATTCCCAATCCTTCCCAGATAAAGAGGCTACGAGTGATCCTTCGAAAAATGCTATGCATCCTTCCCGCGATCGCTCTTGCCGGGCTGAGCGCCCTCCCGTTGCTGGCCGCGGACCATGTGGTCAACCAGCAGGACCGCCACTTTTCTCAAACCGAAATCACCATCAAAGTGGGCGACACAATCAGCTTCAAAAACGACGATGAAGTGACCCACAATGTATTTTCGACCACCCCCGGGATGGAATTCGATCTTCATCGCCAGGCCCCCGGCGCGTCGTCGACGATCCCGTTCGGCAAGGTGGGAGACGCCGAGGTGGATTGTTCCATTCACCCCCGGATGAAACTGCTGGTCCACGTGACCAAATAGCCGGTGTCCCCTGCTCGCAGAGTCCTCATCCCTTCATCAAGGGGAGCTCGATTGATGATCCCGAAACTGTCTGCTGCCGTGGTCGGATTAGCCGCGGTGACCCTTGCCGGCTTTTCCATGGGCCTCGCCATGCGCGTCGCGCAAAATCCTCCTGTGATTGCCGGTCGCCCCATCGAGGCACACCTTGTCGTGCCCAGCGATGTGGAGAAGATTCTCACGCGCTCCTGCAAGGACTGCCACTCCTACGAGACCCGCTGGCCTTGGTACAGCCGGCTGCCGGTGGTATCCGGCGTTCTCGCGGACGATGTCAAACATGCTCGCTCCTACATGAACCTCTCCGATTGGAGCGCCATCATCGCCAGGGGCAAAGGGGAAGAGGGCGCGGCCCTGAACGGCATCTGCGAGGAATTACGATCGGACGCAATGCCGCTGACGCGGTACCGGAACATACATCGGCATACTCACTTGACTGGAGCAGAGGTGGAGACCGTCTGCCGATGGACCCAAAAGACCGCGGCCGCCTCGGTCCACTGACGGCGGACTTTGATGCTAAGCCGGAAACCCGCCGATAGGGTATGCAGGCAGCGAAACGCACCTCCGGAAGCAGGGAGACCCTTCATGAAATTTTACTTCGCTCTGGCCTCACTCCTTACCGCCCTATTCGGAACACTCGCCCCTTCGGCTGTGGGACAGACCCGCGTCGCCGGTCACATCGGGTTCGTCCTTCCCCTCGTCACCCAGTCCGACGGTGCCACCACTACCATTGCAGACGGATTCTCCATCGGCTTTCCAACCGGAATCACGCTCAAGGGACCGGGCCGGCTGGCCTTCGACTTGGAATTCGTCCCGTCGATTCAAAAATCGCCGCGCACTGTGTCCCTCACTGTCCATCCCGGCTTCGTCGAAGCCGTGGGCCGTGGGTTCGCAGTTGGGGTGCGCGCAGCCTTCGTGGTCGACTCCAGCACCTACGGATTCACCCCCCTGGTCAACAAGAGCTGGCCCATCGAGAAGCCCGGCCTGCTGAAGGCTTACTTCCTCGAGGCCGACCTGCCGGTGCGTTTCGATCGCCCCACCGGAGGACCCGCCACCACTCCCGTTACCTTCGCCATGCACTTCGGTGTGGGCTTCTAGATCACTCGTTGAGTTCCCGTTACTTCGCGGGCGGGCGCTATATGCATCTAGCTGGCTTGACCGGCTTGTCCGCTTTAGCGAAAGCCGCCAGCCAGCGGGGGGCAAATCCATAGCGCCTCTTGCGGTACCACCGCGACCCGCGATTCCCCTCTCCTCTAACTGTTCAGAAGCGACCCCACTATGCCGCCCACGACTCCGCCTTCGGTCCGCTCCCGCGTCGCCGAAGGCATGTACTGCTGCAGTTGATGCGCCAGTTTGGCGATGGGCAGCGTCTGCAGGTACACCCGGCCGGGGCCGGTCAGGGCGGCGAGAAAGATACCATCTCCGCCGAAGATCATGTTCTTGATTCCGGCAATCCGCGTGATCTGGAACGCAACGCTGGACTGGAAGGCTCCCACGTGACCCGGATGAACCCGCAACGTCTCTCCCGGCTGCAGATCCTTGACAATGAGCTCGCCTGACAACTCGATCCAGCACGCGCCTTGTCCGGTCACCTTCTGCAACAGAAACCCGTCGCCGCCGAACACTCCCGCACCCAGCGACTGCTGGAAGCCAACCCCGAGCGAAACCTGCGGAGTGGCGCAGAGAAAGCCATGGCGGTGAATCAGGTATTCCATCCCGGGACCAACCTGAACCGGCTGGATGTGTCCCGGAACCCGGGTCGCAAACGCAATCTCGCCCCGCCCGCCAACCGCGCTGTACTCGGTCATGAACAGGCTTCCACCGCCCGCCACCCGTTTCAGGGCACCGAAAAATCCGCCTCCCCCGCCAAACTGGGTGTGCGTCTGCATCTGGATCGTACTGCTCATCCAGGAAAGTTCTCCGGCTTCTGAAATCACGGTCTCGTTCGGTTCCAGCATGAACTCCAGAACCGGCAGGGTAGTGCCGACAATACGGCTTTGCATGGCAGACTCCTCCTTGGAACGAATGGGAAACCAGTTTAGAGCAGTTTCGCAATGGATGTAGACCGAAGGATAGGGCCTTTACGTGATTTTCCCTCAAGGAAAAGCACTCCTCGCTATTTTTATCAGGCCACGGTAATTGCGAAACTGCTCTTAGAGCATGCGCGCATCGAAGACACCGCAAGAGTTTGATTTAGAATCCAATGCGTGGCTTTGCAAGTAACTAGCGCTCTTACCTTCCAGGAACTCCTCTTTCGTCTGCAAACCTTTTGGGCCGAGCGCGGATGCGTGCTGCAACAGCCGTATGACGTGGAAGTAGGCGCGGGCACCATGTCGCCGGAGACCTTTCTCCGCGTTCTTGACCCGCGGCCGTTCTCCGTGGCCTACGCGCAACCCTCCCGCCGCCCCGCCGACGGGCGCTACGGCGAAAACCCCAACCGCCTCTTCAAGCACACCCAGTTCCAGGTCGTCCTCAAACCCCCGCCCGGCAATGTGCAGGAAATCTACCTGGAATCCCTTGCCGCCATCGGCGTCGACCTGCGACAGCATGACCTCAAGTTTGAAGAAGACAACTGGGAATCGCCCACGCTGGGCGCCTGGGGTATCGGCTGGCAAGTGATGCTCGACGGCCAGGAGATCACCCAGTTCACCTACTTCCAGCAATGTGGCGGCCTCGATCTCGATCCCATCTCCGCGGAAATTACCTATGGACTGGAGCGCATCGCAGCCTTTCTCCAGGACGTTGACTCCGTTTATGACGTGCTTTGGACCCGCACTCCCCGTCCGGTCACCTATGGCGAGGTCCGCCATCTCGAAGAGGTGCAATTCTCGGTCTATAACTTCGAAGACGCCGACGTGGAGAAATTATGGGAGCATCTGCGTCTCTACGAATCGGAGTGCCAGCAACTGCTGACTCGGCTAAATCAGCTGCCGCAGGACCTTGACCTGGACACGCTGCGCCGTTTCCCGGTTCTCGCTGCCTACGATCTCTGTCTCAAGTGCTCGCACCTTTTCAATCTGCTCGATGCCCGCGGCGCAATTTCTGTTACTGAGCGCGTCGGCATCATTAACCGCATACGGGTCCTCGCTGTCGGCGTGTCCAAGGGCTACTCGCGGATGATCGCGAAGACTACATAACCCGGCATCGCCTGGAAAAAGATCGATGGAATCGCATGGCTGAGTTGTTACTCGAAATAGGGTTGGAAGAAATACCCGCGCGCATGATCGCCGCGGCAGAGGCTGAATTGGCGCGCCGCGTCGCGGCACTCCTGGCCAGGCAGCGCTTGCTCGCTCAGCCCTCCGCTGGGATTCTTACCTATTCCACCCCCCGGCGGTTGGCAGTGCGTGTCGAAGCTGTGCTTGAGCGGCAGCTGGACCTGCAGGAGCAGCTCACCGGTCCTTCCTGGAAGGCGGCCTTTCCAGATGGACAACCGGGCCCGGCCGCGCACGCCTTTGCCAAAAAGGCCGGCGTGCCGGTCACCGTGCTGGAAAAGATCGTCACCGCGAAAGGCGAATACGCCGCCGCCACCATCCAGCGGCCGGGGCAAAGCGCAGAATTGGTTCTGCGCGACGCACTGCCCCAGGAAATCGGTGCCCTCTCCTGGCCCAAGAATATGTACTGGCGGCCCGGGAAGCCGGAGCGCTTTGTTCGCCCCCTGCGCTGGCTGCTTTGCCTGCTCGACCAAACCGTGGTCCCGCTGGAATTCGCGGGTATACGCGCCGGCAGCATCAGCTATGGCCATCGTGTCCTCCACGGAGACAGCCCGGTCCCGATTCCCTCTCCCGCTGCCTATCCTGCTACGCTCGAGGCAGCCTTTGTGGTGGCCGACGTCGCCGTGCGTCGCCAGCGCATTCGCAAAGATCTCGATGCCGCAACCCGGATGCTCCCCGGAGCGCGCTGGCGCGAAGACCACGACCTGGTCGAACAGGTCACCCATTTGACCGAGTGGCCCACAGTCCTTTCCGGCAATTTCCAGCCCGAGTTCCTCGCACTCCCGCAAGAAGTTCTGGTGACTGTGATGCGTGACCACCAGAAATACTTCGCCATCGAAGATCAACAGGGCGCACTGGCGTCTCATTTCCTGGCGGTCCTGAACACCGCCGTGGATGCTCAGGGCACGGCCATTGTTCGCCACGGCAATGAGCGCGTGCTCCGTGCCCGGTTCAACGACGCCCGCTTTTTCTGGAACTACGACCAGAAGATCCCGCTGAATGACAGGCTTGAGAAGCTCAAGACCGTGACCTTTCAAAGGGAGCTGGGGAGTTATTTCAGCAAGACCGAAAGCAACCAGCTCATGGCCGGGGAATTGGCTGCCGCAGTCGCTGCCCATGGGATTGTCGTGGACCATGCTGCCCTCGAACAAGCGGTGCTTCTGGCCAAGACTGATCTCACCACCGAACTGGTTAAGGAGTTCACCGAACTGCAGGGCATAGTCGGCGGCCTCTACGCCCGGGCGCAGGGGCTCGGCGAGAAGGTGGCACAGGCCATTTATTCCCAATACATGCCGGCGGGAACGGATGGTCCGATCCCTGCGACCGTGGAAGGGCAGATCCTTGGCTTGGCCGATCGTATGGCCACCATCGCAGAGATGTTTGCCATAGGCCTGGCGCCGAGCGGATCGAAAGATCCGTTCGCCCTGCGCCGAGCCGGCAACGGAGTGATAAAAATTCTCGCGGAATCGAATCTGCCCCTGACCATCGCCGAAATCGAAGCTATGGCGACGCATTGCTTACCTCGTGCCCGTTCCTGGAAAAGCGCCGGGGCTCTCCAGGTCTTTCTCAAGGAACGCCTCGATTTCTACCTGCGTGAAACGCGCGGCTACGCCTACGACGTAGTCAATGCTGTGCTTTCGACCGGGCTCACCACCGTCAGCGACGCCATGGCCCGAGCGCAAGCTCTATCTCAGGTTCGCGGGTCAGACGATTTGGTCGCCGTCTCCACCGCCTTCAAGCGAATCAAAAACATCCTGCGCCAGGCGGCGGAGAAGCAGGACTTATATGGAGACTCCGTCGTGAGCGAGGACCTTTCCGAGGCGGCCGAGCAGCACCTATATGCCGAGACGCTCAAAGTTGCTCCCCAGGTGGAAGCTCTGCGCGCGCGCCAGCAATACCAGCCCGCCTTGGAATGCATTGCCACGCTTCGGCCAGCCATCGACGGCTTTTTTGATCAAGTCATGGTGATGGCGCCCGAAGCTCATCTACGCAGGAATCGCCTGACCCTGATCGCCTCTGTGCTCAACGATTTCTCCCGCATCGCCGACTTCTCCGAAATTATCCCCGGGTAGCATTCTTTTTCCCTTGCCCACTAACCCGGGTGGGCCAATTGCTCAGCGCGTTTTTTTGCCCACGGGAGCTGACAGCTTTCCGTCCACAATTCGCAGTGGCCAGAGAAAACGCGGTGACTGATCCATTGCGATTTGTCGCCACGAACGAGCGATACAACTTCTGTGTATTTCGGCCCTTTGAACCGCAAATAGATATGTTAAGGGAATGTTAAAAGATGTATATTCACTTAACAGATCGTAGGCCATCTACGCTCTGTACCCCCTTCATTGCCTCGCTTAGCAGCAGAAAGACCCTCATGGGGATAGCTGTGTCTGGTCGACAGAGGGCAACAGGGAGAAATCAATTCAGGAGGCTTGACCAATGACCCGGATCTCTTTTCACCAGAAACTCGAAAGCCTTCGTGAACGCCTTCTGCAAATGGCCGGGGTAGCCGAACAGACGCTCGCATTCGCGTTGGATGCGCATTGCCGTGGAGAACTCGCAGCGTGCGCGAAAGTGCGCGTCAATGAGGCCATCATCAACCGCTCGGAGCGAGAGATCGATCAGTTGGCGCTTGACCTGTTGGCGATGGAGCAGCCGATGGCGGGCGATCTGCGGTTCGTCCTCGCCGCAATCAAAATCAACTCCGATCTGGAGCGGGTCGGCGACCAGTCGATGACCATTGCTTTGCTGGCGGAGGAACTTGCCGGCAGCCAGCCGTGCGACTTTCCGGTCGACATTCCGCGCATGGCGGAACTCTCCATGGCCATGGTCCGCAAGGCCCTGCAGGCGCTTACCGATCGAGATGCCGAGCTGGCCGCCAGTGTGCTGGCGATGGATGATGCCGTCGATGAGATGAATCGTCGCGCCAAGACCGTGCTTCTCGAGTGCATTGCGAAGGACTCGACCGCGGCTCGATCGGCGATCAACCTGCTCTTCATCTCTCGCAGCCTCGAGCGCATCGCTGACCATGCCACGAACATGGCGGAAGACGTCATATTCTGGCTGCGCGGCGCCGACGTCCGCCACGGTTACGCTCTCCGTGTGCAGTAGAACCCTGCCGCAATGAAAAGTCAGCGTGCCGAGTGTGCGCGAGAACAAGAGTTCATAAGTTTTCCCTGCCACGAAACGAATTCCGTACGAAGGCACAATTTGCGCGTGAGAGCCAACTTTTCCCGAATTGAGTCCCGCAGGGACGACTGAAAGTAGCCCAGGACGAAGTCCTGGGTGGTATTTCGAGAACGAACCAGTCCCGCAGGGACGGCTGAATCTTGCCCAGGACGCCAGTCCCCGGTACTCCTAGGCAAATGTCACCTGCGGAACTGCGTAGTGATGGTCAGTTGACTCGCTGCAGCCGGGCTATCAGTTTCTGCGCCAGGTTCTCACCCGAGTCAGACCACAAGAGCCTGCTGCTGATGCCGCAGTTTTCCTGGATCGCGTTGGTCACCTCAACCAGCTTTTGCACGTTGCGCTTCACGCATTCGGCGCCTACTTTATCCAGCTCTACCTCTTCCAGCAGGAATGGCGTGTCCAGCCCGAAATCTATCCGGACTTGCCCGTTTTGCTCGTAGGCGCCCTCGTCAAATTCCGGTCCGAAGCCGACCACGCGCACGATTGCGGGTTCCTGCTTCCACGTAGGATCGAGACCTCCCACGGCCTCTAGCTCCCAAAGATCCCATTTCAGCTCGAATTCATACGCGAAGTCGTCATGCAGAATCTGTGTGGCCTCTGCCACGGCTTGCTCCGGCGAGGATTCCTGCACCTCATCCTCCTCGTAGATCCTCTGGTAAAAGGGCGTCTCGTTCCACGAGATGGGGTAGGCGGCAGCCGCATGCACACGTGTCGCTTGCCCGGCTCCGGAAAACTGCTTCAAAACCGAGACCATCGCGGGTGCGAGCGCTGGCAGTCGAAAATTAGGAAACCAGAGACTCAGGTACAACCGGTCAGCCATCTAATCATTTTAAGCTTTCTTCCGCGGCCGCCGGCCAGCACGCAACGGTGGTGAGAAAATGGGGACTATGGGCGTTCCGGACTTTCTGTGGAGCCTTGTGGCATCGCAAACCCCTTGTGCTGGGCCATGTGCTGATCCATGTGTCGATACATATGCGGATCCTGGCCCGGGAGCGCCCCGGCTGCTCTATCCAGCGATGCATGGCAGGAAAGCCGGGTGACGCCGGCCCGCTTACGCGCCTGGATCCTCGTCTTCGCCGCCGCCCTCATTGCCGCCATCGTGACGTTCTTCTTCTACGGGCGCTGGCAGGGGCGCCGCTTCGGCCATGACGCCCCCGGCGGCCTGGGACAGACCATCCAGCAGTCGACCCAGGGCTTCACTTATTCAGAATCCAAGGGCGGCCACACAATTTATACCCTGCATGCCTCTAAAGCTGTGCAGTACAAGAGCAGCGGACACCTCGAGCTGCACGACGTGAGCATCACCCTCTACAGTGCGCAGGGAGCACCCGCAAACCGCATCTACGGCAGCGACTTCGATTGGGATCCGGCCCACGGCGTAGCCCGCGCCATGGGCGAGGTCCAGATCGATTTTCAGGGAGGGGCCTCCACCGGAGCCGCTGCTGGTCCACAAGCCGGCAAGGCCCCGGCGGAGGAAGGGGAAAACAAGAGTACCGTGCACGTCAAGACCTCAGGTCTGGTATTCAACAAGCAGACCGGGCTTGCCAGCACCACGGAGAAAATCGAGTTCCGGCTGGCCGAGGCGGCTGGGAGTGCAATCGGCGCCAGCTTTGACTCCCAAACCGGGATAATGATCCTCACCTCAGACGTCGCCTTCAATTCCAGCATCGGAGGCCGTCCGCTCGCCGTCCGTGCTCATCACGCACAGTTCGCCCGCGATAGCCGGTTGCTCTATTTGCTGCAGGAGGTGACCGACTTTGGTGACAGTCACAGTTCTTCGGATCAGGCGACCGTCTCCTTTCGTTCCGACGGATCGGCCTACCAGGTGGACGCCCAAGGGAATGTGATTCTCACCGGCAGCGACGGCCAGCAGATCAATACTCGCAAGGCGCACATCGACCTGGGCCCCAGGAGCGAACCGCAGCAGGCCATCGTCGATGGTGGGCTGCTCTACGTAGCCAACAACGCCGCCCGCCTGCTGCACGGATCCGCCTCGTCGGGAACACTCCTGTTCGGCCCCCAGGCGAGCATCCGCCACGCGCAATTGCGCGACGCCGTTTCCCTGGTCGATGAGGAGAAGTTACCGCCGGTCATCTCCGGGAACTCCAGGCAAAACCAGCCTGAATCCACCACTCGTCAGGCGCAGGGGACACGCATCGACATCGACTTCGCGCCTGTAACCGGCCGCCCGGAGGCGGAACACATCCTTGCCGTAGGCGGCGCCCGGCTGAATGTCCACACGATCTATGCCAAAACACCACCCCAGGACACCACCGTACAGGGTGATCAGCTCTTTGCCACCCTGACCGATGGGGAGGTCCTCTCCAGCCTGCGCGGGACCGGCCATACCAGCCTGGTTGAAGTGAGCCCCAACGGTGTCAAGCAGACCAGCACGGGTGACAATCTCCTACTTACGTTCGCTTCGCCTGTCTTACCCTCCGCGAAGAAAGAAGGAAAGGCGGCAAAGGGAAAGTCCGATGCCCCCACTCCGCATCAGGTCGCGCAATTGCAGTCTGCGGTACAGCTAGGCAACGTGACCCTCACGCAAGAGACTGCCCCGCAAGCTGCGGCCACGCCTGGCGCCGCAGCTCCCGCAATCACCACGGCACACGCCGATCGAGCCGCGTATGACGCCGCAACCCAGATCGTCCAGTTGTCCGGAAACCCGCGAGTCCAAAACACCAGCGGCGAATTGAGCGCGCAATCTATCGAACTTGAGCGCACCACGGGCGACGCCATTGCCACCGGAGGGGTCAAAGCCACGTATCGCCAGGCAAAGGGGGAGCAGAATGGACCCTTTACCGGAGCCGGCCCGGTGCATGTGGTTGCCGACCACGCCCATCTTGACCACAAAACCGATCTCACAACTTTCTACGGAAGGGCCGATGCGCAGGCACGCTTGTGGCAGGGAAGCGATTCTGTTGCCGCGCCTGTGCTGGAGCTTTCCCGCGTCCACGCGACGCTCGCCGCGCACGGCGCCGCGGGCGAGCGCGCCGCGGTGAACGCCGTCTTTACCAGCGTCCCCGGTGGCGCCGGCGTCCCACGTAGCACTAGCGTCCCAGGTAGTCAGACGGCCCGCTCCGGCTTGCCGGCCGGGCAGTCCTCCGTGATCCGGTTACAAAGCCGGGTTCTCCTCTATGCCGAGTCCGAGCATAAGGCGGTGTTCAGCGGCAATGTCGTCGCCCAGACCTCCACCGGCCTCCTGCGCTGCAATTTCATGGATATCTACTTCACTGCTGCAGCCGCCGCGCAGCCGCCGGGTAAGACGCAGCCAGGCGCCCCGGCCTCGCAGAGCAGTGAAGTTTCGAAAATTGTCGCCCGGGGTGGCGTCGAGCTCGAGCAGCCCGGCCGCAAGGGGACCGGCGAGGAGCTTGTTTACACCGTTGCGGACAGCAATTTTGTGCTCACCGGAACCAGCTCTGCGCCTCCGCGCCTCACTGACCAGGTGCGCGGCGCCGTCACCGGTACTGCGTTGATTTTCAATGATCGCGATGATAGCGTCATCGTAAGTGGTGGCACCTCCAAAGCTGTCACCCAGACTCGCGTTGCGAAATAATGCAAAGGCTGCATACAGACGAAATCGGCAAGTCTTATAAGGGCCGCCAGGTGGTTCGCGGCGTAAATCTCGAGGTCTGTCAGGGCGAAGTGGTTGGGTTGCTCGGACCGAACGGCGCCGGCAAGACCACCAGTTTTTACATGATCGTCGGTCTGATTGCTCCGGACACCGGGCTGGTCTTCATCGACGACGTCGACATCACGCGGGTTCCGATGTACCTGCGCGCGCGGCAGTACGGCATCAGCTATCTCCCCCAGGAGCCATCTGTTTTTCGCAAACTGACGGTGGAAGAGAACATCCTTGCCGTGCTCGAAGTGCAGTCCATTTCGCTCGAAGTGCGCCGCGCCCGTACCGAGAAGCTGCTGGATCAATTGAATCTGGGCCATATCCGCAAGACCCGCGGCTACGCCCTTTCCGGCGGCGAACGGCGAAGGGTCGAGATCGCGCGTTGTCTCTGCATCCAGCCTTCCTTCATCCTGCTGGACGAACCATTTTCGGGCATCGACCCGATTGCCGTGCTCGATTTGCAGGAGATCATCTTTGACTTGAAGGCCAGCGGGATCGGGGTACTGATCACCGATCACAATGTGCGCGAAACGCTCTC
>Ga0182015_10003516_pt1 | contig 17525 bp, 12 predicted proteins | sample 712P3MmetaG_FD_120478 | JGI IMG/M metagenome (GOLD analysis project Ga0182015, IMG submission 120478) | Permafrost microbial communities from Stordalen Mire, Sweden - 712P3M metaG | ecosystem: Environmental > Terrestrial > Soil > Wetlands > Permafrost | place: Sweden: Stordalen | collected...
TACAGCCCGCCCGCAAAAATCAAAGTTGCCGCTAGTATCTTCATGAAATCGCGTCCCCCCTTCAAAGGGAACCCGCTAAGGCTAGGAACTACGAACGACACAACCGCTGCGGCAAGAATGAGTGCACGGTACCAACCAAACGTAACAGTATTGTTATGTTGGTTTTACAAAACGCCAAGCCATTCTCAACCGGCCCGAAACGGCGTTCCAGTACCGCAAAAATACCAAGTAGCATAGGCCCACATTCAACGCATGCAACGCAATGCCGCCAATCCTCAAACAATCCCCAAGCTCTTCCCAACCTCCGCCAAGATGTCCGCCGCCTTCAAGAGGTCATCCCGTTTATGAGCCGCACTCACAATGGCCCGCAAACGCGCCTTACCCTCAGCCACGGTAGGGAATCCCACGGCCGGCGCAAACACCCCAGCCTCGAACAATTTCTTGGAAAACTCGAACGCCTTCGCCGCGTCCCCTACATGAATCGGAATAATCGGGGTCTCGCTGACCTTGAACTGAAATCCCCGCTTCTTAAGCTCCCGCTTAAAGAACTTGGTATTCGCCCAAAGCTTCTTGACTAGCCGCTCGCCCTCCGGCGAATCCAGGAGGGTAAACGCCGCCTGACAAGCCGCTGCGGTAGCAGGCGGGTGGGAGGTCGAAAACAGGAACGGCCGCGCCCTAAGGTAAAGAAAATCAATGAGATCGCGGGACCCGCAAACATACCCGCCCATGGCCCCAATGGCCTTGCTCAAAGTCCCGACCTGGATGTGCACCCGCCCATGGCAACCCAAGTGGTCGACGGTTCCCCTACCCCCGCGCCCCAAAACTCCTGAAGAATGCGCATCATCCACCATCATGATGCAGTCGTACTTTTCCGCCAGGTCGCAAAGCTGCGGCAAGGGCGCGATATCGCCGTCCATCGAAAACACGCCGTCGGTAATAATCAGCTTGTGGCCCTTCCAGTCGGCGGTTTCCTGCAAAATCCGCTCGCAGTCCGCTACATCCTTATGCTTAAAGACTTTAATCGTAGCCTTCGACAAGCGTGCCCCATCGATAATCGACGCGTGATTCAGCTCGTCTGAAATGATCAAATCCTCTTTGCCGAGAATCGCCGAGACTGTTCCGGCATTCGCGGTAAATCCCGACTGAAACACCACGCAAGCTTCAACGTTCTTGAAGCGCGCGATCTGCGCCTCCAAGTCCATGTGCAGCTTCATCGTGCCGGCAATGGTGCGAACAGCCCCGGCACCGGAACCATACTTTCGGATCGCCTCGATCGCCGCCTTGCGCAAAGCCTTGTGCGACGTCAGCCCCAAATAATTGTTCGACGCCAGGTTGATGACCACCTTGCCGTCAAAATCCGCGACCGCCTTCTGCTCCCCCTCCAAAACCCGCAACCGCGGCGCCACGCCCTTCGCACGCAACTCCCCCAAAGCATCCGCCACAAACTGCAGTGGGCTCTGTTTCGTAACCTGCGCTCCGGTATCCGACATCCATCTCTCCTATCCAAAACTGATGAACGTGCAAGCCGAGTCTGGGTAGAGTCGGCAATCTTGCTGAAATGGGGCGCAGCGGTGCTGCGCCCCTACCCGGGAAGGCTTTGAGATTTCGATGTCTCCGTGCCCTCTGTGCTCCAACCTCCGCGTCCTCTGTACTAAATCTTTCTCTTCGCTTTTCCGTTAGTAACGTCTCGGGTTTTCCTACTTCATCCCATCCGGATACAGCAAAATCTTCCCCGCCAACCCGCCCTGCAACATCGCAAACGCCCCCTCAAATTTCTCAAGCGGCGCTCTCTCCCCAAACAAAGGCTCCAAATCCAACCGACCCGCTTTCAACAACGCGGTCATCTGCACCCAGGTTCCATACATCCGCCGCCCATAAATCCCCTGAACGGTCGCCCCTTTGAAAATCACATCATTCACCAAATCCAAAGATACCGGCTCCGTAGGTATTCCCAACAGAGAAGCTCGTCCCCCGGCCCGCAAAGCCTTGAATCCCGACTGAATCGCCGTAGGATTTCCCGACATCTCCAGCAAAACATCCACGCCCGTTCCGTCCGTCTCCGACTTAATCCGCGCCACCGAATCCTCAGCCGCAGGATTAATCACCACATCCGCGCCCATCCTCTTGGCCATGGCCCGGCGTTGCTCGTTCGTTTCCGTAGCAAATACGGTAGAGCTTCCGCAAGCCTTGGCTACCGCAATGGCCATCAACCCGATCGGCCCGCAGCCGGTAACCAGGACCGTCATCCCAGCAATCGGCCCAGCCAGTACGGTATGCACCGCGTTGCCCAACGGATCGAGAATGGCGCCGTAATGTTCCGGAATGCTGGCGTCCAGCTTGATAATGTTTGACGCAGGAATCTTCACAAACTCCGCAAATGCCCCGTCCTGATCGATCCCGATAATCTTCAGATTCTGGCAAACGTGCGCTTCTCCCACCCGGCACTGCTGGCAGTGCCCGCAATTAACATGCATCTCCGCGCTGACGAAATCTCCCGCCTTCACCGCGGTAACTTCGTCCCCAACCTTCTCCACCACGCCGCAGAACTCATGACCCAAGGTTACCGGCGGCTTGATGCGCCCCTGCGACCAGCGGTCCCATCCATATATATGTAGGTCGGTCCCGCAGATAGAGGCCGCGCGCACCCGGACCAAAACATCGGTAGGACCGATGGCGGGCACCTCGGCGGTCTCATAGGAAAGGCCCCGCGCAGGCTGCATCTTGCGCAAAGCTTTCATGGTCTTGGTCATAGTTGGAAATGAAGTCCGCGGCAGAAATCAGATTCGTGCACAAAACACGAGCGCACGATTTCCCATGCTAGCACATGAACCCAAACCCGAGTGTTTCCCTGCCCAAGCCCTGCTTTCTAGGGGTGGTGCTTGCTCGGCCCGGCGTAAACCCCGCCACGCCGCCGGAGGGACAAGGTAACTTTCCAACCCGACCAACCTCAAGCCGGCCATCCCAAACCGACCTTCCAGGGCCCAAACCATTCATGTACCGAGAACGTCTCTATGTCGCCGTGCCTAAGTTGCCCGACCGCAGCAAACCGCGGGCGCGCTGATTGCACGGAACTTGCGGCAACCCAGCTTCGTAAAGTTCTTTGAGGAGCTCATGCGCGATCTACTTGCCAACTTTCGCTACGCCGCCCGCCAGTTTCGACTCGCTCCGATCTTCACCGCCACCGCTATCCTCACGCTGGCCCTGGGTATCGGCGGCACGACCGCGATCTTCACGCTCATTCACGCCGTGATGCTTCGCTCACTGCCGGTCACCGACCCGTCGCGCCTTTATCGGATCGGTGAAGGCGACGACTGCTGCGTTGAAGGCGGCCCCCAGGATCGGTGGGGTCTTTTCTCCTACGCTCTCACGCAGCGCCTGGCAGCTGAGTCACCCGAGTTCGAGGAAATCGCTACCTTTCAGGCTGGCCGCGGGCGCTTGAGCGTTCGACGCCAGGGCGTCGACACAGCGCCTCGCCCGCTTCGCTCTGAATATGTCTCCGGAGATTATTTCTCCACGCTGGGCGTCGGCGCGTTTGGCGGACGCATGTTTACAGCAACGGACGACACACCGGCCTCGGCTCCTGTCGCGGTGATCAGCCATCGCGCGTGGCAGACCATCTACGCAAGCGATCCCGCCGTGGTCGGGGCGAACTTTTCCGTGGACTCTCACCCCTTCACGGTCATCGGCGTCGCACCACCCGGCTTCTTCGGCGAAACCCTGGAAGGCGATCCACCCGACATCTGGATCCCGCTGCAACAAGAACCGGTCATCGACGGCGAAAACCAGCTGCTGCGTCACGATTTCTCCGCCTGGCTACGCATGATCGGCCGCATCAAACCCGGCGCCACGATCCATGGCATGGGTCCGCGACTCACCGGCGACCTGCGCCGCTGGATGCAATATGACGCCGGCTATCCCGCCGTGTGGATGCCCGACTTGATTCAGGCCCTTCCCAAGCAATTCATCAATGTAATTCCGGCGGGCGCGGGCGTTGCGGTGATGAAAGAGGAATACGGCCGCAGCTTGCAAATCCTGCTGTCGGTCTGCGGCATGGTGCTGCTGATCGCGTGCGCCAACGTCGCCAATCTGCTGCTCGCGCGCGCGGTTGCGCGTCGCAGCCAGACAGCGGTGCGCCTGGCCATCGGCGCCACGCCGCGCCAGATCATCACGCAGGCGCTGACCGAAAGCATTTTGCTGTCGTTGTTTGGCGGCATCGCGGGACTGGTGGTGGCCATCGCGGCCGCGCGCCTGCTTCTATCGCTCTTCTTCCACAGCAGCACCTTTCTGCCGATCAGCACCATGCCGTCGTTTGCGGTGCTGGGCTTTGCCTTCGCTCTGGCGCTCCTCACCGGAATTATTTTCGGCGCGGCGCCGGCCTGGTTCGCCACGCGGACCGATCCCGCCGACGCGTTGCGCGGCACGGGCCGCGGCAACACCGACAAATCTTCGTTTGCTCGTAAGGCGCTGCTGATCGCGCAGGCCACGCTTTCGGTGGTACTGGTCGCCGGGGCAACCATGCTGGGCCGCAGCCTGAACAAACTGGAACACCAGGATTTCGGCTTCAAGATTCCCGGCCGCGTCGTCGTGCAACTGCACAATCCGCCCGCTGGTCACACGGTACCGCAGCTGGCCGCGATGTATCGGGAGCTGGAAGAGAGCCTGGATCGCCTGCCGGGCGTGCAGGGTTCGGGACTCGCACTGTACAACCCGCTCACCGACAATTGGGGTGAACTCATCTTTGTCTCTGGTCACCCCGCTGCAAAGCTCAACGAGGAATCCGGTTCATCGTGGGATCGCGTGAGCGCGGACTACCTGCAAAATTTCGGCATTCCGGTGCTACGCGGACGCGGATTCACGCGTGCCGATAATGAAACGACTGCTTCAGTTGCCGTCGTCAATCAAGCCTTCGTGAAACGCTTTTTCAAAAATGGAGAAGACCCGATCGACCAGCACTTCGGGCTGGACGTTCCGGAACTGGACAAGACGTTTCGCATCGTCGGCGTTGTGGGCGACGCGAAGTTTGCGGGCTTCCAGTTAGATAAACCGGCGCGTCCGATGTTCTTCGTGCCGCTGGCGCAAACCGCCGACTATCAGAATGATTTGATGAAGAGCATCGATCTGCGCTCGCACTTTATCGGCGCGATCATGCTGGTCACCAACACGCCGACCGGCACGCTGGAGCCTCTGCTCACGCAAACGCTGTCGGGCATTGATCCGAACATGACCATCACGAGCGTGTTGACGATGCAACAGCAGGTCGACCTCTCGTTCGATCAGGAACGCGCCACCGCCAGCCTGGCGGGCTTGTTCGGCATCGTGGCACTGGTGCTCGCCGCCATCGGCCTCTATGGCGTCACGGCCTATTCCGTCGCCCAACGCACCAACGAAATCGGCATCCGGATGGTTCTGGGAGCGGATCGCGTGAAAGTCGTGGGTTTGGTGCTCCAGGGAGCGTTCAAACGCGTGTTGGTGGGATTGATCCTTGGGCTACCGCTAGCGGTCGGCGCAGGCCGGCTGCTCTCGGCGCAACTATATGGTGTCGCGTCGTGGGATCCGGTCGCGCTGGCCATCGCCACGGTATCGCTGGCGATTTGCTCGTTCGTCGCCGCGATCATTCCGGCCAACCGCGCCGCCAGCATCCAGCCAATGAATGCGCTGCGCACCGAATAGCGTCGCAGCTCAACTCCGGAGCAAAATCCGGACAAAGCGAACTAAGGCACGGCTGCTACAACTTCCGCCGAGTTCCCGCTCTCGCGGCCTTTGCCATCGACCGCCCGCGTGACGTAGTAATAGGTCTTGCCGCTCTGCACGGTGTCGTCCCCGTACGCTAATCCGCGAACCGGCGCAGCGTTGAGCTTCACGTAACGTCGCCCGGAAATGTCGCTGCGATACACGTTATACCCAGCCACCGGCGAGTTGCTCGGATTCCAGTTTAGTGTCACCGAATGCTTTTTATCTTGCGTCGCGGCGACTGCCGAGTTTGCACTCGTAGCGCTGAACCACACGCCCCACAAGGCACAGGCTACGACAACAGCTATCCCGGTGAAAATCTTCACGCGAGAGGAAATCCGTGTGTGCCGGAGGACTAGAACCGCGCACACCAGCAGCACGACACAGCAAATTCCGCCGAGGGCAAAAACGGCGAACCAAAAAGTCGTAAGAGGCTCAGGTAGCAGAGCCGGCAGACCGGCGAACCGCGACCTGATCCAGCCATCAACCCACAGGTTTTCACCGAGATAGGCGGCGAGAGCGGCGGCGAGAAGCCAAGTCAGGGCGACGATCTTGGGCCTGGCGTGGAAGGATGGAGGAGAATCGGTGCGCGGCATCCGGACAATGTAATCCATAGAAGCGAAAGACAGAATGGAAAAGCTGTGGGGCTGCGGTGGCCTTCGCTCTGGGGTAGGGGTGGCGGAGGCTTTGACGCGGGTGGATCGGGTGTCGGGTGGGGCGTGGTGAAGGCTGGCACAGACAGGAGTGTCTGTGCTACTGGAGGGCGAAATTCGGTCATTGGTACCCCCCTGTTTTTTGTAAGTGCTGATTATGGGGTGGTTAAAGTCGTTTGTTTTGATAGAGATTGCAAGTATTCATTTTAAAGAGGTTAGCTAGGGGTATTTCGGCTGTTTTGGCGGAAAAACGTTGGGGCTCGGGGAGTTGTCCCGGCGCTACCGGAGGTGGGTGGGATTCCCCAGACCTTGAGACTTGTAAGCTATTGATAATAAAAAGGTTATAAACTGAAAAACCGCCCCTTTTTGGGCGCTTGGGCGAGATTCTTACTGATTGTGAGTGTAGCAGAGGCTGTGGAAAAGTCAAGTGGTTTTTGGAGAGGTGGGTAAAGGCTCGTAATCGCTTGTCGATTTTGGGATGCTGGTGCGACGTAGGGTAGGAGGCAAGACCATGAAATATCTTTTGCTGATTTACGATTCGGAAGCGACCTTGGAAAAGATGAAGCCGGAGGAGCAGGCCAAGATGTATCAGGAGTACGGCCAGTTCACGAAGGAGATCACGGATTCGGGGAAGAACCTGGGTGGGCATCAGCTTACGCCGGTTTCGACAGCGACTACCGTACGGGTTCGCGAGGGGAGACGGGTTACTACGGACGGTCCTTTCGCGGAAACGAAGGAGCAACTGGGCGGGTTTTACCTGATCGAGGCCAAGGATCTGGACGAAGCGATTGCGATCGCCGGGCGGATACCTTCCGCGAAGGTTGGATCGATTGAGGTACGACCGATCGTGGTGCATGGGGCGGCTGCCGCGCAGGGGTAGATGGACGCGGGAAGGCTGGGTGGATGGATTACGGCTGGGCGTTTGGGGCGCAGCGTGCTGCGCCCCTACATCGAGTCACTTGGGTGCTTGGTTGGTTGGAACGGGTTGCACACGGACGCACGAGGCTGGGCGGACGGAATACGGCTGGGCGTTTGGGGCGCAGCTTGCTGCGCCCCTACATGGTTAGCGGATTTGGGTGCCTTGGGCGGAGGCTAATAGCCAGCCGCCGTTTTGGAAGACGAAGACGTGGGTGTAGCGGCTGCTGGCGGTGAATACGGCTTCGCCGGCGCGGCCGCGCATTTCGGTTCGGCCGGTGACGACGGCGGTGGTGGTGGAATAAAAACGGACGCGGCTTTCTACCGGATCGATAACTTCAAATTTGACCTGACACGATCCGACGGCCGCGAGCAACATCGGCTTGGTGATTTCCGACCCGCTCAAAACATCGATCATCAAAAAATCATCGGCGAGTAAGGCGTCCAAAGAATCGAGATTGGCGGAGATGAGTGCGCTAAAAAAAGCCCGTTCGGTTGCGAGCGGGTCAAGTTTCGTATCCATTGCCAAACTATACTTCAAGTTGCAAACAGTAATGGCGATTCGCGCACGACATGCGTGTTGCAAAAGTTAGCGGTCATCTCGCCAATTCCTCAAGCGCGATACGATTGGTGCGCGGGCCGAAGAAGCCGATGATCAGCGCGACGCCGCACATGGCGGCGGCCAAAAGCGTGAACACCGCGCCGACTCCGCCGCGAACGAGCACCGCGCCGATGAGCAGCGAAGAAAAAACCGCGCTGAGGCGACTCCAGCTGTAGGTGAAGCCGACGCCGGTGGCGCGCAGGCGCGTGGGAAATAATTCGGATTGATAGGCGTGCAGCAAAGCGGAAAACCAGTTGCTGCAGAGAGTGACCAGCGCGCCGCTTGCGACGATCAACACGGGCGCGCTCCAGAAGGCAAAACCTAATCCCAGAGCGGCGATCAGCAGCGCCATGGTTACTATGGTCCACTTGCGTTCGAGGCGATCCGAAGTCAGGACCGCCAACGCGGGGCCCAGCGGAGCGACGAGCGCGATCAGCAGCGTGTATTCCAGGGAATGCACGAGAGAGACGCCGCGTCTTAAGAGAAACGTTGGCGCCCAGTTTGCGAAACCGTAGTAGCCGATGGTTTGCAGCGCGTGAAAAATCACCAGCATGATGGTGCGGCGGCGGTAGGGCGGGCGCCAGAGTTCCAGGAATGAGGCGCGCTCGGCTGGTGCGGAGCCGGCAGGGATGGCGGCGGTACGAGAAGGGGATGAGAGAGATTCGGTTTCCAGAGTTGCGAGAATTTTTTCGGCTTCTTCGTGGCGGCCGCGGCTTTCCAGCCAGCGAGGGGATTCCGGGAGCCGACGGCGGAAATACCATGCGAGGGCGGCGCCCATCGAGCCGATGATCATCACCCAGCGCCAGCCGTCGATGAGGAAATGAGTTGGAGCGAGATAGCGAACGAGAATGGCGACGATGGGAACGGCGGTGAAACCGGTCATCTGCGAGATGGCTACGTAGCGGCCGCGTTTGGCGCTTGGCACCATTTCGGAAACGTAGGTGTCGATGACGACGAGTTCAGCGCCGATGCCGATGCCGGCGAAAAAGCGCAGCACGATCAGCCATGCGGCTGAGGGCGCAAATGCACCGGCAAGCGTGAACGCGGAATAAATGAGAAGCATGGCTACGAAAGCGCTGCGGCGGCCCATGCGGTCGCTGCCCATGCCGAAGATGATGGTGCCGGTGAACATGCCGAGGAAACCGGCGGCGATTACGTTGCTGAATTGCTGGAGGGAGAGGAAACCGGAGTGCTGAAGGGTGGCACCGATGTAGGCCATCATGTAGATGTCGTAGAAATCGAACCATCCGCCGAGGGAGATGAGGGCGATGAAGCGACGATGGAAAGTGCCGAGCGGCAGGCGCTCGATGCGTGCGGCGATGGCGTCGGTTGCATTCATGTGGGTTCAGGATGGTTGAGCTTTTTTCTCGATTTCTGAAAGATGCCTTCTTTGGGCAAAGCCGGATTTTCGACGGCATCTGCGGCACGGCTGAGCAGGTTGCGGTAAAACGAGCAAAATCCTTCTTCAGGGGCTAAAGCCCGTTGCGACAGAGGCTTTACGCCGGGGCTGAAGCCCCGGCCTCCTAAGGAAAACGACATTGCCGAGCTGATCCATCACGACGAGCTATCCAAATTATTCGTGGTTGCCATTCGGCCACACTGCGCATCGCTGCCGTTCATTCACGCTGCCCGTTGCCGCCATTTATTGCCACTGACTGCGGCAGATTTCATTTCGCTTGCTCGACGACGGAGCGGCATTATTTTGTTTGCTCTACGATGCCGGCTTTTTCGAGGACGCGAAGGTATTCGACTACCATCGGCAGGGGAACGGGGCCGTATTCCACTGAGACAGCATCGCGAATTTGCTGGGCGGTGCGCTGGCCGTCGGTGAAATTGAGGACTTCGTAGGCGTATTCTTCGCCGCTGCCCCAGAGGCCTTCGTAGTTGAGGAGTTTCGGCGGGGCGGTTCCCGTCGCGTGATCGTTAACGTAGTCGTAGCCGAAAACGGTGACTGGTCCGCGGGGTTCGGGCTTGCGGCGAAATCGCAGAGCGCTTTCGGGTGATGGTTCCTGACTCGAAGCGCAGCCCTGGCGATTGGAAACGTATGGTTTTTCTTCTTTGCGCGGGTCGTCCAGGAACTGATGTAGTCCTACCTTGACACCCAAATCATATTGCGCGCGGAAATCGTCGATGCACGATGCGTCCCGCGGCGACAAACTGCTTAAGCGCGGAAACATGGCGGCTTTCCAAAGATCGGTGCCGTGTTGCAGCTGGGATTGGACTTCCGGCAAGTTTTGCGCGGTCATGGTCGCAAGAAAATATCCGGAGGCGGCGCCGATGAAGGCGGCGCGTTTGAGTTTGGTGGGATCGATGTTGGCGGAGGTGTCGAAATTGGTGTGGATGTAGCGGTCGGGCCAATCGTTGAGGTAGATGGCGGGAATTTTGAAGGAGCTGTCCTGGTAGACGTCGTGATCGCTGCCCATGGTGTAGTTGTCGTCCATGGCGAGCAGAGGTTCCTTGCCGCCTTCGGGCGCGACCAGCGGAAATTCGGCGGCGCCCGTAGAGGCGAATTTGTAGGATTGCTCGTTGACGAATTCGCCGAAGGCCCAGCCGACATCGTGAACGAAGGATGGAAGGCTTAACGGGCCGCGCGTGACGTGAAAGACGGATTTGGTCACCGGCGCGCCACCCACCATGTCCATGTGAATGACGGCTTTGATGCGCTGCGCGAATTCCGGCTTGGCGTTGAGCAGCGTCAGCGTGCCTTCGATTTCCGGGGGCCAGATGAAGCGGAGGGTGCGGGCGGGCCTGTGTAGTTTTCCTTCGTTGATCAATTTTTGGAGCGTGCGGGCGACTTCGAGGATGGTCACGCAGCCGCTGGCGTTGTCGTTGGCGCCGGGACGCTGGTGATCGAGATGACAACTGAAGGCGATTTCTTCGTCTTTGAGTTTCGGATCGGCGCCAGGGATTGTTGCGGTGACGACTTCGGTATAGCCGGGATGCTGGCCGGCTTTGACGGTGGCGTGGAGTTTAATTTGCTCACCTGCACTGAGGCGTTTGCGCAGGGCGCGCGCGGTCTTGAGCGAAACCATGAAGCCGAAAGTCTTGTTGGGCGAAAACGTTTCGAGGTGGCCCCAGCGAATCAGGTTTTCGTCTTCGCCGGACCATGCGGTGGGCTGATTTTGCGCGTAGCTGATAATTCCGGTTGCGCCGAATTTTCCGATGGCCAGATCCTGCACGGCGCCGGGTTGTGCGGCGGCGAGAATAATTTTTCCTTTTACGTCTTTTCCGGCGTAGTCGCTTTCTTTCGTTCCGTCGCCAACGTCCACCAGGTCCGCCGTTACGCCGGCGCTTTCGCTGTCTTCGGCGAGCGTGACCGGCTCGGAGTCGTAGCTGGCCATCTTTATTGTGGCGTTGCCATTCTGCATTTCCCATAGTTCGGCGAATTCGACGTCCCAGGGCGGGCGCGAACGCTGGGTGCCGTAATACATTTTTCCGTCGGCGGGAAATTGCAGGATGGCGACGTCGGTGAGGCCGCAGGCTCGGGCGCGTTCGGCGAATAGTTCGGCGGCGGAATGAAAACCTTGCGAGCCGCGCTGGCGGTGGAAGCGGACTACGCCTTCGAGGTTGCGCTTGGCGGTTTCGCCGGAGAGTTCCTGGGCGAGGGCGGCTACGTTTTTTTCGGGGAGTAGCGGAGGCTTTTGGGCGTGGGCGAAGGTCGCCGAGAAAGCGAAGAATAGGGTGGCGATGGTTGTTATGCGTTTCACTTGAAGCTCCTAGCGTGGCGGTGGGCATTCTAGCGGAAGTTGCGCGGACGGGGGCGGTTTTGTAAGTGTCGATGGAGCATGCGGGCGCGATTCGTAATCGTGCAATTGGCTGATTCCGGACACGTCGCGTTGTTTTCGACCGTTGTTGAGCATGTGCTTTTAAACCGTTTGGGCCGGCAAGGATGCGGGCTACCAGTCGGGGAGTTGTGTAACGGAGGCCGAATATCAGGTGGTGATTGGTGATTGCGCCCGGGCAAGCTGGGGCGCAGCGGTGCTGCGCCCCTACAAAGGCGTTATTTATTTTGTGGTGTTGAGGCGGGGAGGATTGTTGTTCAGGACTGGGGAAACGGCCACCGGCTCTTGCTGGATTTGGGTTGCGGCGGGGAGGTGGCGTTTGAGGATGGCTACTACTTCTGGTTTGTTTATGGGCTTGGAAATGTAGTCGTCCATGCCGGATTGGAGACAGCGTTCGCGGTCGCTTTGCATGGCGTTGGCGGTCATGGCAACGATGGCGCGGCGGTTTCCAGGCGTTTCCATGCGACGAATTTCGGAGGTGGCTTGATAGCCGTCCATTACGGGCATCTGGCAGTCCATGAAAATCAGATCGTACGCAACGGCTTGAACCATTTCGGTGGCAATTTTTCCGTCGGCGGCGATGGCGACGCGGCAGCCGAGGCGCTGGAGCATGCGGGTGGCAACCATTTGATTTACGGCGTTGTCTTCGACGATGAGGATGTATGGCCCCGCAGCACCCGGCACGCTGGGCACGATGTGCTGCGCGGGAGCAGCAGCTTCGGCCAGGGAGTGGCGGGTCACCAGGGGAACGGGCAGGGATGGATTTCTGGAATTGGCCCAAACGGTTCGCAGCGCGTCCAGCAATAATGACTGCCGCAAAGGCTTGGTGAGATAGGTGGCGAAGCCCGCTTCACTCATGCGCTTGGCGTCGCCGCGCTGGCCGCGCGAAGACAACATGATGAGCAGAGTGTCTTTTAGCTGCGGATCCGCCTTTATGGTGCGCGCGAGCGTTTCGCCATCGGAACCTGGCATTTCGTGATCGAGAATCGCGAAATGGAAAGGATCGTTCCCGGCGGCTGCGGAACGCAGGAGGTCGAGGCCCTCCTGAGCCGAGCAGCCTTCGGAATTACGCAGATGCCAATGATTCAAGCGTTCGCGGAGAACGAAACGATTGGTGGGGTTGTCGTCGACGTGGAGAAAGCGAAGTGTGGAGAGTTCGATCTGGAGCATGGGCTCGTTGACAACGGAATGGTCGACAAGCAATGGCAAGTTGAACCAGAACGTGGAGCCCTTTCCAACCGTGCTGGTGACGCCCATCTTGCCACCCATTAACTCGACGAGACGCACGCAGATGGAGAGGCCCAGTCCAGTGCCGCCGAAATGACGGGTGGTGGAGGCGTCTGCCTGGGTGAACTTCTCGAATACGGAGCCGAGTTTGTCTTCCGGGATGCCGATACCGCTGTCTTCAACGGAAAATCTCACCAGGGTGGGTGGCGTTTCGGACGATTCGATGGCCGCTTCCTTCACTGGGTCTGCATCGGCTTCGATGTTGAGATAGATGTGGCCCTTGGCGGCGAACTTGATGGCGTTGCCGAGAAGGTTCATCAGGATCTGGCGAATACGCCCGGGATCGGCGATGAAGCGCTTGGAGAGCGCGGGGTCGTAGCGAACGATGAAGTCGAGGCCCTTTTCGCGAGTCTTAGCGTGCAGCAGCTCGGCGATTTCATCCACCGGGGTGGCGAGACTGAACGAAATGGGCTCGACAGTCATCTTGCCCGCTTCGATCTTCGAGAAATCGAGAATGTCGTTGATGATGGCGAGCAGAGCGTGGGCGGAATGACGAAGAGTTTGCGCGAATTCTTTTTGCTCGGCGTTGAGTTCGGTTTCCAGGAGCAGGTCGGCCATGCCGATGACACCGTTCATCGGAGTGCGGATTTCGTGGCTCATGGCGGCGAGGAATTCGCCCTTGGCGGTGCTGGCGGCTTCGGCGAGCTCTTTCGTTTTGGTGAGTTCCAGCTCCATCGCCTTGCGGACGGAGATATCGAGGAAACTCCCTTCGATGACTTCGGATTGGGAATCGGATTCCCGGACGAGGTTGGCGTTTTCCAGGGCCCAGATGGTACGGCCATCCTGGCAGCGCAAGCGCACTTCGAAGTCGGTCACCTGACGGCTGCGGGAAAGCTCGGAGATATAAATTTCGCGATCAGCGGGATCGACAAACTCGATGCGAGCGGAAACGGCTAGCAGGGCGTCGTGAGACTCGTAGCCGAGAGTCCTGGCACACGAGTCATTGCAGTCAATGATTGCGCCATGCAACGTGCTGCGCTAAACAGGAGAGCGGGATCGTTCAAAAAGAAGCCGGTACCGTTCCTGGCTCGCGGCGAGGTGCTGGGCTTGTGCGGAAAGTTTGCGGTCGAGGACCGCGGTGATCGCGGCGATGCCGAGAACAAAGACCGTGACGATGGAGATGGCGACGGCGCCCAACGAGGAAACCTCGACGGCGCGCGAGATGTCTTCCATTAGCGGGGACGGGAAGTAGGAAACCGCAGCCATTCCGGTGTAGTGCATGGACGCTACGGCGAGGCCCATGACCACGGCGCTGGCGATTTTGATGCCGCTGAATTCGCTGGAGGTGCCGCGAAGGCGAAAGGTGAGCAACAGAGCGACAACCGAAACGACAATGGAAATGAGGACCGAGGCGGCGACGATCCAGGGCTGATAGTGGCACATCGCCGGCATACGCATGGCGGCCATACCGATGTAGTGCATGCCCGATATGCCAGCGCCCATGACCAGGCTTGCCGCGGCGACAGGGCCGGCGCGGAGGGTGGGACGGCTGACCAGCCAAAGCGCGACTGCCGAGGCCAGAACGGCGGCTAGCAAAGAAAGCAAGACGGTGGGCAAATCGTAGAGCACGCGAACGGGCAGGCTGAGCGCCAGCATGCCGATGTAGTGCATCGACCAGATGCCGAGGCCCATGGCGAGGGCACCGCCGCTGATCCGAGCAAGGCGTGCGCGGCCGGCATACGCGGAAGTGCGGCCGGCCAAATCTAACGCGGCGTAGGCGGCGCACATGGCGATGATCACGGAAAGGGTTACGAGGCGCGGATCGAATTTGCTGGATAGCGCCAACAAGTTCGTCGACACATTGGCGGCGGCCGTCACGTGCGGGTGGAGCAACGAGGCGCGCGCGACCACGCGCACGTAGGGGCGCACGAGTGGCGGGTGCGAGACGCGCAGAAGCATCGAAGCACAAAAACACCGGAGAACGGAGCTATTCACGCAAACCGCCCTTGCTTGTGAACGCTCCCAGTGGAGGGGAAAGAAACTGGGCGCCTGAGGTCCACTATCACGCAAGAAAATGCGCTGGTCAATTGTCAGGGAGGAGGGAGTTTCCGCCGCAGCAATCGCGAGAGTCGCCTGTTTCGGCGCGAGGCCGAATTCGAGTGTGAAGGTGCGTTCGTGACGGCGGCATTTGTGGCATTCTTCGTCTGAGGGCGAAACTTGTGAAGATTCTGGTGACGGGCAGCAGCGGATTGATCGGGTCGGAGGCGGTGGCGCACTTCGACGCGCAGGGGCATGAGGTTGTGGGCGTGGACAACAACATGCGGCGGGTGTTTTTTGGCGAAGCGGGGGACACGCTGTGGAACCTGGAGCGATTGAAGAGGGGTACCAAGCGGTTTACGCACGCGGCGCTGGATATTCGCGACCGGGCGGGGATTGAGGAATTGTTCAAGGCGCATCGCTTTGATTTGATCGTGCATTGCGCGGCGCAGCCTTCGCACGACAGGGCGCGGGATATTCCATTGCTGGATTTCGAGGTCAACGCGCTGGGCACGATCCATCTGCTGGAGGCTACGCGGCAGTATTGTCCGGAGGCGGTGTTTGTTTTTTTCAGCACGAACAAGGTTTATGGGGATGCGCCCAACGAGATTGCGATGAAGGAGCTGGCGACGCGCTGGGATTACGCGCGAGCGGAGGATTTTGACGGCGTGGATGAGACGTGCCGAATCGATCGCACGATGCACTCGCTGTTTGGGGCGTCGAAGGCGGCGGCTGACCTGGTGGCGCAGGAATACGGGCGTTATTTCGGAATGAAAGTCGGTGTGTTTCGGGGCGGGTGTTTGACCGGGCCGTCGCATTCAGGGGTGGAGCTGCACGGGTTCTTATCTTATCTGGTGAAGGTTGGAGTTACCGGAGGAACGTATTCGGTATTCGGGTACAAGGCGAAGCAGGTGCGCGACAACATCCATAGCTACGACGTGGTACGGGCGATTGAAGAGTTTGCGGCGAATCCACGGCCGGGCGAGGTCTACAACCTGGGCGGGGGGCGCGGGAATAGCGTGTCGATGATGGAGGCGATTGCGAAGGTCGAGGCGTTGACCGGGCGCGAGATGGACTGGCGTTACGTGGATGAAAACCGCAAGGGCGACCACATTTGCTACATCTCGAATTTGGCGAAATTCAAGGGACATTATCCGAATTGGAAGATAACGCGGGGAATTGATGTGATTTTTGAGCAGCTGGTGGCGTCGCAGCGGGCGGCTGCGGCTTAAGCGGGGTTGCGGGTGGCTTGCGGTTTCGTCGGGAGACTTGGGCTGGTGGCCTCTAGACTTGTGACCTCTAAACTTGCGGCATCTAAACCCCACCCTCTTTAAAAGGGCGACTACAGGCTCTCGGCTTCAACCATCTTACTATAATATTATCTTCTAGATATTCTTTTGCTTCTGAAGTAGTATCCTTCCTCTGTATTTACCTTGTCGTATACTTTGTCGAATCGCGAGAGAAAGTCTGGTGCGGCGTGCTTACCTTTTTCACTACGGCTAAACCTCTTGTCGGGCACAGCGGGATGATTCAGCGCAATGCGCTGAAGAGCTGGACGTTACTCCACCCTGATATCGAAGTGATCCTATTCGGCGACGACGAGGGCGCGGGGCTGGCGGCGCGAGAACTGGGCTTGCGTCATGAGCCGCACGTGGAGCGCAACGAATACGGGACCAAGCGGCTCGACTACATGTTCACAACTGCGCGGGCGATCGCGCGGCACGAGGTGCTCTGCTACATCAACTGCGACATTATTTTGACGGAGGACTTCCGTCGGGCGCTGCTGCACATAAAGGCCGAGTATGCAGAATTCCTGATGGTGGGCAGGCGCTGGGACGTGGAGATGTCCGAACCTTGCGATTTCACGCAGGCGAACTGGAGGTCGCAATTGCAGGCGGTGGCGCTGATGCGCGGAACGCAGCGGTCAGCGGAGTGGATCGATTACTTCGCGTTCAGCAGGGGTTTGTACGGCGCAAGCATGCCGCCCGTTCGTGGTGGGGCGGGTTCACTGGGATCAGTGGCTGGTGTGGAAAGCGTGTGAAAGCAGGCTGCCGGTGGTGGACGTTTCGCCGATGGTCATCGCGGTGCACCAAAATCACGACTACGGGTATCACCCGTTGGGTAAACAGGGCGTCTGGAATGACCAACAAGGGGGTTCAAACCATCGGCTAACCGCGAATGGAAAGCATGTGCGGACGATCGCGGATGCCACGGAGGTGTTGTGTGCGGACGGACTCAAACCTAACCGCGGACGTTACTGGTCGGCGGCGAAACGGAGGTATGCGCGCGGGGAGCGATTCGTTTTGTGCGACGTCTTGCAGCCGGTGGCATTTTTTCTGCTCGGAATCACGCGACCGGCGCGACATGCGCTGGGAATGCGCAGCGGGGCGTTACGGCGTAGCCGGGAGAATGCGTAGCGGCGAGGAAGCGGAAAATGAAGATGAAGACTCCTCTCGTTACCGTGCTCATTGATGCCTACAACTACGGCCGCTATGTGGAAGAGGCGATTCGGAGTGTGCTGGAGCAGGAATTTCCCGTGGAGCAGCGTGAGATTTTGGTCGTCGACGATGGATCCACAGA
>Ga0182015_10003517_pt1 | contig 17524 bp, 23 predicted proteins | sample 712P3MmetaG_FD_120478 | JGI IMG/M metagenome (GOLD analysis project Ga0182015, IMG submission 120478) | Permafrost microbial communities from Stordalen Mire, Sweden - 712P3M metaG | ecosystem: Environmental > Terrestrial > Soil > Wetlands > Permafrost | place: Sweden: Stordalen | collected...
TTCGGTTAGCCGTCCCACTGTGAATCGCTGGATGAACGGTAAGAACCTCCCGTACAACGCGATGAGGCGGCCTATACTGACTTGGATAAACGAGCAGTTATCTGTGAAGATCAAGAGGCTAGGTGGTTCTTCTCGCCAAGCGGCCTCTTCCTCAGTGGGCTATGGTTCTCGATCTGCGGTTCTGGTCGCTAAGAGCCGTTGAAGGAATCTTCGGGCGTACCTGTTATCATGCTGAGTCATGAGCAGTGCGCCCGACACTTTTGTGTTCTTCCAAGTTTCTTCCAAAGACGCAAAAGAGGCTTTCGACTTCCATCTGTCGCTTTCTTCTGACGAGCATATCCTACCTCGTACACATCAAGAAATTGAGCAGTTCACCGCTGATGGTGAGCTGTTCGGAGTTCACAAGGCGAGTTCAGGGGAATATGTTGGGTTGTGCTACGTTCACTTGGAGGGAGAGAAGCATGAATTGGAGTTGGGCGGGCTAACCGTATCGGACGGCATGCGCCGTCTTCACGTGGGGAGTGTGTTGGCAAGTTTTGCGCTTGCTCACTCGATAGCAAACCAGAATCCTTGGAAGTACGGACAGGAAGTGATCGCTCACGTTCACCAAGAAAACCAAGAGCCTCGGTCTTTGCTTACACGTATAGGATTTGAACACATAGGAACCGAGACATTACGCGGCGACAAAGCTCCAGCCTCAATGAAGCGCAATGAAGAGGGGAATGTCGTGGGTGACAAGTTCCTGTTTCCAAGGACTAAAGTCGCCCAGTTGGCGGATTGGTTCGACAAGGGGTTCGATGGCACTCTAGCGGACAGGGTAACTCGGGCGATTTTCCATGTTCGACCTGGCGGCGTCGACAGCCTCAAAGAGGCGTTGCGAGAAGCGGCATCGGAATACCGGAATCAAGGAATCATTCACCACGAGTAGTTACTTGCTCTCTTTGCTGAACTCCTTGTAAAGCTCTCTGGCCTCTTTGATGCTCCATCCCGATACCGCCACCCGTGAGGCCCAATTTGCTTGCCGCATCAAGGATTGCCTTCACTTTACCGACGTGATAGTTACTGCTGAGGTGCCTATATATTATCTCCGAGTTAAGCGCCATGCGAGTGCAACCCAAATCACCATCGCGGCAAGCAATAATCCTATTGTGCGGTCCATTTACCGGAAACTTCCCGGAGAGAACATAGCATTCATTTCCCGCCTGTTTGCTGCTTCACGTTCTTCCGGTGTCATGGCGTCCCACATCTCATCCGTAATGGTGCGGTTCTGTGCGCGGTACTGTGCAACTCGCGCATCGGCTTCTACAGCAAGGGAAGCACTCAGTTTTTTGTTGTCAAGCTGCAGTAGCCCTTTGCCGCGCAAGAGTTGATAAGCCTCATCGTACTGGCCGAGGGAAATCTCATCCTGCGCGTGAATGCCCATCAACTGAAAGGTGTGATTCATTTGCTGGCCGTTGTAGTCATTGTCCTTGTACTCAGGATGCAATCGAATGAAATCTGCCGCACTCTGCAGGCTTACTTCAACGTGTGCAGTCTGTTCTGCAGATCGCAATTGCTTCTCGATGATGGCTCTCACTTGGTCAGCGGGAAGAGTCTCAAAATCCGTTTCTTCTTGCGTCATGCCGTCACGCGAGTGGATCATGTTGTACTTGCGATTGGCGTCAAGCGCAGCCAGTTCCGAAGTCCATTCCCGACCGTCAAGCGACTTGAATGTTTGGCCGGCGTTTTCTGAATCTTCCGTGGTAACTTGCGATTGGCCCCATGGCCGAGGACGGTCTTGGAACATTGTCATTCTCCTTTTATGCTACTGGCCGATAATCATTGACTCGGTAGCGCTCTGCAAAATTCTCTTCGATATAGGACGCGCAGACCCAGACGACGTACGGCTTGCGCGGTTTGTTAGACATGGCGTTGCCCAGCCAAGTCTTTCTTGTCTGCTTGCGTCCGCTGCGGGGCAGCTTGCTGCGGAACTCGGCTTCTTGCTGAATCGAAGATTTCATAAATTTCCTTTGTGCTAAAAAACTTGATGTGAGTGACTGCAATGGTGGGTGATAATTAGTCACTCATCACTGCAGCGCTTCCATGCTAGTCGCGACCAGCACTTCCGCCCGACCCTGTCAGCAAGTCAATCCACTTGCTTGTGGCGCGGACTCACATCAAAACCGTCAGGCCTCTGACATATCGTTCGGAAAACCGTTGCTGCCGACAGTCGGGCGGTCGTGGCCGTTGGTCGTATTGGTCGCGTCAATGCCCGGATTAAGATCACCGTGCTTATCGAGATTCGGAGCCCACGGAGTTGATGCGGATGCCGCTGGCTGACCTAATTTTCCGTTGGTATCGCCGGTTTGTTCTGCTGAAATTTTGTTGCTCATTGTGTTTCTCCTATTCGTTTTCTAGCGGCTGAATGACAGGCAAGCCGCCGTTCAAATTGAAACCAAGGCCCGGAGTCGCGGTACTGACCACCTTCGTGATGATGTAAGGACTGAAGGTGAGGCCGAGCCCGGCATCATTTACGGATACAGCTTGCGGTGCCTGCTGAATCCCGGTGGTGTCGATTTTGTGGCTCATTTCTTTTTCTCGTAGACCGCCCCCGGCCGCTCGATGGGGCCTTGATCGCAGGCTTGATGTAGCGGATCAGGCCACTCTGTTTCATCTGCGAAAACCTTCCCGGGGATCGGGACGCGCCCTTGGTTCCAATATGCATCGCGATTCGGGTCGCGTGCCCATGTGATGAAATCCGGCTGTAATGGGGCCGGCGCCGGGTTGCTACGACTGATTTTCATAAAGTTCCCTTACCGTTCGATCTCGCGGCAGTGGCCGATGGCGTTGGCTTCTGCGAGAATGGCGGATCGCCGCTCTGGGTTCAAGCGCATGGCCTCCATAAACTCACATTCGACGCGGAACCAATGTTCGGATCCACCGAGGGTGTAGTTCCGCCCGAAGGCCGCTTCGCCGGCTCTGTGCTCAGAGAGTGACATCGTCTTCTCCTAAACCGCTGTCGATCGCAATGAGAGCGCGTGCCCTGCGGAAGTGCTCTATACACTCCTGGTCATACAGCAGGCACTCCCGGAACTTGTCTTCGTCGTGGAGGTCAAAGGCGGCAATCATTTCCTGGTGATTCAAGGCGGCATTCTCTGAGGAGAACGTCCCGCCATCGTGTGCGATTTCGCAGTCCATTACGAGCCCTTTCAATGGTGGCTGAAGGCTCGTTCGGCTGCGGACTTCTAACCTGAATATTCCAGCCTCTTGATAGAGGCGGCGGGCACCCCTCATGCGAAGAATACCCGCCTACGAAGGTTGGCTGCCTTGGGGGAATCCTGCCCCGCGGCGCCATACGCTCTGATAAGGACAGTGTACGGTCGAGCTTGTGAAATCCAATAAGGTATTTGGATAGTTGTCAAATAATAAAACTGTTTTGCGCTGCTATGCCGGCCAGATCATATAAATTCCCAGGGGGTTCCCCACCGGCCCGAATATAGCTGCGATCGGAAGGCTCATTCGACCCGAGACGAGAGCTACGAGCTGCTTTGCTGAGCCTACAGAGCGTACTGGTACGGTCGATGAGGTCTGAGACGCGGGGGACGAGCGGGGAGTCAGGCGGATCTGCTAAACCAGACGCAAACCAGCCGCTAACTCGATTGCTAACCAAATGTTAACTCGGTGTGCGATGGGTTATGCGATGCGTCTGTAATTGGTTGATTCTAAAGGCACAAAACATGCGTTAAGGTTAGACTAACCGCTGCTCATGAAGTGGTCATACCACTAGACCATTGGTTTATAGGGCACTTCAAGCACCAAACTTGAAATCAGCCAAGGTCAGGGGAGGAAATCCTCAGATCCCATCCTCAGGTCCCCGTGTATGGATGTCACCTGAGGACCTGAGAAAACAGTGTCTGTAAGTTGTTGATAAATAATAATAATCCTCAGGTTCATATGGATTAGATATCCTCACGTCCTCACGTCCACATGGGCAGAGGTAAGTGGACCTGAGAAAACACTCTATTGGATTCCACATACCCCGTGCTATCCTCTCTTCAGTTGCCAGTCCTGCACCAAGCCGCACCGGATACCATAGAGCCGCGGCCATAAGATAAGGGCGCAATCAGACGGTCGCATTCCTCCGGGATACTGTGATCGCAAAGAGCAGCAAGAGATTCTGCCTGCTCCTTGAAGCCTGTCACTGTCAGGCACCCAAGCAAATCCATTGCTGCGTAGGTACCGACATGAACGCTATTCACAATTCCGCTCACCCTTCTCAGTTTTCCATCTCGCTATTCCTCCCGCACGATCCCGAGAAACGCGCTTCCTTATTAGGGCAGGCCATCGCCCGGCTCCGGTTGACCCAAACCATCGTCTCTACCCAACATGCGGCGGCGCCATTGAAGCGTGCTCGTAAGCCTGCATTCAAGTGCATCTCGACAAGTGAAGAGACGTACTTGCTTGCTCGTCTCCACGCCTCCACTCCGGCGAAGTCTGACGCTCAAGCGCGTGAAGTGCGTGAAGCGCGTGAGATCGCATTCCTCAATGAGTGTTTGAATCTCCGTGCCGAAGTTGAATCTGATGAGCCGTTGTTCACGCTCTCCCCATTGGCGCAGTCCTACGCCATGCGTCTCGCGACCGTGAAGCGGGTTTGGCTGCGAGGTAGTGCGAATTACGAGAACACCTCACGTATGTCGTGGCGCCTGCGTCAGTCCCTCTCATTACGCGGAGCCCGTGAGCCAAAGACGTTTGACGGGATTATCCGCGAATACCGTAGGGAAACCGACCAACCGGCCGTCCAACCTTGCAACGTCAGTCCCGAATCCATCGCCGAGTTCCACGCCAATAAAAGGAGTAAGAGAAATGACACCATCAATCGCCTTGCCGAATATCTACAGGAGGACTCCCATGGAAACTAAGCCACGAGCCGCACTAACACCCACGCTGCAGGACATCGTAGATGATTTGATCGCTTTGAAACACATGGAAGCGTCTGGCACGTTGACTTTTCACGCCCAGAGAAAACTTGTGAAGGATCTCGACGCGAAAGATCTCGCTTCGGTCGCTCGTGCGGTTATGGAGCACGAGAAACGACAGAAGCCAATCTTCGACCGCAGCAACATACAGAAATGAAGGAAGTACAGCCATGACTGATTTATTGAAAAACTTCAGTACTGAGTTCTTGTCCATGCGCCAGTTCTCCGCGCCGTTCGAGACGTTCAAGCGTGGTGATGATTTGGTCAAGGTGCCGGCACATCACAAGTACAACAGCCCGCCCTTTGACTTTCTGGGAGAGACACCACTCCGGCCGGCGTTCCATCTCGCCGGGTCTGGTGTATTCGTGGTGGACGTGGACAAGTGCTTCTATCGGGACGGACGCCAGTTGCGCATGAAGCCGTGGTCGGTCAAGTTCCTACTCAAGTACAAAGAACTCACGGCCCATGAGTTCAGCGTCAGCGGTAACGGTGCTCACTTCTACATCAAGGCACTCGGCGAGTTGAATGAGCTGCGCGGGCTTCATTCCTGGAAGACGCGGGAAGGTGCCGGCGGAGTTGAGCTGTACATCGACATGAAGTGGGTAGCAGTCACCGGGAAGCCGCTGTTTAACAACCCCCATCCGCAAATGCTGGAGCTGGATGCCGACGGGATACGAGCACTCATGGCGGAGATAGAGGACATCTTCCCGGTTACGCGGTCGGTAAGTGCGAAGCACGACTTCAATCCGGAGTCATGTTCACTAGCCACGATGGACACCGGCTTCGACATCGACACCTTCCTGAACTGGCTGGGAATTCCGATTCGCCAAGTGGAGGCCAGTGCCGGCGTCACCTATCACCGGCTGGAGTACTGTCCGTTCGAGAACCACTCAAACGGCTCCGGAGCGAATGCGGCAATCACCTTTGGCACGACGTTGGGTTTCATTTGTCACGACTCGGATTGCTCCAGCAAAAAGATATCTGACGTAGTCCGCTGGGCATGGGATAAAACTCGCCGGTCGTGTCCATGCCCGATCTGGTTGGACGAAGGTGACTTATGGGAAATAGAACAGCACAAGGTGGCCCGTGAGGCTGGCATTGTGTTGCAAGGTGGCTACCGATGAGCACGAACAAGGTTCCAGACAGAATAGATCTCAAGCTGGTTTGGGCGGATACCATCGTGCCTGAAAACGTCGAGTGGATTTGGCAAGACGTAATCCCTCAGAGTGAACTGGGCTATTGCTACGGATACAGTGGCCAGGGTAAATCGCCCTTATGGACGGACATCTGTGCCCGTGTTACAGCCGGTGCGGCTTTTCCCGGCGGCGCAGAAAATACATTTGGTCCTCGCAGCGTGTTGATGATGTCTCGCGAAGATGACTGGTCGAAAGTCGTAGTGCCTCGCATCATTGCCGCCTGCGGTAATCCGGCTCTGGTCGCGAATGTTGAATGCAGTGTCATCACCAAAGACGCAAGCATCGAGGAACGAACGACAGCCCTAGGGCGGGACATCGGTACATTGATCACAACTCTCAAGGACTGGCAGCCCGGGAAGCCATTCCCTCTACTGATCCTGATTGATCCCTTCTTTGATTACATCGGGGAGATAAAGCCGAAAGAGGAAAGTGAAGTCGCCCCTTTGCTCAATGATCTGGTGCGAATCTGCAAGCGCTTCAACATCACAATCATTATTCTAGGGCACTTCAACAAGAGAAGCGATGCCGCTTACCACACGGAAAAAGTTATGGGCTGTCAGGCCATGACTCGCGTCCCACGCTTCGGTTTCTATGTCCTGCAAGACAAGGAATCATCCGATAAGCACGTTCATGAACTTATTCCGGGCCGTCAGTCTCTCAGTGCGTGGAGCGGATTGAAGTACAGCACTACCGCCGTACCACTAGAAGTGACGGTAGGTAAGAAAAAAGTCATCCTACGCAGCGTCGTATCCATCAAGTGGGGCGGGGCAGCGAAGGGTACAACAGAAGATGTCGGGGTGAAGTCCGCATCGAGCGAAGCGAAGTCAGATGTTGAGGAAGCCTCCGTCATCATCCACAAGTTTCTGGCCGCCGGCGAAAAGAGTTGTGCCGACTGTATAGAGCAGCTCAAACTGGCGGGCTTTGTCTGCAGTAGTGAGGATGAGGTGGCCGAGAGGAGGTTTCATTCTCGCGTTAGGAAAAAAGCTGGAGCTGAGTCATACCAAAAAAGTCAACGCCAGTGGTGGTGGAGACTGGTATATCCGGAGCAAGCAAGTTTTGACGACTACAACCCTGCACTTGAAACCGAGGAGGCAACACAATGAAGCTATCAACGATTCGTGATTTTCAGAAACAGTTTGCAGAAAATATCATGGATAAAATTGGACAACGCCCATCCGAGGTGCTCTACGTTGTCGTAAAGACCAGAGGTGAAGCCATCGAGGCACACACCTATCACGATGGTGACAATTTGCTGGAAGCACTTGGTACGGAGGGCATGCTTTTTATAGGCGCAATAGGTTTCACTAAGACACTGGTGGGATCAAAGCTGATAGACCGGGCAACAACCATGGCATGTTGCCCTGAAGAACACGCCCAACAGGTAACTTCCATACTGTACTATGCCGCCAAAGAATGGATGCGAACCCCGTCCGGTTCCCTGCCTCGCTGCACTGTCGGGACAATTGATTTTTCTGAAGGCTGTCAGGTGGGCCTGCAGAGGTTAGACCGGAAACCGCTTCGATGTGAAGTCAAACCAAGTGAGGTGATTCAATGATCATGACACTCGGTCGGAAGATTGAAGCTGCTAAGCAGGAACTATCCAACCCATCATTGACGCCAGCGGAAAGAAGCCGGATTGCCGGGGATCTCAAGCGAATGGAAAAAGAGAAACGCGACAAACCACCATTTAAGCCACGTGGTCGTGGATTCATCTCGCAGGCGGCCCCTACAATCGGCGTTCTCCCGGATGCTGATGTCGTAGCACCTCCGCCCGTCGTTGTGGAGCCCGCCACCGGCGACCCAGTCCCCTGTATTCCTGAAGACTTATTCTCGGAAGACTTGGATGAGTGGGCGTCGGATATCGTCGAACACTGGCAGGAGCATGACAACGGCATTTGGGCCGTGACCACGGAAGAGGCTAGGAAGCGAGTCCCCACAATTGAACATATTCTGGCCGCGAACGTGATCATCTCCGCCATCGGTTTTTGGACTCTCGGGGAGGATGGGAAGCGTTGGGGGCCAATGTCCCGCCGGCAAGAACGGTTACTGCCCGAGTGGTGCGAACTGGTCGACACGCTTGAGAAAGTGAAGTGCAGCCATGAATGACACTGAAGACACTGAAGACACCGAACCAACCGAGACAAATGCACTGCCCTTACGTTCGTTTGATCACAGTGCGTTTGAGCGGGAGCGCGACGATGAGCCCGCGCCTCGCAAAACATCGGAGGGGCTGCAGCCAGAGCCACAACATCAATTCAATCCTCGCTATGACGAATTTGGAAATCCCGCGTTCGGTGTTTCAACTGATTGCTTTCCACGGGGGCGACGATGAGCGATTTAGGTTCGATTGCCGATCAGATCATAGAGCGCAAGCGGCGCCTAGCAATGCCGCGGCAAGAATTGGATGAACTCGAACAGCGCGAAGCGAACGAGCAGTATTTTCGTGATATCGCGGCAGAAGCGGAACGCGCAGCGAAGGCCGCGAGTACGAAGAAATAATACGAACACAGGGAGTAACAGTTATGGATATTCTTACAGCAACAGAACTAGCCGAGATGTTGAAAATGAGCAAAGGGCAGATTTACGAGATGACCAAGGAGCGCACACGCACCGGCTCAATGAAGGCTCATCCACTTCCTGTGTTGAAGATCAACGGCAACCTGCGCTTTCGTAAAGGCGATGTGGAAGCGTGGTTAGGCCGCTTGGCAGTAAGCAGGACCGCGTGAGGAGCTATACGCACCTGTGAGTTTAGAATGATCTTAGCATGTCAGGATTTCGTAGAGGTGATGTTCTTGACTAACTGGCGTGAGGTGTTGTGGGTTCCTTTGGCGTGGTCCACCGCTGCGGCTTGCGCCGTAGGGCTAATAATAGGCAATGGTGTTCTGGCTACAAGCAGCATTCTGCTGATAGTCGCCTTGGGTGGACTGACTCTATCTTTTGGGATGTATGGCGTTGGATGGCTCAAATCTCGCGGGGCATTAAAGCTGATGGCGGGTTGGGTTTTGATGGGGACTGTAGGATTGTTCGTTTGGCCCAAGCCACAAACAGAGGCCGTCTTCAGGCTTCCGAACTTGACATCAACTCCTCCCCTTCCGCCTGTTCCTTTAGTCAAAACAGCAAAGCCCAAGCCACCGGAACCGAAAGTGAAGGTTGTTCAGCGCAGCGGCGGAAACAACAGCCCGAATTCTAATTTTACGGGTAATCTAAACCAGACTGGTCCTTGTAACACATTTCAGCAAGGCAATAACAATACCGCGATATGTAAGCCCGATGAGCCGACGTTCTTACTGACCACGTTAAGTGAGAACAAGATCACGAAGGACGGTTTGTATGAGACTCGTTTCAATCTAAAGCTAACAACCGAACGGGCCGTTCTGATCAGTTTTAAAGCTGCGGCTCCGTCCCTCGTAGGAAATTTGGTGGTTTGGAGGAAGGCTTCCCCGGGCGGAGAGGCTGAATTTGATGATACAACGTTAACCGATATGGCTCCCGCAGATAACGGGATTGCTACAGTCAAACTGCCAGACGCCGAAACAGGAGACTTCATTGTGATAGCACATTCTACGCAGTCAGATCACATCGTCGTGACTTACAAATGATAGAAGCCGCATCGCGGGGAATCCCTACCAATTCACTAGACTCATTGCATACGGCATTGCATTGAATCGACAGAACCCACCCTAAAGTACCTGTGTCGGCCCCATTTTCCACAGCCTAAACCATTGAAACATATAGGACTTGCCGTTTTATGGCCCATTAGGAAACCGCTGCTCTATCCAACTGAGCTACGGGGCCACGCTTCGGAATCAGTTACTCATAACTGATAAGGATACATCGAAGTCGCACAATCGCTACATCCAGCTTTGGAGGGCCTGCACGAGCTGACAGCGAGTTTCTTGTAGGTGCTGCTTCACGGAGATTGTAGACAGCGAGCTTGTCCGCACGCAATTATCCGAAGGGCGACTCTTCCCGCAAAGCTCTTGAGGAAGTTTACGAATCGGCAGGAGTGAGCTTGACTGAGCTGGTAGTTGTGGCGGAGATAAGGGAGGAGCCTGCGCCTACGGAAGCGCCGGCAGCGGCACCGCTCGCCGCTGCAGCACCAGTTTCCGTGGTGGTCGGGGTTGAAGTTTCCGCGGCAGCGGGGGCGCCGGCTGGAATCGGCGGTGGTTTGACGCCATCGACAATGTGATGGCTCAAGCAATAGAGCGCCAGTTCGAGCCGATCGGCGACGCCTAGCTTGTCATATACCTTGCGGAGGTAGTTCTTTACAACCTGTTCGGTGGTGCCGACCCGAACCGCAATCTCTTTGTTCTTCATGCCCTGAGTAACGCAGGATACGATCAGAGTTTCCTTGGGCGTGAGCTGGATCTTGGGGCGTGCTCCGGAAGGCCGCAGATTGTGGCCGCGGAATGCTTCCATCACCCAATGCACTGCCTGGTTCTCCAACCAGGGTTCGCCGGCGGCAACTTTGCGAAGACAGTCGACGAAAACTTCGGGCTCAACTTCGCGCGACAGAATACCGTGCGCTCCGCGGCGGAAAAGATCGAGCGTAAGTTGTTCGTCCGATACGGGCGTGACCACAATAATTTTCAGCTGCGGCGCCTGGCGCAGCAGTTCCGTGACGGCTTCGACTGGATTAGGGACTAATGCCGATTCAAAGATGAGTACGTCGGCGGAAAACTTCGTCACTGCGGATTGGGTCTGAGGCAGCGTTTCGGCCTGGCCAACAACACGGATATCGTCTTCGAGAGCAAATATTTTGCGCAGACCGGCGCGGAAGATGGCCTGGGTATCAGCAAGGATGACGCGGATCAACGGAGTAGATCCGCTGTCCTGGTGAACCCCGTGATTTTCGCCGACGCTGACCGTGCTGGCCATTATTTTTTCTCTACGCCTAAGCTCGCTCGAAATGGTACTCGTCAATGACTACGCCCACGCCTCGACGACCTTTATCCTCGAAGCTGCGAACTACGCGGCCGTGGCAATCAATCTGAACATCCGAACGGGAACCCACGACATGGCCCGGAAGCAGGATGGTGAAATCGACGATCGAACCCACGGGAACATCGCGATCCATAGCAAAGAGCACGCCATTGGCCGAGATGTTCTGAGTTTCCGCCAGATAGTCGCCGCTCTGCGATTTAAGTTCCACGGGCAGATGCAGCGGAAAACGCGGAGCGCTTTGCATGTCGGCATAGTGCTTCAGCGCAGTCTGCTGCTGCGGATCCGACGTTAACTCCTGCTCTGATGGTTCGCTTTGCACCGTTTCTGACGGACCTTCCTTCCGAGGGCGCTCCACGCGTCCGGAATTCTCGGAAACTCTCTTTTGACGAACGTAGGGGCAGCGTACACCCGCGAATCAGGCTGGCAAAGTTACGGAAGTCATGGAACGGTGGGGCGTTAACTGCTTGAGGATGAGAGGATTACAACGAATCGAAGAGGAGTTTTGAGGCTGATTTTTTGGACCGCAGAACTTCGACGGATTTGGTGCTCAAAACTTGGTGACTTCCGTGAAGCTAAAATCGCGGATCTTCATGGCCGGAACGACCATGTCAAACGACTCCTCACCGCAGGAACGAACCGGCACACTCATGGCTTCCACGCTGGAGAGCATGTGGATGAGACTCTGATTGAAACGGAAGTTGCGCACTCCTTCTTGGAGTCGCCCGTCTTGCACCAGAAACGTGCCGTCGCGCGTCATGCCGGTGACAATCTTTTCGTAAGGATCGACTTCCCGGATGTACCAGAGGCGCGTAACCAGCACGCCGCGTTCCGTGGAGGCAATCATCTGCGCAAGGGTTTGGGGATCCTGAGGTGTGGCGAAAACGATATTGACCGGCATCTCGCTCATTTCGTTGGGCAGCGCAAAGCCGTGGCCGGTGGGCGCGATGGGGCCCACTTTATCCTTCTGTTCCGAACGTTTCATGCGCTCGGCGGTAGCTCGCGCGTAGACAACGCGCTCAACGATTCCGTCTTCGACCAGCGGCATTGTCTGGCGCCGCATGCCTTCGCCATCGAACGGACACCCGGTTTGCAGAGGATGAGTGACGTCATCCCAAATAGTGATGTTCCCGCCGAACAGTTTGCTGCCGATGCGGCCGGTGAGAAAGGATCGCTGGTCGAGGATCGCCATGCCGGAGTAATCCCAGAACATGAAGCCGACGATGTCGAGCACGGCTGCTGGTTCCAGAATTACGGTGTACTTCCCTGCTGGAATTTCCTTGGGGTGCGCAGAATCGATCGCCTTCCTGGCCGCAATTTCGGCCAGAGCATTGGGATCGAGGTTGGTTACGTTGGGCGAGTTGGCCTTTTGCCATCCCGAGGAATCCGCGGCCAGCATGGTGATGGAAACTTCCGCCAGAGTCTGGGTGTGCCATTTGCTCCGACCGCGCGAGTTGAAGATGCCCTCAACGGATTCTGAACTGGAAAAGATTCCGGCGGTGGTGAGCTTGTGCTTGTTTGCAATGTCAACGATTTTCTTCACGCCTTCGGCGCGACGCTGTGGAGTGATCGCGGCGGTTTCGGCGAAGTAGCGGGAGGGAAATTGCGTGGCGCGGACACTCCCTGCGGCAGGCGAAGGGTCCACGTTGCTGTCGGCGTCCCGCGCATCGGGCATGGGCAACAGATCAGGGTCGGGATGCTGCACTTTTGCGAGACTTTCCGAGGATGCAACGACCCGGCGCAGACTCTCGTCGTCGAACTTGTTGGTGGTGGCCCGAGCGGTTCGCCCAGCGAAAACCGTGCGAACGGAGACGACGTGATTTTCGTCCTCAACATTCTGGTGGATGACGTTGTTGGCAAAGCGGGTGAGCGAGAATCTTCCGCCTGAGAAAAGCACCTCGACCTCATCAGCGATCGATAGCGTTCTTATGCGGTCAAAGATATCTCCAGCTTGATCTTTAGTAAGCAAGTCGTGCTCTTTTCTTTGCTCTGTGTCTCTGTGGTAAATTAACTTCCTTTGTAAGCGCTGCCCACTTTTATGCTCCGAAAGCGCGAAGGCGCTGCGCCGTGGCCGGTGCCCATCACCTGTTGCGGCTGGCCTTTGCCGCAATTCGGCGTGCCCCAAAGCGTCCACTCATCGCGGGAGCAGATCGCGTCCAGGGAATTCCAGAACTCGGTGGTGATGCCAGAGTATGACGGGTTCTTGATCATGCGCACGCGCTTGCCATGCTTGATCTCCCAGCCGATTTCACAGCCAAATTGAAAGTTGTAGCGCTTGTCGTCGATGGACCAGGAACGGTTGGTCTGCATCAGGACGCCGTGATCGGTGGAGGCGATCAGTTGTTCGAGTGTCAGCGGCTTTTCGCCGGGCAGCAGACTGATATTCGTCATGCGAATCATGGGCAAGCGGTTCCAGCCTTCGGCGCGCAGGGTTCCACCCGATCGATTTTCGTCGATGGTATGCGCTGTTTCGCGCGAGCTGAGATAGCCGGTAAATAATCCGTTGGTGATGATCGGGGTGCACTGCGCAGGAACGCCTTCGTCGTCGAAGCCGAAAGTTCCCAGGCCTGGGCCATGCTCCTGGCGCGCATCGGCAACTACGTTTACCAGCTCGCTGCCGTAACGCAGTGTGCGCAGTTTGTCGAGCGTGAGGAACGAAGTACCGGCGAAGTTCGCTTCCATTCCCAGCACGCGATCGAGTTCGATGGGATGTCCGATGGATTCGTGAATCTGCAATCCGAGTTGAGAGCTGTCGAGAATGATGTCGAATGCGCCTTCGGGACACTGGTCGGCATGATGGAGCGCTACTGCTTCTTCCGCTATGCACCGGGCATTCTGCAGCAGCTTCAATTCTTCGATCAGCTCGTACCCTTTGTTCTGCCACTGTCCGCCATAAGAATTCGGATAAGACCGTTTCTGAATCTCGTTGCCGGCAAACGCATATGCAGTGTAGCCCGCACCGGCGGAATACTTGGTTTGATGGATGTCGCTGCCCTCCGACGATACGAACCACTGCTCCTCGCGATTGAAGTTGAGGTTGGTTTCAGCCAAGGTGATGCCGGCAATGGCGCGCAGTTCGGAGTCGATACTCAGCAGCAGCGCGATGTTCTGCTCGACCGAAATCGAGAACGGGTCGATTATGTGGGGAGTGGTCCACTCGGCGGTGACGGGTTTTTCTGGAGCGAGGCGGACATCCTGCTGCTTCACTTGTGCCGAGGCGCGGGCGATTTCAACCGCACGCGCCGCGGTGGCTTGGACTCCGGAGCGAGAAAGATCTTCAGACGCAGCGAATCCCCACGCACCATCGGCCAGCACCCGCACGCTCATGCCGGTCGACTCCGAGTCGGAGGCGCTGCCGACTTTGCCGTTTTTCGTGGTGAGCGCTCGGCTTCTCTGGCTCACGATGCGCGCATCAGCATAGGTAGCGCCGCGCATCGCGGCTACATCTAAGGCCCAGTTGGCGATTTGCTTCATGAGGAGACTCAAATTTACCACGGAGAAAGCCTTCTTCTGTGCTCAGGGCAGACTCCGTAAGGGAGAGGCAAAACAGATATCTACGGGGTAGCGCGCGCCACATCCAGAGCGTTCCTCACTGCCAGCAGTTCTTTCAACAGCTCGCGCAACTTAGTGGACTCCAGTGCATTGGCTCCGTCAGACTTCGCCACTTTTGGATTGTCGTGCACTTCCATGAAAACACCATCCACGCCGGCGGCGACCGCGGCACGCGCAAGAACCGGGATGAACTCCGGTTGGCCACCGCTGACCGCGGGACCATGATCGTCGTTTTGCGCAGACGGAAGTTGGACGGAATGGGTTGCGTCGAAAACAACCGGAGCGAACTTGCGCATGATGGGGAGCGAGCGCATGTCCACAACGAGATTGTTATAGCCGAAACTGCTGCCGCGCTCGGTGAGAAAGACTTGCGTGTTCCCTGCTTCGCGGCATTTCTCTACCGCGTGCCGCATATCCCAGGGCGAAACGAATTGTCCTTTCTTGATATTCACTGCACGTCCGCTGAGAGCGGCCGCTACTACGAGGTCGGTTTGGCGGCACAGAAACGCGGGGATTTGCAAAACGTCAACGACCTCCGCAACCTTAGCGACATCCGCGACTTCGTGAACATCTGTGAGCACCGGAACCTGAATTTCATCTTTAATCTTTCTTAGGACGCGCAGGCCGTCCTTTATGCCGGGGCCGCGAAAACTGCGAATCGAGGTGCGGTTGGCTTTGTCGTAGCTGGCTTTGAAGATGAACGGAAAACCGAGCGCTCGCGCGACACCCTTGATGATCTCCGCCATGCGAATGGCGTGCTCTTCGCTCTCGATCACGCACGGGCCGGCGATAAGGAAGAGATTCCCTGAACCGATACGGACATCGCCGACTTGGAAGGAGGAGATCAAAATCAAAACCTCTCACCGCCGAGAACGCAGAGAGCGTCGAGGCCAAATCAGATAAAACCGTCTATCGGTGAGATACTTTTTCTGGCCGGTGAAACATCTCAACGGCGGCAACTTCTTTCTCCGCCCGCCGCTTGGAACCGTGCTCATACGCGGCCGCAATAAATGTGCTGAACAACGGATGCGGCTCCAGGGGCTTGGACTTAAACTCGGGATGGAATTGGCAACCGATGAAATGCGGATGGTCGGGCAATTCCACCATCTCAACATAGGTGCCGTCCGGCGTTGAGCCAGAGATTCGTAACCCGGCGGCCACCATTGGCTCTTCGTATTCGCGATTGAATTCGTAGCGATGGCGGTGGCGTTCGCTGATCTCCAGCTTGCCGTAGATCTTGTGGGCCAGCGTGCCGGACTCTATCTTGCAGGTCCACGCGCCCAAACGCATGGTGCCACCAAGTTCTTCCACACCACGCAACTCGCGGAGTTTGTAGATTACGCGATGCGGTGTCGCGGGATCGAACTCGCTCGAATTGGCCTCCGCCAAGCCCACCACGTTCCGCGCGAACTCCACGCACGCGGTTTGCATTCCGAGACAGATCCCAAAATAAGGAACTTTGTTTTCGCGAGCGTAACGAATCGCGATCAGCATACCCTCGATGCCGCGCTTCCCGAAACCGCCAGGAACCAGAATCCCGTCGTAATCTTCGAGTTGCGCGTCGTTACTATTGCTATCGCTCTGGTCGCCGGTTTCCAGCCCTTCAGCCTCAATCCAGTTCAGCTGCAGTTTCAGGTTGTGCGCCAGAGCCCCGTGCACCAGCGCTTCCTTCAGTGACTTGTAAGAATCTTCATACTCGACATATTTACCGACGATCCCGATCGTGACTGTGTCTTTCGGGTTGTAAACGCGATGCACAATGTCCTCCCACCTGGAGAGGTCACGGTCCTTCGCTTCCATGCGCAAATATTTGAGGACTAGCATGTCCACGCCTTCGTTCGCGAAGACGAGCGGCACCTCATACACTGAAGCCACGTCCTTGGCCGTGATCACGGCTTCTTCCTTCACATTGCAGAACAGTGCAATCTTCGACTTAAGCTCCTTCGCGAGAAAGCGGTCGGTACGGCACAGGAGAATGTCCGGCTGAATTCCGATGCTGAGGAGTTCTTTCACGGAGTGCTGCGTGGGTTTTGTCTTCAGTTCTTGCGCGGCGGCGATGAACGGCACGAGCGTCACGTGCACGAACAGCGTGTCGTCGCGACCGAGTTCCTGGCGCATCTGGCGGATCGCTTCCATGAACGGAAGTGACTCGATGTCACCCACCGTGCCGCCAATTTCCACAATCGCTACGTCGACATCTTGCGCGACCTTCTTCATGGCCGCCTTGATTTCATTGGTCACATGGGGAATGACCTGTACCGTCTTGCCCAGATAATCGCCGCGACGCTCTTTGGCAATGATCTGCTCATAGAGGCGGCCGGTTGTCCAGTTATTGTCGCGAGAAAGTTTGGCGTGGGTGAAACGTTCGTAGTGGCCAAGGTCGAGATCGGTTTCGGCGCCGTCATCGGTCACGAAAACTTCGCCGTGCTGAAACGGCGACATCGTGCCTGGATCGACGTTGAGATAAGGATCGAACTTCATGAGGTTGACTTTCAGCCCGCGGCTTTCCAGGAGACAGCCAATGGAGGCCGCGGCCAATCCCTTGCCTAGAGAAGACACAACTCCGCCCGTTACAAAGATGTACTTCGCTGGCATCTCTTCCTCGCTTTAAATTGTGTTTGAAAAATGGTGCAGGTGGGGTGCACGATCAATTATGCCAGAAGAGTCCTGTGGAAGGAAATAGAAGAATCCGCGAGGGTTGACTGTCGTTGACTATCCCAGGGATGTGGGCGAAAATGATGGAGCACTTCCCTCGATCCGATTCGTCGGGCTTCGGCCTTTCTGCTTCAATCGTGGGCCTGTGGCGCAGCTGGGAGCGCGCTTCCATGGCATGGAAGAGGTCGTCGGTTCGATCCCGACCAGGTCCACCAATTCTCTCAA
>Ga0182015_10003518_pt1 | contig 17520 bp, 15 predicted proteins | sample 712P3MmetaG_FD_120478 | JGI IMG/M metagenome (GOLD analysis project Ga0182015, IMG submission 120478) | Permafrost microbial communities from Stordalen Mire, Sweden - 712P3M metaG | ecosystem: Environmental > Terrestrial > Soil > Wetlands > Permafrost | place: Sweden: Stordalen | collected...
GCCGTGCACTTGCGGCCCGCTCGTCACACACCCGAGGTGGGAGCCGGATGCGGGAAAGCCGCACGTCCGGTTTTGTGCGGGGGGCGCATAGCAATATGTGTCCCTACCGCGATCCGTATCTCCGCCGTATCTCCGCCCACACGCCTCCCGAGCCTTTATCCAGGCGTGCAGTGGTGAGAAATGTAGTAGATATGGCTTAGAGGAACAAAGCAGCGGTGGCTGGATCGGTCCAGTGAAGCCGGTACGCTGGTCGAAGAAATCAAGCGAGATTCCCATCCGCAACTCACTGGCCGCTCGTCCGTATGTATATAGAGCAGCAGACGGCTCGAAACACGCCGCGAAGCAACAGAGGAAGGCACATGCTCCATCGATCATTCTTTGCCGTTGCTCTCGCTCTGATCGCTGTCTCCGCTCTCGTTCACGAGCAATCTCCCTCGGCCCAGCAGCCCGAATACACGTTTCACGTCGGAACCCGCACCGTCCTCACCGACGTCACGGTCACCGATCGCAACGGTAATCCCGTTCACGGCCTTAGGGCTTCCGACTTCCAGATCTTCGACAACAACAAGCCACAGGTGCTCGCCTCATTCGAAGAGCACACCACAAGTCCAGTCGCGCCGATGGAGCAGGTGTCCACTTCGCCGGGGGTATACAGCAACGAATTTCTGCAGCACCTGCCTCCGGCGCTTAACATCATCGTCATCGACATCACTAACCTCGAGCTCCCCGACCAGATGTACCTCTATTACGAGCTCAACCAGTTCATCAAGAACCTGCCGGCTGGCCAACCGCTTGCCATATATTGGCAGTCCGGGGAATCCAATCTTTTACTCCAGAGCTTCACGACCGATCGCAATCTGCTATCGGCAGCCGTGCGCAAAGCCATCCCGCGTTTCCCACCGCCCGATGGCGGTTCTGCCTACGCCGACAGCGGCTATGTCACCTTACAAACGATTGAGAACGATCTGGATAGGGCGCAATATCCAGGCCGGAAAAACATTCTCTGGTTTTCCGGAGGATCCTCGCTCTTTCTGCACTCCGATCCACTGGATCCCCACCAACTGGTTCCGCCAATGATCTACCCTGACCCTGCCTTGCTACGCGACATCTATGACGAACTCGAAGCCAACCGCATAGCCATCTATCCTGTCGATGCCCGTGGTCTCCAGGCGGTCTTCGGCCGCACGGCTAGGGCAGTCGCCGCACAGCAGGGGCTCATGCGCGACATAGCCGACTCTACGGGCGGCACCGCTTTCCATAACGACAACGGATTCGATAAGATCGCCGCTCACTGGCTCGAAAACGGAGGCAGCTTCTACACCCTCACTTACTCACCGAAAGATTTTCGCTTCGACAATAAGTGGCACACGGTAAAGGTGAAGCTGTCTGCCGAGTTTAGCGGCTATAGCCTCAGCTATCGACGCGGATACTTTGCAGATGCTACGACCGCCGCCCGGCAAAAGGAGCAGAAACCGAGAACCCTCCTGCGCTCAAACGGCGATACCCTCACCGCACCAGACCAGCGAAGCGTCCCTATTATTTTTCAAGTGCACGTTGCGCCGGCATCTCAGCAACCGGCGTCTTCTACAGGTACCGCGGCAACGTCAAACTTGAAAGCTCCCAAAAAGGGAACCACTCCCTATTCCATCCACTACTCGCTGCCCGCAGCCGACTTCACGCTCAAGACTGTTCACGGCAAACCAGAGGTCGAAATCGGAGTTGCGGTGTTCGCCTTCAATGACGCAGGATCCGCTGAAACACGCCTCGCAGACAAGCTCACCTTCGCCATAAACGAAGACAACTTGCGTCTCCATCCCAAGGCACTCATTCCTGTCGACCAGCAGATCAACCTTCACAAGGGGCAGAAATACCTCTATCTCGCCGTCTGGGACATGACGAGCGGGCGCCTCGGCACGCTCCAGATCCCTCTGAAAGTAGTGCCGGAATCCAAACAACCGAAGTACTGATCGCGCAGCGGATGCAGTGAGTTTCAGACTTGCCCGCCGATACGCGGCCTCAAGAAGTTCGATGATCTGGCGCTGCCGCCCTAGAGCGGTGGCGAGAGTTTGTCACACCTACGCGCGCGCGCGTATTCAAGTCAAGGCAATTGGCATTAACCGTGCCGACGGCATGGGGCGCAGGGGTGTTCATAATGAGCCGATAACCAGCTTTCCTGCCGGATTGGGCAATGAGGCAGAGGGAATAATTGACTCAATCGGTGAGGGAGTGACGGCTTTCGCTCTGGGCGATGTCGTGAACATCATCCCATCCTTCTCAGTGAACAAGTACGGGATGTATGGCGAGGTTGTCCTGGCCCTTGTTCATGCGGTGGTCAAGCAGCCGTCGTCGCTCTCCTACGTAGAAGCGGCCTCGATTTGGATGATGTTCATGGCCGCCTTCAGCGCGTTGATCGAGGACGCCAAAATCAGTCCGCAGGATGTAGTGCTGATTACCGCCGCTTCGAGCAGTGTCGGTCTGGCAGCAATACAGCTCACCAACATGGCGGGTGCCACGCCTGTCGCTGTAACCCGCACAAGCGCCAGCGATTGATCGCGGCAGGTGCCAAGTACGTCATCGTGACTGAAGAAGAAGACGTGGTTGCAGAGGTCATGAAGATAACTGATGCTCAAGGCGCTAGTGTGGTCTTCGATCCGATTGGCGGGCCCGACTTTCTCAAGCTCATGGAAGCCTTGGCCATAGAAGGAACTGCGTATCTCTGTGGAACGCTCAGTGAACAAGTCACACCGCTACCCGGCATTGAATTCGTCGCCGACTCGAAAACTGTTAAGGGTCACAACATCTGGAAAACGAGCGGTGACCCCGTCAGGCAGAAAACGGCGGTCGAATATATCAAGCAAGGCCTTGCCCGCGAGCAGCTTAATCCTGTCATCGATAGGGTTTTCACCTTCGGCGAGATCGTTGAGGTTCATCGTTATCTCGAGACCAACGGGCACTTCGGGAAGATCGTCGTCACGGTATGACAGTCGTTACCCGCGATTTTGACTTCGCGCCTCCTGCGAAGTCACGTTTCGGTAACTTGCCCCGGTTTTGGCCAACGACAGACTCAAGTTACTGAAAACCCGTTTTGCACGCGGTGGGGGATTTAGGTAGTACGTCGCCGTCTGAAGGCGACAATCAGAAGATAAACGGTCATACCTAAGAGGATGGCCAGCCCTGCCCCGGCACCGTAAAGGAGTCCCGGGAACGTACCAAGGCCACACTGTCCGTCGACCTCTCCTGGCTTACAATCCACAGACTTCCCCCAGGCAATGCCGACGGCTGTTATGGTGACGCTGGCGAATGGAATGGCTAACTCAGGCTATATTCCCGATGATGCGTCGTTCGGAGCCTACACCTTCCAGGTATTGAGCTCGCGTTTGAAACCGGGCTGCGCGGAGGGCGCCATCGACGGCGGGCTCATGGAGCTGATCCAGGCGAACGACAAATAGCTAAACCGAGCACATGTTCGTATCAGGTCGAGATCAGGCAGCATATACTCTCTCGTGAGTTAATCGGGCAAAGGAGCGCGCCTCAATGGGAATCAATCGGAGAGCATTTCTTTCATCGATGGTAGCGGTCGCGGCGGGACGCATCGTCAGGGCTCAGCTGCCCCCGGAGACGGCGAATCTGTGGGGTACTCCTGTGATCGATTGTCACTTTCATCCCCGGCCTACCTTGGAGGCGAACCTTGCTCACCTGAACGGATCGGGGTGCCAGGCGGCCTACATGTTGGCGCGGCTTACCGGAGCCGACGACGCCAAACGCTTCATGGCGCAGGAACCGATGCGTTTCGCCGGTTACTCCGTGAGCACCAACGTCTCCGCACCCGACGCGGTAAAGCTGCTGACCGAGGCGGTAAAGTCCGGAGCACACGGCTTCGGCGAGGTGAAATATCATGTCGAAGCCGATGGGCCGGAGATGCGGCGGCTCTATGCGGCCGCGGCCGACCTCGATGTGCCCGTGACCCTTCACTTTCAGGAAGTGCCGCACACAGCGACCGAAGGCGTATTCAACACCGGCTTCAAGCGCTTCGACGCCATCCTGAAGGAGTTTCCAAAAACCACCTTCGTCGGACATTGCGACGCATTTTGGGCCAACGTCAGCGCGGACTATGCCAACGACAAGGACTACCCGAGAACACCCATCGTACGCGGAGGGATCACAGACAAATGGCTCTCCGACTACCCAAATCTCTTTGGCGATCTTTCGGCGAACTCCGGCAACAACGCGCTCACACGCGATCCTTCCTTCACCGCCGATTTTCTTAAGCGGCACAAAGACAAGTTGCTCTTTGGCAGCGACTGTTCGTGCCGTGACGGACACGGAGCGGGCATCTCCCAGGGAGGCAATCCAGGCGCAGCGAGACTTGCGGGCAAGTGCGTGGCCCGCGAGACGCTCACTGTGTTGAAGGCGAATACAACTCCGAGGCTCTTCCGTACCTTGGTTTGGGAAAACGGGCACCGTGTATACAAACTCAATGTTTTCCGCAAGAACCTGTGAGATCTGCCGAACAGCTGAAGCGTTTCTACGCCTACCATTTCATACCGGTCAATCCGCCCGACTTTCGTCTGACGCCGATAAGCCGCACTGTTGGTACGGACACGATCGTGGATGAATTCATCGTCCACTTTACGCATACCACGCTGACGGATTGGCTGCTGCCGGGGATTCCGCCGCACAAAGTGGCGGATAAATCGCTACCCAGCAATCGCCTGATGGAGCGCTGGCAAGAAAGCGAAGGAAAGCGAGTGTAACCTCTCCTATGCGTTAGGAGAGCGGAGCCACCCGGGGTAAATGCCGGCGAGCAGTTGTCCTGGCGGCCGGCACCGGGGCGCCGGTCGCTTGGCGAATTGGCTCGCCATATCAGCATGGGTCGCATTACCTGGCTCTCCCGCATGGGCGCGCCAGGGGTGGACACGGTCGCCCAGCGCGTTCCGCGATGGCACAACGAAGATGACGGTACTCGTCGTGTAGCGGAAGAGTCTGTGCCTTGCGATGACGCAGCTTTGCTGGCGGAATGGCTCGCGTTATCCTGACAACCCATTCAGCGGGTGCTGGAGGAATGGACGGTCGACGATCTATTTCTCACATATCCCCTGGCCGAATACGTCGTATCTCGGCAGTGGACCATCTGGAGAATCATGTCGCATGACATCCACCATGGCGGACAAATGGCCACGTTGCTCGCTCTTCAAGACATCGACGCCTTCGAATTGAGGGCACTTGGTGGCCATGTGATATCACAACCACTCGCGAACCCTGCGGGCTAGCCGGGTGCAAGCCTGGAGGGTTCGGCAACAGCATGCGTAATTGCAGTGGCTCTCATTTATATCGGAGATAGGTATCCTGTCGTCCGGGTAGGAGGCGGGCCAAAAAACCTTGAACAGATGGTTGCAGAAAGGAATGTATAAGCAAGGATCCACGCCGCTTCCGCGGGGGACCAGGCCTCAGTGAGTTACCAGCTCTCCGCACCTACCGGCTGCGCTCCATCCAGAGGATCCTATCCCATGGATGGAGCAAGGCAGCCGGCACGGCGACAAGTCCTCGCCGGCAAGGCGATCACTTCGGGACCACGATCACGCCGCCAGAAGCTTTGACTTTGTAAGGCGACCCTGAGACTTCGCTGATGCTGGTCGGTGTCACCGTTAACACATACAGCTCCCCGGATTGATTGCTGAGCGCGTACAAATGATTGTTGTTGTCCCAAGTCATCTGATCGACAGTGACGTTCGGGAGCAGCACCCCGCTGTAAGGCGTGATCGGAGCGGCTCCGTTGAAGTGGAAGATTTGTATTCCGGGAGCGCCTCCCACCGCCAACAGCTTGCCCGACACAGACATACTTAGCAAGCCGGGATACACTGCCGGCGTGGGCATGTCGGTCCATTTGTTGGTCGAGGTGATGGAGCCGGTGCTGTCGTTGATGGTGAAGCTGGCAAGCTGCGGCGGCGGCCCGTTGGTAAACGGCTCATTCACCACCACCGCCAGGTGGCTTGACGGGTCGGCAGCCATATTGAGTGGCGCATAGTTGCCGTCCTCAACCGCTGGGTTAAACGTTGGGCCGGTCACGTTGAACGTTGCATTCAGGATCTGGGCGCCCGCCGAGTCTGCCTTGTAAGCCAGGTACACGGTGGCGCCGACCTGTCCCTGCACGCCGTAGGCGAATTTGTCGTTGCTGCTGACGGTTGCCACGCCAATGGGGAAAGCGCCCTCATGCTGGCCGATGAAGCTCTCCGTGTCGCCCAGAAACGTAAGCTCGCCGTTCGACGCCAGCTTGTACGTCTGCAAGGCGGCACACTCGGCAAAGGCGGTGCCATTCGTAATCCCCCACAGCGGCACATACAGGTATTTCCCGGTATGGTCCAGCGTGGCTCCCTGGTGGTCGGTGTCGCCGCACGCGGCCCCGCTGTACTTTTGGGTATCGATCTCCGACGCCTGCTTGCCCACCGCGCCGTTGGACTCGATGGTGTAGGTGTGAATGTCGTCGGTACCCACACCGATAAGGTACTTGCCGTTGTTACCTGACATGAGACCGGTGAGTGCGAAGGGTGAGCCCTTGACCAGGGTGAGCTTACCGGCTGCGGTGGCGTCGTACACGTTGATGCCCGTGCTGGTTTGCACGTAGACATAGGCGACCGGAGAACTGGTTGCGGCAGGACTTTCCTTGGTTTCTGTGGAGGTTTGGGCCAGGGCTACTCCCGTGGTGAGTGTCGCGATCAGGCAGGCAGAAAGTAGTGCATGGTGCTTCATCAGGTTTTCTCCATTTTGTCGGGGCCCGGTACCATTCCGGATTCTACGCTCACGAGTTTGCCGCAGATACGGGGAGGGGCTGAATCTTTAGTCACCTCTCGCAACGTGCTCGGCTCTTCTTGTCACGCATCGCGCGCCAGTGGCGAATGCGGCGGTGCATAGTTGCCCGGTTGACTGAGCAGTCGTAAAGTGGACCCTTATGAAGGAGAACCAAAGACCGCTCGAACCGGGGATTGTGACCGATTTCGCTGATCGGCTGAACTACGCCGGGTATCTGTGCCTGCCGGAATTGCTGGCGCAACAGCGCCCCTTGTCTTCACCCCCTCATCACGATGAGATGCTCTTCATCATCCAGCATCAGGTCGCCGAACTATGGCTCAAGCAGCTGATTCATGAGCTGACCGCTGCAATCCGCTTCGTGCAGCACGACGAACTCGATCCGTGCTTCAAGATTCTGTCACGGGCCAAGCTCATTCAAATGCAGTTGTTCGAGCAGTGGGTGGTGCTGGAAACGCTCACACCGTCGGAATATCTGGAGTTCCGGGGCGTACTTGGCAACGCGTCCGGCTTTCAATCCTTCCAGTACCGGAAGCTTGAATTCTTACTCGGGAACAAGAATCGCGATGCGATTCGCGTGTTCGAGCATGACCCAGCCATACACGACGCGCTGAAAGCCACCCTCGAAGCGCCCAGCCTGTATGACGAGTTTCTGCTGCACCTGTCAAGGCGAGGGTTCTCCATTCCACAGGAATGCACAGAACGCGACTGGAGCGAGCCGCATCGTAAGAGCGAAGGAGTGGTGCAGGTCATTCGCGAGATTTACGAACATCCCCGCGGACATTGGGATACCTATGAAATGTGCGAGAAGCTGGTTGACGTGGAAGAGTATTTTCAGCTTTGGCGCTTTCGCCACATGAAGACGGTGGAAAGGATCATTGGTTTTCGACCGGGAACCGGGGGCTCATCGGGGGTGGGCTTTCTGAAGCAAGCTCTCGAACTAACCTTCTTTCCGGAGTTACTTGCAGCGCGAACCGGGTTATTGCAGCGATGAAGGCAGAGGTTCAGCAGGCTCTGTCGGGAGTGGGCGGCGGTTGGTTACAGCAAGACTCTATTCAGCAGCATATTGCGCCGCTCTTTTCCCGAGTCTTGTCGAGCAACTCCGTCTATCTGGCGAATCACTCGTTGGGCCGGCCGCTGGACGCGATGGCTGATGACATAGCCGAGGCGGCCGCGGTTTGGTACAGCAAGCTCGGGGATGCATGGGATGCGTGGCTCGAAGAGCGGCAGGCTTTTCGCGCGCGTATTGCAACGCTCATCGGCGCTACCCATACCGATTGCGTCATCCCCAAGACTTCAGCCGGGCAAGGTCTGCGGACCGTGCTGAACGCACTGCCAGGAAAGCCGCGCGTGGTCAGCACACGCGGAGAGTTCGACTCTATCGACGTGATATTGAAGCAGTACGCCGCGCTCGAACGCATAGAGCTACAGTGGGTCGAGCCCGATGCGCACGGTGACTTCACCATAGAACCGCTGATGGATGCAGTGAAGGGTGGAGCTGAACTGGTTGTTATATCTCAAGTCATGTTCATGACCGGCCAGATCATCCGGGGACTGGACACGCTGGCGAAAGCTTGTCATCAGCGGGGAACGAGGCTGCTCGTCGACTCCTACCATGCTGTTGGCGTCATCCCTGTCGACGTGGTCCAGCTGGGAGCTGACTTTGTGATCGGAGGAAGTTACAAATATCTACGCGGCGGCCCCGGGGCATGCTTTCTATACATTGCGCCTGAGGTACTTGAGGGAGGCTTGCGCCCACTCGACACCGGCTGGTTTGCCGCTTCCGACCCCTTTGGATATCATCGGCCCGAGTTGCCTGTGCTCAGCCACGGCGGCGATGCTTTTCTCGAGTCCACTCCACCTGTGCTTACGTGGTACCAGGCCCGCAGCGGTCTGGAATTCACGCTGGCTATGGGCGTTAACAGACTTCGCGCGTACAGCCTCAAGCAGCTCGACGCCCTACATGGATACCTCGCCGATGCCGGTGTAAACACGGTGAACGGAGGCGATGAGAACCACGGAGCATTTCTCGCCGTCCGCCTTGCAAAGGCGACGGAGCTTCCATCCAGACTGCAGCGTCAGGGTATCATTTGCGACGCGCGCGGCCAGTGGCTTCGTCTCTGTCCCGATTGCTTGACCCGCGATGAAGAGCTGCGTTGCGCGGCTGCAGCATTGGGCAAATTGCTGCGCGCAGAGATCTAGGCTTCGCGCAGAGAAGTAGGGCGATTGACGGATATCCCTTATCTCCCCAGAAAGGGCCAATTGCGCGCAGAAATCCGCGCCATATTGCGCGGGATGCAACAGGCCGATGCGTGCAGGGATCGCGACTAACTGTCCAAACTATTCCCGCTTTTATCCACATGCCGCTGTGAGCGCATCAAAAGTACAGGGTAAGGAGGCGCTATGGCACAAGCGCACTGTGAACTAAAGGAGAGCTTGGAGGTAAACGCTCGAAAAGCAGTCGCCCACGAAAAGGGACTGGAAAGCACGCTTCCTGAGCCGGAGGCGCGAAAGGACGCTCTTGAAGATGTCGAGTTGGCGGGCCTTAATCTGAGAAACCACGTGGAAAATTGCGACGTATGCCGAGAATCCTAACAATCTGATTTGCGCTTCCGGGCTTTCATAAATACCCGCTGCATCTCTGCGGGCCTTTTTAGGGCTGCGGCTGCTTCTCGGACACGATCCACCTGGTTTCCTTGCAGCCAGTGCACGGAAAAAAGTACAAGCTTCTAGGATGCAAGGGACAGCAAGTTGCTTTCGGGCTGATCAAGACGGCACAAAGGGCGGCTTAGCCGTCGAAGACCATGAGCGAATTGATATCCCGTCAACGGTTGTATTCAGCTCACTGTAAACCGGGCAGTTTCCGAAATGGCTGCTTCGCGATGTTCAATCCGCTCTCGAGTCTCACAAACTGTAGGCCCAAGTGTCTTTGCCGAACGAATCTGATTCTGTGCTAGACTCCCGCACATGCCCCTCATAATCCTTCTCGTGATTCTCCTGCTACTGTTCGGCGGCGGCGGTTACTACATGGGCCCCGGCCTTGGCTATTACGGCGGCGGCGGCCTCAGCCTCGTCCTGCTGATCGTGATTCTCTTCCTGCTCTTCGGCAGGGGCCGCGGACGGCTTTAGGAAATGGTGCCACTGGCTGGTGCGTGACGGCTTGGGCTAATTCCGTGGGTCCCCAAATAAATTCCGCCACCACCAGCAGGGCCAAAGAAAGCGCGAGCCTATACGCTCCAGTCATTCCGTCCTGAGCACGCGCATCGGCTCGATCGACGCCACTCTTCGCGCCGGAAGATAACACGCCAGTAGAGCCGCGCCCAGCAGGATCAGCCCCACCGAGCCGAAGGCCGAGAGATCCAGCGCACGCACGCCAAACAGCATGCTTTGCATCGCACGCCCCACGAAATACGCGCCCACCAGCCCCAGGGCCATCCCGATTGCAGCCAGCACCGCGGCTTCCCGCACCATGAGCGCGACTACGCGGTTGCGCGTCGCGCCCAGCGCCATGCGCACCGCGATCTCATGCGAGCGCTGGGCCACGGAAAACGCCACCACGCCATAGATGCCCAGCGTCGCCAAAAACAGTGCCACAACGGCGAAGCTGCCGAAGAGGATCAGTGTGAACCGCTCGCTGGCCAGCGATTCCTCTCGTACCTGATCCAAAGTCTTCGGTTCCGCCAGCGCAACCTGCGAATCGACCGCATGCACCGCCGCCGCAATGCTCGCCTGCATCGAAGCCGGATCTTGCGCCGTGCGGACGCCGAAGGTCGCCTGCGGCCAGGGGATTTGCCAGAAGGGAACCAGCATCTCCTCCAGATGGTTGTGCCAGTCTGCCGCATGCACGTCTTGATATACCCCGACAATCTGCCACTCGACCGGAGGTCCAAGTTTTTGCACACCCGGAATGAGCTGCTCCACAACCACACGCTGCCGCAGCGGATCTTTCCCCTGCAGATATTTCTTCGCGAACGACTGGTTCACCATCACCACTTTTACGCTGTCGGCGGTGTCCTGTTCGCTGAGCGACCGTCCCTTCACCATGTGAATCCCGAAGGTTGCGACATAATCGGGCGTCACCATCCCAAAACCGGACAACGGCCGCTGCGAAGGATCGGCGTAGGCCGGTCCGCCCGCCAGCGTGAACGGCATGCCGAAACCAGCGCCGTACAGGGGATACCCGGTCATCACCGTCGCGTGGGAAACCCCGGGAACCGCGCCGATGTGCGCGAGGATATCCCGGTAGTACGCGGTGATCTGGACTGGATCCTTCGATCGCGAATCGGGCACAGGCAGAGAGAAAGTCAGCACGTGATCGGTCCGGATGCCGAGGTCTACCCGGGTGAGGTTCCAGAAGCTGTGAATCGCCAGGCCCGCGCCGGCCAGCAACGCCAGCGCCAGCCCGAACTCCCCGGTGACCAGAACACGGCGCAGCCGATGCTTTCCCACGCTCATTCCGCTGCGGCCGCCCTCCTTGAGCGTTTCGCCGGGATCGATACGCGAGGCATACCATGCCGGCGCGCAGCCTGCCAGCAGCCCGGCCAGCGTTGTCGCGCCCAGGGTGAAGAGGAGAATCGGAATGTTGAGCCGCAAATCCGCCTCATTGGGCAGCGTGTTGCGCGGCATCACGGCGATCAGTCCCTGCAACATGGCATACCCCACGCCCACGCCCAGCGCGCCCCCGGCCAGGGCCAGCAGCAGGCTTTCGGTCAGCAATTGGACAAAGATTGTGCCGCGCGCCGCTCCCAAAGCACTGCGTACGGCCAGCTCCTTTTGCCGCGTCATGCCCCGCGCCAGCAGCAGATTGGCCACATTGACGCAGGCAATGAGCAGCACAAAGCCGACGGCGCCCAGCAGCAGCCACAACATCTGGATTCGCTCCGGCGGCAGAAAATCGTTCTTCAGCTGCTCGACTTTGGCGCCCCAGCCCTTGTCGCTCTTCGGATACACCTGCGCGATGTGCGCCGTCACCGCATTCATATTCTGCTGCGCCTGCTGGAGCGTCACGCCCGGCTTCATCCGGCCCATCACCAGCAGCCAGTGAAAGTCGTGGTTGAGCTGCTCCGGCTTGAAAACCAGCGGCACCGTCAACTGGTTCTGCCCGCGATCCTGATCGCCTGCGGCCTGCACGCCCACCACTGTATAAGGCTCGCCGTCCAGGCGCAGGGTGGTGCCAACGATCTTTCGATCTGCCCCCAGCTTCAGCCACAGCTTGTGCGTCAGAATCACCACGTGTTCATGGCCCGCCTGCCCTTCTTCGGGCAGAAAGTAGCGCCCCAGGAACAGCGGCTCGCCCTCCATCTGCAGCATGCCTGGCGTGGTGAGGCTCGCCTGAAGATACTCCGGCTGATCTTTGGTAGCGATGTTGAAGCTGGTTCCGCTCCACGCGTTGAGATCGGAGAAGACGGTGTTCTGCTGCTTCCAATCCGTAAAGTCGCCCGCGGCTACTCCGTTGCGGTTTCCCTGAATGCTCGACCAGACCATCACCAGCTGATTGGGCTGGGGAAAGGGAAGCGGAGCCAGCAGGGTCGCGTAATCCACGGTGAAGATCGCCGTGTTGGCGCCGATCCCCAGCGCCACTGTCAGCAATACCGTGATCGTCAGGCCGGGATTTCTTCCCAGCAAGCGCAAACTGAAGCGGAGGTTCTGAAGCAGAGTCTGCATCCCCGATCCCTTTCCCGAGTGAATTACCAGCTAGAGCATGAGTAATGTACGAACGGGCCCGAAGTTCGGTTCCGTACGATCAGCTGCGGACCAGCCGTATGCGCGCTCAGCCACGCCAATCTCGCTGTCCTTTATTCAGGAACTTCCGTCGCGGCTTATTATGCCAGATCGCATTGGCACCAATCGGGATGCGCCGGCAGCAAAGAAGCAAATCTTTTTGAGATTGAGGGGATCATCCTGTCCCGGGATTCGTCTCACTCTTCGTGAGCTTGTCATTCACTGCGCAGAGCGCGTATTGGGTCGATCGACGCAGCGCGATGGGCGGGCACAAGCGTTGCCAACAAGCCGGCGGTTGCAAGGACAAAGACGGCGAAGCCCAGCGCCGAAATGTCCATGGTTCCGGCGCCATACAAAAGCTTGCGTGCGAGATAGCTCGCGCCCAGCGCAAGAGCCGCTCCAGGAATCAGTCCGGCAAGCAGGATCCGCAATGTCTGACCCAGAAAGAGCGCCCGCACCTGCGAGCGCGTCGCTCCCAATGCCATGCGGACGCCGATCTCAGAGGTTCTTCTTGCCACACGAAAAGAGAGCAATCCATAAAACCCAAGCGCTGCCAAGCCAAGCGTCAGTGCGCCAAAAACGCCTGTAAGGCGAGCGAGTAACGCCTGCGTGGAAAGACCATCTGCAAACTCGACATCGAGCGGCACCACTTCTGTAACGGGAAGCTCCGGAGCTAGCCTATGCAGGATGTCCCGAATATCGGCGGGGAGGGTTTGCAAAGAACCACGGACCCTCACCTCGATCGATTGAATCGGTTCTGGACGTTGATCGATAGGGAAATAGACGGCTGGAGGCGGGTCTGAACGCAGACCATCGACACGCGCATCCGCAACCTCTCCTACAATCAGAAATTGGTGGTCTCCAGGCGATGCGTTGTAACCAATCCAATGGCCGATCGGGTTCTCCTCTCCGAACAGCCTTCGCGCATACGAGCGGCTGAGGATGGCTACTCGCTGTGACTGCTGATGATCCGCTTTGCTGAAATCTCGTCCCCGCAGAATGGGAATTCCCAGTGTGCGGAAATAGCCCACTCCCACATGATCCTCTTCTCCATGCAACTGGGCTTCGGCTATCTCTGGACTTCCAAAGGCATGCACCACGGTATTCCAACCGCAATTTGGAATGGCGCACATATGGACTGCCGCATCTCTAACCATGGGCAGAGCTTCGAGTCGCTGAATGACCGTATCGTAAAACGAAGACAGATTATTCTGCTGCTTTGCGAAACCGGTGCTTCTCATATCCAAATGGATGGAGAGCACATGGTCGCGATCCAAGCCTGCATCAACCCGGCTGAGATTGCGCAGGGTTTGCGCAAAAAGCGCAGCAGCGCAAAGCAACAGGAGTGAGAAACTCACCTGGCTAGCCAGAAGCAGGTTAGACCATCTCCGCCCAGCTTTGCTCTGACCCGATAGCTTCCCAGCCCGGGACGCCGGGGAAAAGCTTTTGCGCGTCATCTGCCATGCTGGTAAGAGACCGAACCCTACGAATGACGCGAGCAGCAACACTGCGCCGAACCGGATCGCTGCTGCCCCAATCTGCGCATCGATGGGAAGGATCTGCCCTCGACCGGATGCCCAATGTAAGAGAAGCGAAGTACAGCCCCGGCCGGTACCGAAGGCAAGCAGTCCACCGATGGCTGCAAGCACAACCGCTTCCGTCACTACCTGGCGCAGCACTCTGGCGCGGCTCGCTCCCAAGGCAATCCGCGTGGCGATTTCTACCCCGCGTTCATGCAGGCGAGCCATTTGCAGGTTGGCTAAGTTGAGACATCCCACCAGAAGTACTACGACGGCCATCGCCGTCAGGATGATCAGGGGAAGGGAGTAAGCCTTGGCCAGCGAACCCTCCCCATTCTCCGCGGATACAAGCTTCACCTGCGACGCTAAGATGCGTGTACGGTCGCCAGTGTCCTTTGACGCCCCGGCAATCAATGACAGGTCAGGGGCAAGCGCCGACGTCCAATGCGCCGTCACCATAGGCTTCATTCCGTCTGGAGTCCGGGCCAGAACCCATAGCCAGAAAATGCTCGCCTGGTTTAGATAGGACCGGTCGAGGTCGACATCATGGCCAGGACCCAGCGAGTCAAACCAGGTACCAAAATGGTTCGTTGCTTGCGCGGCAAGAGGAAGCCAAAGGTCTGGAGCTTGTCCAGGAACCACTCCGCTGAAACCTTCAGGGGCAACACCGACTATTACGATTGGAACTCCGTTGAAGGTGGCCTGTCTTCCAAGAACCGGCTGATTCGCGTCAAAGTGTTCCTTGAAATAACCGTAGCGGAGGATGACGGGCCACTCCGCCTGTTCACGCTGGTCATCGCCCTCCAGGAAGAACCGGCCGGTTGATGGCGATAGGCCCAAAACGCTGAAGAAATTGTCGGAAACAAGTTGAAAATCGATCCGGCTCGCCGCCCCATCCGCTTCCTGCAAAACTCCTTGGCCAAACCCTGAACGTGCAAACACAGGTGCGTCCTCTTGTGTGGCCTGTCGTAGACGGCGATAAGCGGGATAGGAAAAGAACCATTCTCCATCGAAAGGCGACTGAACAGCATGGAGTGAATTGATTTGCGCCGGCTGTTTAACCGGAAGGTGCGCGAACAGCACTGCATGCAGCAACTGAAAGACTGCGAGATTGGCGCCGATGCCGATGGCCAAGGTAAGCATGGTTGTGACCGCAAAGCCTGGCGATTTACGCAGTTGGCGAAATGAATAGCGTGTATCGGCGCAAACGCTTTCGAAAGCCAAGGCTACATCCGCGGACGTGACACGCTCCTTGGTGGTGGTTGGGTTCCCAAATCTCAGGAGCGCATCACGTCGTGCATCCTCGGGTGACATTCCGCGGGCAATATTGTCCTCGATCCGCATCTCGATGTGCGATTTCAGTTCAGCCTCGACCTCGCGATCAACGGTGGACCGGAAGAACAAATTCGATATACGGCGAAACACAGGCATCGGTTTCCTCAGGCGTAGCGCAAGATTGCGCGGACACCTTTCATCAGGTGACCCCTACACAACTTGGGATAGATCACTCTATATCCAGATACGGTGATATTTCAAGGCACCGTCCCTGACCGGATTTTTCACACTCGTCCCAAGAACGAACGGACGGCTCGGACGATGTCTCCGTCTGCGAAGGCAGACGTTCGAGACTCTGTCCGCCGGGAACAACCCCACTCAAGCCAAAACAAGGCTTGAATGGGCCACCCGTCGATTGAGTCGTAGTTCCCGGGATCTTCGGAAACTTTACCGGTTGACCCGCCCGTCATCGGGCAAGTTACCGAAATCGAGACTTTGAAGGCATGTGCGGAGGAGCGCTTCTGGATGCCGTCCCCGACAGAAGATCCGTGGATCGTGAAGTACGATCGAGCACGGGACTAATCCAGGATCTTCCCAATCAGCCACATGTGTCCGAATGGATCGACGACCGCGCCTTGCAGCATTCGTTTGATCGGACTCGGTCCAGTTGTCGAATGATTATGTTCCTCGACGGGACTATGGTTGATGGCTCCTGCCGCCCGCGCCTTCCCATGCACGCCAACAGGATCATCGACAAACAGTTCAATTCTGACTGTAGTGAACCCGGCGGAATCTGCGCTTCGCGTGCCGTACTCGGGGGATTCTTCTGCCAGGAAAAACTCGGCCCCGTCAATCGAAAGCCCGGCAACTGCGCCTTCTAATTCCCACAACAGCGTTGCTCCGAAGGCCAGCTGGTAAAACGCGATCGCAGCCCTTCCATCGCGCACGGCCAGCATGGGAGAAATCTGCGTTGTCATCTTGCTAAGCTCCTGAATATCTGTCTGGCTTACATACCTTGCCATGCAGTCGATCGTTAACAGTCTACCGCCAACACGGCTTCGGCTCGACACGATGAGGGCGCCAGGGGACGGCCAACTCGGCCAGCCAGTAACCCGACGTAGCGGTGGCCTCGGCGGCTTGCTGGCGACCCGCTTCTGCTTGTTCACATTCTGTGTAGACCTCATACTGGTGCGTGTTGGAGGAATCATGCCCGATTCCGATCTGCTTGGAGCATTTGAGGTGCACTCCCCCGAAGGCATCGGTAAAGCGCTTGCTGACGGCGCTAGCCCTGTCGCTTTAATTAAGGGACTCAAGCCGATTGACCAACTCATTGAGGCGTATCTTCGTTCTTCCCGCTTTGCGGACTGTTTGCGGGTCATGCTGAATGCTGGAGCTGTAATTGATGATCCTCTGCTTGAAGCAGTGCTTCTGGACGACGCTTCAGCGTTACGCCGCCTTGTCACGGAGCTCCCTCAACGCATCCATCAAAAAGTGGATCTCCTGGGCGCGTTCACATCCTGCCGGGGTGTCACAGCCCTTCACGTCTGTGCTGAGTTCAACTCCGCGGATTGCGCTCGTGTTTTGATCGAGAACGGCGCGGACGTAAACGCTGTTGCCCAATGTGACTCAGACGGGATGGGCGGTCAGACGCCCATCTTTCACGCGGTAAATAGCCCTCTGAACTACTGTCGCCCCATGATGGAGCTTCTCATAGAAGCAGGAGCGGACCTGCAAGTAGAAGTGAGATCTCTCCTCTGGGGAGAGTCCATGAGCTGGGAGACCGTTCTCTACGATATGACTCCAGTCTCTTATGCTCAATGCGGACTGTATCGGCAGTTCCATCGGCGAGAGGAAGATGTGTACGGCAACCTCCAGTACCTGTACCGCAGCAAATACGGCACTGAAGCGGCATTCAGAAACGTGCCGAACAAATACCTGGTCGAAGGTCATTGACGGCGCACGCCCCTCCCGTAGGAATGCGCCGTGCGATTGGGGGTACGATAATATTCTGAGGTTTATCGATGCCAACGCCTTTCGAGAGCGCTGAGCTCAACCTTAAGCTCTTCGAACTCCGCCGCGAGCCTGCGTTGCGAAAGGCGCGTGACTGGTTCACGCGCGAATTCAATCCAGAGAGCTTCGCCGAACTGGTTGTTTTGGCTAGTGGCGAACACAACGCCTCGTTTCGAATGGTCCTGGGCTA
>Ga0182015_10003519_pt1 | contig 17517 bp, 13 predicted proteins | sample 712P3MmetaG_FD_120478 | JGI IMG/M metagenome (GOLD analysis project Ga0182015, IMG submission 120478) | Permafrost microbial communities from Stordalen Mire, Sweden - 712P3M metaG | ecosystem: Environmental > Terrestrial > Soil > Wetlands > Permafrost | place: Sweden: Stordalen | collected...
CAGATACCGGTAACCACCTCGATGGTCGACTGCATGAGTTCATGGCGCATCTTCGGATGCTCGCCCGCCTCGCTCAGCCCCGGCAGCGCGGCCAGCACTTCCCTGGCATCCTGGCGCAGCATCCTGCTGCCCGCGTCGATGAGCTGCAGTTCCCACTCAACCCCGACAGTCGCGCCGCGAGAGGGATTCCACCTGATGGCCACGGGCTAACCTCCATGCGTCATCGCTCCGCTAGGTCGCGGGAACTCAGTGCTACCGGGGGCATCCGGGCGAGCCGCCGCAGCGGCGGGACCGCCAGCCCGTCAGCGGGCTGGCGCGAGCGCGCGGGCTGGCCGGATCGCCGGGCGGCCCGCCGTCGCGCGGATCGCGGTCGCGGGCGGGCGCCGACGGCGGTCGCGGGCCATGCGCGCCCGCGGATGCATCCGCAGTCGTCCGCATACATGGTCATCCGCCCTGTTCCGCCAGGGCGTTCCTACCCAGCCTCGCCGCAGCGACGCATGCCGGGACCGGTCCGCCCGCCGGGCCAGGTCAGTAGGCGTCCGGAGGCTTGTACATTCCCCACACGTCGCGGAGCGCATCGCAGACCTCGCCGACGGTGGCCCGCGCCCGCAGCGCCTCGCGGAGCGGGTAGAGCAGGTTCTCCGGCTGGCCGGCGGCCCGGCGCAGGTCATCGATGCGGCGCTTGAACTCGCCGGCATCGCGGCCGGCCCGCAGGTCCGCCAGCCGCTCCGCCTGCGCCTGCTCGATGGCCGGATCGAGGCGCAGCGGCTGGTAGGCCTCATCGCCGTCCCGGGTGAACCGGTTGACCCCGACGATCACGCGCTCCCCGGCGTCGATCTCGCGCGCGACCTGATACGCGGACCGCTCGATCTCGGCCTTCTGGAATCCCTGCTCGATCGCGGCGACTGCGCCGCCGAGATCCTCCACCCTGGCCAGCAGCGCGCCGGCGGCCTCCTCGATGTCGCTGGTCATCGACTCCACCGCGTACGACCCGGCGAACGGGTCGACGGTCGACGTCAGGTCGGTCTCGTAGGCGAGCACCTGCTGGGTGCGCAACGCCAGCCGCGCCGCCTTCTCGGTGGGCAGCGCGATCGCCTCGTCGTAGGCGTTCGTGTGCAGCGACTGGGTACCGCCGAGCACGGCGGCCAGCGCCTGCACGGTCACCCTGGCCATGTTCACCTCGGGCTGCTGCGCGGTCAGCTGAACGCCGGCCGTCTGGGTGTGGAAGCGCAGCATCAGCGACCGGGGATTGACGGCGCCGAATTCGTCCCGCATGAGCCTGGCCCAGATCCGGCGCGCCGCGCGGAACTTCGCGACTTCCTCCAGCAGCGTCGTCCGCGCCACGAAGAAGAACGACAGCCGCGGCCCGAACTCGTCGACCGCCAGGCCGGAGGCGATGGCCGCCCGAACGTACTCCCTGGCGTTCGCCAGCGTGAACGCGATTTCCTGTACCGGCGTCGCGCCGGCCTCGGCCATGTGATAGCCGGAGATCGAGATGGTATTCCACCGCGGGATCTCGGCCTGGCAGTAGGCAAAGGTGTCCGCTACCAGCCGAAGGGATGGTTGCGGCGGATAGATGTAGGTACCGCGGGCTATGTACTCCTTCAATATGTCGTTCTGAATCGTGCCGGTCAGCCGGTCCGGGCCGACTCCCTGCTCGTCCGCCACGAGCTGATAAAGCAGCAGCAGAACGGAGGCCGGCGCGTTGATCGTCATGGAAATCGAGACCGACTCCAGCGGAATGCCGCGGAGCAGGATGCGCATGTCGTCGATGGAATCGATGGCGACGCCGACCTTGCCGACTTCGCCGCGGGCGGCGGCCGCATCGGAGTCGTAGCCCATCTGGGTGGGCAGGTCGAAGGCGACGGACAGGCCGGTGCTGCCGGCCTCGATCAGCTGGTGGTAGCGGCGGTTCGATTCCGCGGCGGTGGAAAACCCGGAATACTGCCGCATCGTCCACGGCCGCGCCGTGTACATGGCCGGGTAGATCCCCCGGGTGTAGGGGTACTCCCCCGGCTCGCCGAGCTGATTCGCCGGGTCGAAATCCGCAGGCTGCCCGGGACGGTAGACCGGTTCCACCGGCAGCCCGGATTCCGTCTCGCGCGTCATGCCCTCAGACTACGGCCCCGCTGGCACAGCCCGTCTCCGGCAGCCTGCCCGCAGCAGCAGCAGGTGTCAGGACGATGGACCAGCCGTTACCGAGAACTGCTGGATGTCCGGGATTATCCCGCCCGAGCTATTCTCCTGGGATAGGTACAGCTGGTTCGCCGGGCGCTTCGAGCTGCCGTCGACGGTCAGGACCAGGGGGTGGCTGAACGCCGTGTCGCCGCCGTTGATCCAGGGCACCGAGTCCGCCTGCTGCACCGCGGGGCAGTTCTGGTGCGTGTCGGTGTAGGTGATAACCAGCTCATCGCCACCCTGCGCGCTCCCCGCTGCCAGGATCGTCACCGCGTTGCCCGGGCCGAACGCGTAGTCGGTGTTCAGCACCAGGTCGCTGCCCAGCGTGGTGTCATCCACGATCACCGAGTCCGCGTTGACCTGGCCGGAGTCGGTCACGCTCAGCGGGATGACCTGGTCGCCGGCCAGCGGGCTGGCCTGGATAGCCGACTGCGGGATGCCCGCGGGCAGCGTGGCGGTCGCGGCGCCATGGACAGTGACCGGGCCGCAGAGATTCCGGACATCGCCGATCCAGAGCGTCCGCGCGCTCGTGCCGCAGGGCTCCAGCCGCACCTTGGATCCCTGGGTCGCGGCGCGCACCCCGGCGCAATAGCCGGACTCGTTGCTGTCCGGGGCGAAGTTCGCCTCGAACACCGGGAACGGCCGGTAATGCAGGCACTGGTAAGACGTCGGCGAGAAGAAGTCGCCCGCTGCCCACCCGCAGAACTGCCGGACGAACCCGTCGACGCTGATCACGAAATCCTCGTTGACGCGGGCGTCGCCGCCCCTGCGGAGGTTGACCTTGCGGCCCCGGTCAGTGCCCACGGCGCCGCCCAGATCGGAGGCGTTCTGGATGAAATTGGGCCCGAGCGCCGTGCTGGACAGATCGAGGCACTGGCTACCGCAGACCAAGGTCGCGTTCGCCCTGCCGTGCGGGCCACTCGCCCAGGCGGTCGTTGCACCGGCCGGCCAGAGGAGCGCCGCCGCCGCGGCCACCGCGACCGCGGACTTGATGGATCGGTGCATGAGTGATCCCTTCCCTCTGGATGGCAGCAGGGGACGTGCTCGTTCACCCCGGAAATACGGGGAGCATCGCCCTGGCATCTCCACGCGTTCCGGCACCGGAGGGCCATATCACCGCCATGCGAAGTAGACGCCTGTTACCGGGGCAGCGTGCACCCAATTTGGTAACAGCAAGATAACGATGCAACTCGGAGTGGTGTTTTGATTGCATAAAGTCATCATTCGACCGGCTTCTCCGGTGCCGCCTGCGGCTAGGCTACGGAACGCAAACCAGCCGAAATTGACCGGCCGGACCCGGCCAGGGCCGGGCCGGGACGCTCGCGGATCGGGATCAGCCCATGTCACCTGCCCGGACCACGGTCGGGCTCGCCGTCGCGGCCACCGTGCTCGCGGTCGTGGCGCTGGTAATGCAGGCCGCCGGGGCGCCCCAGGCAGCGCGGGGCGGGCCGGCCGCGCGGGGCGGGCCTGGCGGCCGCAGCCGGCCTGCCGCCCGCGGCGCCGCGGCCCGGCACCGGGCGCGATCGTGGCAGCTGACCGTCGGGGGGCCGGCGCTGGCCAGCCGCGGCATCGTCGTTCACTACCCGGCCCGCGGCGCGCGGCGGCTGCCCAGGGTGCCGGCCTCGGCCTATGTCGTCGCCGATGCGGGCACCGGCAAGGTGCTGGCGGCTAAGGACGCGCACGGCCGCTTCCCGCCCGCGAGCACGCTCAAGGTGCTCACCGCGATCACGCTGATCCCGCTGCTGAACCCGGCCGCCAAGGTGGTCGCGACCCGCCGGGCCACGTCGGTCCAGCCGAACGTGGTCGGCCTCAGGCGGGGCCGCAGCTACCAGGTATCCAGCCTGTTCAAGGCCCTGCTGCTGATCTCGGCCAACGATGCCGCGGTATCTCTCGCGCAGGCCACCGGCTCGCTGCACCGGGCGATCTCGCTGATGAACGCCGAGGCGCACTGGCTGCGGGCCTACGACGTGGTGGCCAGGGACCCGAATGGCCTGCCCGCCGCGCACCAGCATGTTTCCGCCTATGACGAGGCGCTGATCGCGCGGCGGGCGCTGGCCATGCCGGCATTCATGAAATACGACTCGACGCTGGCAGCCAGATTCCGGCTGAAGCGGCGGCGCTGGGTGACGCTGGTCAACCAGAACACCCTGCTGATGACCTACCGGGGCGGTATCGGCGGCAAGATCGGCTGGACTGAGCGGGCCAGGGCCACGTACATCGGGATGGCCAGAAGGCACGGCGTGACGCTGATCGTGGCGATCCTGCATGCCCGCCCGCTGACCGAGATCACGTCCGGCGAGCGCCTGCTGAACTGGGGCTTTGCCATGGACCGCAAGGTCCGCCCGGTCGGCACGCTGGTGCCGCCGCTGCCTGGCGGCCCGCCGGGCTGATGAGCCGGCCCCAGGTTTGGCCGGGCGGGCTGGCCGGCCTGGCTTGCCGCGCGGGGCTGGCGGCCGGGCCTGGCGCGCGGGGCTGGCGAGGGGCTAGCCGGGCGGCAGGAAGCCGACGCGGTCCCGGACGGTGCCCATGGTCCGGCTGGCGATCTCGCGTGCCCGGGCGGCTCCCGCCGCGAGCAGCCGGTCCAGCCCGGCCTCGTCGGCCAGCATCTTCTCGGTCCGCTCCCTGATCGGCGTCAGCGCGTCGACGACGACCTCGGCCAGTTCCTTCTTGAAGATCCCGTACCCGCCGCCCGCGTACCTGGCCTCCAGGGCCGGCACGCTCTCGCCGGACAGCGCCGAGTAGATCCTCAGCAGGTTGGTCACGCCCGGCTTGGCCTGCTCGTCGGCGCGGACCTCGCTGCCGGTGTCGGTCACCGCCCGGGAGATCTTCCGGCGGATGACGTCCGGCTCGTCCAGCAGGTCCACGATGCCCTGCGGCGAGGACGACGACTTGCTCATCTTGGCGGCCGGCTCGACCAGGTCGGTGATCTTCGCGACGTCGGTCAGGATGTACGGGCCGGGCACCACGAACGTGGCGCCGAACCGGTGGTTGAACCGCTGGGCCAGGTCCCGGGTGAGCTCCAGGTGCTGGCGCTGGTCCTCGCCGACCGGTACCTGATCGGTCCCGTACAGCAGGATGTCCGCTGCCTGCAGTACCGGATAGGTGAACAGCCCGACGCTCGCGGTGTCCGAGCCGGCCTTCGCCGCCTTGTCCTTGAACTGGACCATCCGGCTCGCCTCGCCGAATCCGGTGATGCAGCCCAGTACCCAGGCCAGCTCCGCGTGCTCGGGAACGTGGCTCTGCACGAACACGATGCACCGCTGCGGGTCGAGCCCGGCACCGAGCAGCTGCGCGGCGGCCACCCTGGTCCGCTGCCGCAGCAGCGCCGGGTCATGCGGCAGGGTGATCGCGTGCAGGTCGACCACGCAGTACACGGCATCGTGGGTGTCCTGCAGCGTCACCCACTGGCGCAGCGCGCCCAGGTAGTTGCCGAGGTGGAAGGAATCCGCCGTGGGCTGGATGCCGGAGAAGACGCGTGGTCGAGCCATGCCGGAAGTCTAGTTGCGGGCGGCGGGCCCGCTATGCCACTACCGGCCCGTTGCCTGCTACCGGCCCGCTGCCCACTACCTGCCCGTTGCCCACCACCGGCACGATGTCCGGCGCGCCGAGCCTGATCGCGTCCGCGTCCAGGTCGGTGCCGGCGTCCTGTGACGCCCGCTCCGCCGCGATCTTGGCGCGGTAGTGCTCAACCTCCCTGGCGACCTGCCGCGACCTCCATCGCATCGGGCCCGCCATCAGCTCGGCGGCCTCCTGCGCCACGGACACGCCGCGGTCCCAGGTCTCTATCGACACGTGCGTGCGGCGCGCCAGCACATCGTCAAGGTGCCGGGCGCCCTCGTGCGACGCGGCGTAGACGACCTCGGCCCGCAGGTAATCGTCGGCGCCGCCCAGCGGCCGGGCCAGGCCGGGGTCGGCCGCGATCAGGTCGAGTACCTCGCCGGCCAGCGCGCCGTAGCGGTTCAGCAGGTGCTCGATCCGGGCGACATGCAGGCCGGACGACCGGGCCAGCGCGTACCGGCGGTTCCACAGCGCGACGTAGCCGTCGGCGCCGGCCAGCGGCACCGAGTCGGTGCAGGACGGCGGCACCCGGCCGTCCAGGCCGTGCGCGACCGCGTCCACCGCGTCGCGCGCCATCAGCCGGTACGTGGTGTACTTGCCGCCCGCGATCATGACCAGCCCCGGCACCGGATGGGCGACCGTGTGCTCACGCGACAGCTTCGAGGTGGACTCGGACTCCCCGGCCAGCAGCGGCCGCAGGCCCGCGTAGACGCCCTCGACGTCATCCCTGGTCAGCGGGACGGCGAGGATGCGGTTGATCTGGTCGAGCACGTAATCGATGTCGGTCCGGCTGGCAGCCGGGTGCGCCTTGTCCAGCGACCAGTCGGTGTCGGTCGTGCCGATGATCCAGTGCCGCCCCCACGGGATGACGAACAAGACGCTCACCGGCGTCCGCAGGATGATCCCGGTACTCGACTGGATCCGGTCCTTGGGCACGACCAGGTGGATCCCCTTGGACGCGCGGACGTTGATGGTGCCGCGGCCGCCGACCATGGCCTGGATCTCGTCGGTCCACACCCCGGTCGCGTTGACCACCTGCTGGGCGTGGATTTTCAGCTCGGCCCCTGACTCCAGGTCGACGGCACGGACGCCGGTGACCCGTTCGCCCTCCCGCAGGAATCCGGTGACCTGGGTGCGGGACGCCGCGTGCGCGCCGTAGCCGGCGGCGGTCCGCACCAGTGACATGACATAGCGGGCATCGTCCACCTGCGCGTCCCAGTACACCAGCGCGCCGGTGAGCGCGGACCGCTTGAGCCCGGGCGCCAGCCGCAGCGCTGAGCGCCGGGTGAGCTGCCGGTGCCCCGGCAGGCCCCTGGTCTGGCCCATCGAGAATCCGAGCACGTCGTAGACGGTGACCCCGGTGCCTACGTAGGCGCGCTCCCAGACGTGATGGGTGAAGGGGAAGAGGAAGGAAACCGGGCGCACCAGGTGCGGCGCGATCCGCTGGAGCAGCAGCGACCGCTCCTCCAGCGCCTCCCTGACCAGCCCGAAGTTGAGCTGCTCCAGGTAGCGGAGGCCGCCGTGGATGAGCTTGCTTGACCGCGACGAGGTCCCGGATCCGAAGTCCCTGGCCTCGACCAGGCCGGTGGACAGCCCGCGGGTGGCAGCATCCAGTGCCACGCCCGCGCCCACGACCCCGCCGCCGACGACCAGCACCTCGTGCTCGGTCGCCGAGAGTTCGGCAAGCGCCGCGGCCCGCTCCGCCGGGCCCAGCCTGACCGTCGTTCCGCCTCCGGCCATCACAGTCCGAACGCTACCGGCTCCGGGCACCCCCGGCGGTGGCCGGCCTGCCCCGGGCGGGTTGGCCGCGGGCTCGTTCAGCCGGATGGGGGTCCGTCACCGATGGCGGTCAGCCCGGTCGCACCGGGCCGCGGCGGGCGCCGGGGTCAGCGGCGCTGCGCGCCCGGCGTCACGACGACCTCGACCCGCTGGAACTCCTTGAGATCGGAGTAACCGGACGTCGCCATGGTCCGCCGCAGCGCGCCCATCAGGTTCATCGAGCCGTCGGCAATCGTCGACGGGCCGTGCAGGATCTGCTCGATGGTCCCGATCGTGCCGACGTGCAGCCGGGTACCGCGGGGCAGCTCCGGGTGATGCGCCTCGCTGCCCCAGTGGTAGCCGCCGCCAGGTGCCTGCGCGGCACGGGCGAACGGCGAGCCCACCATCACGGCGTCCGCGCCCAGCGCGAGCGCCTTGGCGATTTCCCCGCTGTGGGTCATGCCGCCGTCCGCGATGACATGCGCGTACCGGCCGCCGGACTCGTCGAGATAGTCACGGCGGGCCGCGGCGACATCGGCGATCGCCGTGGCCATCGGCACGGCCACGCCGAGCACCGCCGCCGTGGTGTGGCCGGAGCCGCCGCCGAAGCCGGTCAGGACGCCCGCCGCGCCGGTCCGCATCAGGTGCAGCGCGGCGGTGTAGGTGGCGCAGCCGCCGACGATGACCGGGATGTCGAGCTCGTAGATGAACTGCTTGAGGTTGAGCGGCTCGGACTGGCCGGACACGTGCTCGGCGGACACGGTGGTGCCGCGGATGACGAAGATGTCGGCGCCCGCGTCGATGACCGCCTTGTAGTACCGGACGGTCCGCTGCGGCGAGAGCCGCGCCGCGGCGGTGACCCCGGCCGCGCGGACTTCCTCGATCCTGCGCCCGATCAGGTCTTCCTTGATGGGCTCGGCGTAGATCTCCTGGAGCCTGCGGGTCGCCGCCTCATCGTCGAGCTCGGCGGCCTCGGCGAGCAGCGGGCCGGGATCGGCGTACCGGGTCCACAGCCCTTCCAGGTCCAGCACGGCCAGGCCGCCCAGCTTGCCGACCTCCATCGCGGTGCCCGGTGACACGACGCTGTCCATCGGCGCGACCACCAGCGGGAGCTCGAACCGGTAGGCGTCGATCTGCCAGGCGATCGACACCTCTTCCGGGTCCCTGGTGCGGCGCGATGGCACGATGCCGATCTCGTCAAGGGCATAGGCCCGGCGGCCGCTCTTGCCCCGGCCTATCTCCACCTGCGTCACGTCTGCCGTCTCCCGCCATGTCCGCGGCCTGCTGCCGCCATTCCTCCGGGCTGCCGCGTCCGGCCAGGGCCGCCGGCCGCCCTCCGGTCAGTCCGCCGTCCGCCGTCCGGTCAGGTCCGCCGCCCGCCGTAGTTCGGCGCCTCCGCGGTCATCTGGATGTCGTGCGGGTGGCTCTCCGCCAGGCCGGCGCCGGTGATCTGGGTGAATCGCGCTTCCTGCAGCTCGGCGACGGACCGCGCGCCGCAGTAGCCCATCGCCGCCCGCAGCCCGCCGACGAGCTGGCCGGCCACGGCAGCGAGCGGGCCACGGTAGGGCACCTGCCCCTCGACGCCCTGGGGCACCAGCTTGTCCTCGCTCAGCACGTCGTCCTGGAAGTAGCGGTCCTTGGAGTACGAGCCGCCGCGCTCGACGTTCCGCAGGGCGCCGATGGATCCCATGCCGCGGTACAGCTTGAACTGCTTGCCCTGGATGTACACCATCTCGCCCGGGCTCTCCTCGCAGCCGGCCAGCAGGCCGCCGAGCATGACCGTGTCCGCGCCAGCCGCGATGGCCTTGGCGATGTCACCGGAGTACTGCATGCCGCCGTCGCCGATGACCGGCACGCCCGCTGCCCTGGCCGCGAGGGCCGCCTGGTAGATCGCCGTGACCTGCGGCACCCCGACCCCGGCTACCACCCTGGTGGTGCAGATCGAGCCCGGGCCGACGCCCACCTTCACCGCATCGGCGCCCGCGTCGATCAGCGCCTGCGCGCCGGACCGGGTGGCCACGTTCCCGCCGATCACGTCGACCGAGACGTTCGACTTGACCTGGGCGATCATCTCCAGCACGGCCTGGGCATGACCGTGCGCCGTGTCGACGACCAGGAAGTCGACGCCGACGTCCGTCAGCGCCTGCGCCCGGCGCTTGGCATCCTCGCCCACGCCGACCGCCGCGCCGACCACCAGGCGCCCCTCGGCGTCCTTGGTGGCATTCGGGAACTTCTCGCTCTTGGTGAAGTCCTTCACGGTGATGAGCCCGCGCAGCCGTCCGGCCGCGTCGATCAGCGGCAGCTTCTCGACCTTGTTCCGGCCGAGCAGGCGCAGCGCATCGTCACGGCTGACCCCGACCGGCGCGGTGACGAGCGGCATGGCAGTCATGACCTCGGCCACCCGGCGTCCGTGGCCCGTCTCGAAGCGGATGTCCCTGTTGGTGACGATGCCGAGAAGCACGCCGTCCGCCGAGGTCACCGGCACGCCGGAGATGCGGAACCGGGCGCAGAGCCGCTCGACGTCAGCCACCGTGGCATCCGGGCCGCAGGTCACCGGGTTGGTGATCATGCCGGCTTCGGAGCGCTTGACCACGTCGACCTGCTGGGCCTGATCCTCGATGGACAGGTTGCGGTGCAGCACGCCAACGCCTCCCTGGCGCGCCATGGCCACCGCCATCCGGGTCTCGGTGACGGTATCCATCGCGGAGGAGACGAGCGGGATGGACAGAGTGACGTTGCGGCTGAGCCGGGCGGTGATATCCGCCTCGCTCGGCAGGATTGCCGAGTGCGCGGGCAGCAGCAGCACGTCGTCGAAGGTCAGGGCCGGCGGGGCGAACTTGACGGCCTCGGTCAGGTCAGATTCCTTGGGCTGGCTGCGAGACATGCTTCATCCTAGTGAAAGCATCGCGGTACTGGCGCGTTCACGCCCACGCCGGACTGACGAGCTGCTCCATGCAGAATGCCCCGTTACCGCGCCAGACTGCGCGGTAACGGGGCAGCTGCGATGTGCCCGGCGAAGGGCAGCGCACGCTACGGCAGGTCAGTGCCCGTGGCCGTGTCCCTGGCCGCCCGCGGGGGCGGCTTCCTTCTCCGGCTTGTCCGCCACCAGCACCTCGGTGGTCAGCAGCATCCCGGCGATGGACGCTGCGTTCAGCACCGCCGACCGGGTCACCTTGACGGGGTCGATGACGCCCTCGGCGACCAGGTCGCCGTACTCGCCGGTGGCAGCGTTGAAGCCATGGCCCGGCTTGAGCCCGGCGACCGTGGCGACCACGACGCCGCCCTCGGCTCCGGCATTCTCGGCGATCCAGCGGCACGGCGCCGCCAGCGAGCGGCGAACGACCTGAACGCCGACAGCCTCGTCCCCGGTCAGGCCCAGGTCATCGAGATCGGCCGCAAGCTGCACGAGCGCGCTGCCGCCGCCTGGGATGATGCCTTCCTCGATGGCCGCGCGGGTCGCCGAGATGGCGTCCTCCAGCCGGTGCTTCTTTTCCTTCAGCTCGACCTCGGTGGCCGCGCCGACCCGCAGGACTGATACGCCGCCCGACAGCTTGGCCAGGCGCTCCTGGAGCTTCTCGGAGTCCCAGTCAGAGTCCGTCGTCTCGATCTCGGCGCGGATCTGCCGGATCCGGTCGTCGATCGCGGACTGGTCGCCGGCTCCGTTGATGATCGTGGTCGAGTCCTTGTCCACCACGATCCGGCGGGCCTGGCCGAGTACCTCGAGGCCGACCTTGTCCAGCTTGAGCCCGACTTCCTCGCTGACAACCTCGCCGCCGGTCAGCACCGCCATGTCGGCGAGCATCGCCTTGCGCCGGTCACCGAACCCTGGCGCCTTCACCGCGGCCACCGGAAGGAGCCCGCGGATCTTGTTCACGACCAGCGTCGACAATGCTTCCCCGTCGACATCCTCGGCCACCACCAGCAGCGGCTTCTTGCTCTGGGCGATCTGCTCGAGCAGCGGCAGGAAGTCCGCCATCGAGGAGATCTTGCCAGCGTGCAGCAGGACGTAGGTGTCCTCAAGGACAGCCTCCATCCGCTCCTGGTCGGTGATGAAGTAGGGCGAGATGTAGCCCTTGTCGAACTGCAGGCCCTCGGTGAACTCGAGCTCGAGGCCCATCGTCGGCGCTTCCTCGACGGTGATGACACCGTCCTTGCCGACCTTGGCGAACGCCTCGGCGATGATCTCGCCGATCCTGCTGTCCTGCGCGGACACGGTGGCGACGTGCGCGATCTCGTCCTGCTCCTCGACCTCGCGCGCGGACTCGAGCAGCCGGTCCGATATCGCGGCAGCCGCGGCGTCGATCCCGCGCTTCAGCTCGATCGGGTTGGCGCCCGCGGTAACGCTGCGCAGGCCCTCGCGCACCATCGCCTGCGCCAGCACGGTCGCGGTGGTCGTCCCGTCACCAGCGACGTCGTTGGTCTTGGTGGCGACTTCCTTGGCGAGCTGGGCGCCCAGGTTCTCGAGCGGGTCCTCCAGCTCCACCTCGCGGGCGACGGTCACGCCATCGTTGGTGATGGTGGGCGCGCCCCACTTCTTGTCGATAACCACGTTGCGGCCCTTGGGGCCGAGTGTCACCTTGACGGCGTCCGCAAGATGGTTCACGCCACGTTCTAGCGCGCGGCGCGCGTCTTCGTCGAACACCAAGCTCTTGGCCATGAGTACCTCAGACTACGTATGTGATCGGATTTTGCTGGCTAGGTAGGGGCGGGCGGCAAGCGCCCGGAACCCGGCCGCAGGGCGGGGAACCCGCCCGGCGGCGATAGGTACGGCGCTCTCATAGCGCCGCCCCGGACAGGCCCGCCGCCCGCGAAGATAACTCCGCGGGACCGCGAGCCGATCCGGGGCGGCGGACACGCAAGCGTGCCCGGCGCGGGCAGGCCCGCGCCGCATGATCTGCTCGCTACTTCTCGATGACGGCGAGCACGTCACGGGCGGAGAGCACGAGGTACTCCTCGCCGCTGTACTTGACTTCGGTGCCGCCGTACTTGCTGTACAGCACGACGTCGCCGACCTTCACGTCCATCGGGACGCGCTTAGCGCCTGCATCGTCGAACCGGCCCGGACCCACCGAGATGACTTCGCCCTCCTGGGGCTTCTCCTTGGCGGTGTCCGGGATGACCAGACCGGATGCGGTGGTCTGCTCTGCTTCGAGCGGGCGTACCACGATTCGGTCTTCGAGCGGCTTGAGAACAACCTTGGTGGCGGTCGTCACGATCTGACCTCCCCCTCCGGAAAGGGCTAGCTGAGAATTATTAGAGAGGGCGACCATGGCGGCCTGCCGTCGCGGGTGCCAGGCCAACCTGTCGCATTAGCACTCTATCCTAGTGAGTGCCAGTTCCGAACATTAGCGTTGCCGCGCGCGATCGTCAAACGCCAGCGGCGGAGGGCACGGGATTACGCTGCGGGAACCACCATAGGGTGGCCGTTTCAGACGCCTGCCCGGGAGGCGCGGTGAGCATCGACTCGGTAGTGGCCAGGATGACCGCCCTGCTGGACGAGCTAACCGGGGCCGGGGATGCCCGGGCCGCGTTCCATGCCACCTACCTGCGGACGACCCGCGCCGTCGCGGCGGCGCTGCGGGCCGGGGCCTTCCTGGACGGCGACTGGGTAGACCGCTGGGACGTGGCATTCGCCGGGCTGTACCTCGACGCGCTGGAGGCATCCCGGCGCGGCGAGCCGGTGCCCCGGCCGTGGTCAGTCGCCTTCGCCGCCGCGTCCGGGCAGCGCAGCCTGCCGGCCCTGCGCCATGTCCTGCTCGGGATGAACGCGCATATCAACTACGACCTGCCGCAGGCGCTGCTGGCGGTGATCAGCGACGCCGAGTTCGACGACCCCGCGCTGCTCGCCAGGCGGGAGGCAGACCACCGCAAGATCGACGAGGTGCTGTCGGCCAGGGTGCGCGCCGAGGACGACGAACTGCGTGAGCTCGCGCCCGCCCGGTCCTGGCGGGACGACGCCCTGCAGCCGCTGAACCGCGCCGCCACCCGCCGGTTCCTGCGCGAGTCGCGTGCCAAGGTATGGGCAAACGCAGCGACGCTCAGCCGCAGCCGCCGGCAGGGCGAAGAGGCATACGCCGCGCGGCTGGCGCAGCTGGAGGAACTCAGCGCTCATCGCGTCGCGGACCTGGAACGGCCGGGCCCGGTGCTGCTCCGGCTGGCGGCTGGCGGCTTCGGGGTGCTGCTCGGCCACGACCAGGGTCCCGCCGGGCAGGCCGCCACGGGCCGGACCGCCACGGCGCCGAACCCGCTACGGTCGTTCGACCCGCTGCTGGTCGGGCGGCTGGAATGTGCGATGTGGATGGCGTACTACCTGCGCCGCTGGCCGCAGCTTCTGCTGCTGAGCGTCCGGGTGACGCGAGCCGCGTTCGGGATGAACTGGACACGGACCTTGCACGGGGCCTGGCTGGTGTTGCGGGCCAACCAGCTGTGGGCTCCGGCAGACAACGATCCCGACGGCGCGCGGCGCTGCATGCGGCGGTTTTACGCCCTGCTCCGGCTCGCGCACGGCGAGCCCGCCGACCCCGCCCGCGCCGCCCGGCTGGAGGTCGAATGGTGGCGCGTGCACCGCGCGCACCAGCACGGCGAGGCCGGCGGCGATATCTCGCCACTGGTCAGTGCGCTGTCACGGCTGTACTCCGAGGTCTACGGCCGGCCGGAGGACGAGCTGCGGACGGCGGCCCGGTACCGGGCGCGCGCGATGGGTATCTGCGACAAGTGGGTAGCCCGCGGCTGCGATCCGGCCAGCCCGCTGGTCGGGCAGGAGCGCGCGCTGCTGGTCCGCTCTTACGCGGCGCTGCTGGCCGCCGTGCACGGCTGAAGTCAGCTCATAGATCCGGCAAGCGGCAGCACGGGTGCTTACACGCTGACCGTCGTCACCGGGAGGGCGGAATCCGCGGCGAAGTCAATGGCCGACGGCTCGGCGCCGCGCGCGACGAGTTCGGCGCCCAGCGCGGCCACCATCGCGCCGTTGTCGGTGCAAAGCCCTGGCCTGGGCACCCGGAGCCGGAGGCCGGCCGCCGTGCAGCGTTCCTCGGCCAGTGCCCGCAGCCGTGAGTTGGCCGCCACCCCGCCGCCGATCACCAGATGGCCGACACCGTGCGCCCGGCAGGCGGCCACCGCCTTGCGGGTCAGCACATCGGCGACGGCTTCCTGGAATGACGCGGCCACGTCGGGCACGGACACCGCGAGTCCTGCTTGCTGCCTGGCCTCGACCCAGCGGGCCACCGATGTCTTCAGCCCGGAGAAGGAAAAGTCGAAGGTCTGGTCCCGGTATTTCCCGCGCGGGAAGGTGACGAACGCCGGATCGCCGGCCCGCGCCGCCGCGTCAATCGGCGGGCCGCCGGGGAACGGCAGCCCGAGCACCCGGGCGACCTTGTCGAATGCCTCCCCCGCGGCATCATCGATGGTCGCCCCGAGCGGCACGACCGCGGCGGCAAGGTCCGGCACGAGCAGCAGCGACGAATGGCCGCCGGAGACGAGCAGCGCGATCACCGGAGCCGGCAGCGGGCCGTGTTCCAGCTGGTCCACGGCGATGTGCGCGGCGAGATGATTGACGCCGTACAGCGGCTTGCCGAGCGCCAGGGCATACGCCTTCGCCGCGCAGACCCCCACCAGCAGCGCCCCGGTGAGCCCCGGACCCGCGGTCACGGCGATCGCGTCCACGTCGGACAGCCGGGCGCCGGCGGTGGCCAGCGCGCGGTCCACGGCGGGCACCATCGCCTCCAGGTGCGCGCGGCTAGCTACCTCCGGCACCACGCCGCCGAACCGGGCATGCTCGGCCACGCTGGAGGCGACCGCGTCGGCGAGCAGCTCGCGGCCGCGGACCAGCCCGGCCCCGGTCTCGTCGCACGAGGTCTCGATGCCGAGAACCAGCGGAAGGCTCATCGGCTGCCGCCTTCGCGCGGGCGGCTGGCAGCCTGGTCGCCCGGCAGGCCCGCCGGGGCGGCCTCGGCGCCCGCCGGGGCGGCCACGGCGCCCGCCGGGGCAGCCGGGTCCGGTCCGAGTGCCTTTCGCATCACCAGCGCGTCGGTGCCGGATGGCTGGTAGTAGCCGCGGCGGATCCCGATCTGGATGAAGCCGTACCGGCGGTAGAGCTGCTGTGCCCGCGCGTTATCGGCGCGCACCTCCAGGAAGACCTCAGTGCAGCCGCGCCGGGCGGCTTCCGCGAGCAGCGCCTCCAGCAGGGCCGATCCGGTGCCCTGGCCCCACCGGCCGGCCGCCACCGCGAGCGTCAGCACGTCGCCCTGGGAGCCGGCCGCGAGCAGGCCCGCATAGCCGGTGATCACCCCGTCGTCATCGGCTACCAGGTAATGCCGGCTGGCCGGCTGCTGCGCCAGTTCCCCCCGCAGCATCGCCCTCGACCACGCCTCCTCGCCGAACAGCTCCTCCTCCAGCCTGAGCACGGCGCTCAGGTCCGCCGATGTCATCGGGCGGAGTACCGCGCTCGTCACGGCGTCACCCGCTTGGGCGGGCCGGGAATCCGGGCGTCCGGCCTGCGCAGGTACAGCGGCTCGGCCGGCGCCGCCGGCGCCCCCTGCATGATCAGCTGCGCTGTCATCTCGGCCAGCCACGCCGCCGAAGGGTAGCGCGGCTCGATCGGCGTGCCCAGCTCCGCGGGATATAGCAGCGCCCCCTCGCCGGCCACCGGGCAGGACGCACCGGCCTCGCCGGGCGCGCTGACCTCAGGCCCGCTGACGCGCTGCCCCGCGGCCGTGTAGCGGGCCCAGTAGATCTCCTTGCGCCGCGCGTCGGTGGCGACCACGAAGTCACGGCCTGCCGCGCCGCCCGTCAGGCCGGCCGTGGTGAGGCCGGCCGTGGTGAGGCCGGCCGTGCCGTCAGCCGCGAGGCCGGTCCGGCCGTCAGCCGCGGCGCCAACGGTGGCACCGGCCAGCCCGCTGGCCGCCGCGCGGGCGATCACGTCCAGCGTGCAGGCGCCGTGCACGGGCACGCCAAGCGCGCTGCCGAGCACTCGCGCGGTCACCAGGCCCGCGCGCAGGCCAGTGTATGGTCCCGGCCCCACGCCGACCGCGATGCCGGTCAGGTCACCCGGGACGGCGCCGGCGGCAGCCAGCACCTGCTGAATCGAGGCGGCCAGCAGCTCGCCGTGCCGGCGTGCATCCACCGCGGATTCCTCGGCGAGCACGCGCGTCCCGTCGTGGAGCGCGACGGTGACCGCCGGGGTCGCGGTGTCGAAGGCCAGTAGCAGCACGGTTGACCAGCGTAGGTCACGCGGCGGCCGGACGGCGGCCGGGCAGCGCGCGCACGGCTCAGCTCAGCCCGGCGAGGACCTCGCGCGCAGCCGCGACCGTGCCGGCCTGCAGCTGCGGGACCGAAACCGGGCCGTAGCCGCCGCGGTGCGAGTGGTTGAGGCCTTGCAGCTCGACGGTAATCAGCGCGTTGCGGTCACGCACGACCAGCGTGACCAGATCCGTGGTATCCCCGCTGGCGTGGATCACCTGCAGCGCGCTGAACGCGCTATTGCCGAGCCCTGGCATCTGGGTGATGGCCGCTTTCGGCAGATGCGTGGCCTTGGCCGGGCTGGCCAGGCCCTGCTGCGCGTCGCCGTAGTTGTCGATAGCGCTGAACGTCGCGCTGCCGTTGCCGGTCGCCAGCAGGCTGGGCGCGAACGACTGGGCGGTCACCTCGAGCACCCGGTACCGCGGCTTGTGGTCCAGGGTCCAGGTGCACTGGCTCTCGGTGCGGCTGCCGCCCAGCCCGGAGACCGCCCTGGCCCGGGTGCCCGGCAGGTACTGGTTCAGCGTGGCGGCGGATATCACGCCGCAGGCGTTCGGCACCGACCGGAATTCCCCGGGCTGATAGGTGGTGACGAAGTTGCTGTGCCGCTGCGCGGCCGCCTTGGGCCCGAAGAGGAGCCAGGCCCCGGCGGCGATCACCGCGATGGCGATCGCGACGCCGGCCCAGGTGTAGATCCTGCGCCGTGCCTTCCTCGCCCGCGTGACGATGGCCCGCCTGGTGGGCAGCCGTGCGCGCGGCCCGGCCGGGTAGGCGTCATCGTCGTCCGGC
>Ga0182015_10003520_pt1 | contig 17512 bp, 18 predicted proteins | sample 712P3MmetaG_FD_120478 | JGI IMG/M metagenome (GOLD analysis project Ga0182015, IMG submission 120478) | Permafrost microbial communities from Stordalen Mire, Sweden - 712P3M metaG | ecosystem: Environmental > Terrestrial > Soil > Wetlands > Permafrost | place: Sweden: Stordalen | collected...
CCGGCCGCTCTACTGGTTCGGCGACAACGGTCAGGTGCAGCTCAACCCGAGCCTCAGCCTCGCCGATGCCCCCGTGTACTCCTCTGATGGCAAGTCGGTGACCATCACGCTGAAGGGATGGAAGTGGTCGAACGGGACCCAGATCACGGCGCGTGACATCCAGTTCTGGCAGAACCTGGTCACCGCCAACAAGGAGGACTGGGCCGGCTACTCGCCTGGCGAGTATCCCGACAACGTGTCCAGCACGACGATCAATCCGAGCAACCCGCTCCAGATCACCTTCAACCTCACCCAGGCGTACGGCTCGTACTTCTTCACGTACAACGAGCTGAGCCAGATCACCCCGCTCCCCCAGGCGGTCTGGGACAAGGAGTCGGCCACCGGCGCCGTGGGGAACTACGACGAGACCCCGGCCGGCGCGCAGGCGGTCTACAAGTTCCTCGATTTGCAGTCGAAGGCCATCTCGACCTACGACACCAACCCGCTCTGGCAGGTGGTTTCGGGTCCGTGGAAGCTGAAGTCGATGGACACCGCCGGCGACGTCTCGATGGTGCCGAACCCCGGCTACGGCGGACCGGTCAAGCCAACCCTGACCCAGTTCAACGAGGTTCCGTTCACCAAGGACACCGCCGAGTTCGATCAGCTCAAGGCGGCCACCTCGGTCAACAACACCACGATCGACTGGGGGTACATTCCGGACGCAGACGTTCTGCAGAAGGCCACGCTGAGCAACATCTACAACTTCTCGACGTGGGCCGGCTGGCAGATCACCTACTTCCCGGAAAACTTCACCAACCCGACCAGCGGTCCGATCTTCAAGCAGCTGTACTTCCGACAAGCGATGCAGGACCTGGTCGATCAGAACACCTTCATATCCAAGGCGTTCTTCAACTATGGGTATCCCACGTACGGCCCGGTCCCGACCAAGCCGTCCTCGAACTTCGTCGACTCCTTCGAGAAGACGAATCCATACCCCTACAGCCCGAGCAAAGCGGTATCGCTGCTCCAGGCCAACGGATGGACGGTCAACGCGGGCGGCGTGAGCACGTGCACCAGCCCGGGCACCGGCACCGGCCAGTGCGGCGCAGGCATCCCGCAGGGCGCCAAGGCCTCGTTCAGTCTCCAGTACGTCAGCGGCACGCCGGCCCTTGACCAGGAGATGGCGCAGTTCAAGACGGACTACGCCCTGGCCGGCATCGCCATCAACCTTTCGACCGCGCCGTTCGACACCGTCATCGGGAATGCGACCCCCTGCAAGGCGGGATCCCCGTGCACCTGGGACATGGAGTTCTGGGGCGGAGGATGGATCTACGCCCCTGACTACGAGCCCACCGGTGATGAGCTGTGGTCGTGTATAGGATCCGGCGCCAGCGTCCAGTACGCGGGCTCGGACTCCGGCGGCTACTGCGATCCCACGGCCGAGTCCGACATCCTCGCCACCGAGACGAGCAGCGACGTGCAGGCCATGTACACCTATGAGAACTACCTGGCCACACAGCTTCCGGTCATCTGGATGCCGGTCAACTACGCGCAGCTGAACATGATCAACAAGAACCTGAAGGGCACCCAGCCGCTGGATCCGCTCCTCCAGATCTACCCGGAGAATTGGCGCTGGTCCTGATAGGACAAGTGGCACTGTTGCTGAGTACCGGGTCTCAGTAACCTTCACCGTAACCAGCGGGGGATGCCGGCCGGAGCCGGCATCCCCCCGTCCGTTCCGCTAATCTGTGAACCAAATGGGCGTCAGGGCGAGGTAGGAGCCAATGCTCGGCTACATCATCCGGCGGGTGCTGCAGGCGATCCTGATCACGATCGGGGTCACGCTGATCGTCTTCATCCTGCTGCACGTCATCCCAGGGGGTGGCGTCGCAAGGAACATCCTTGGCCCCCGGGCCAACGCTGCGCAGATCGCGCAGTTCAACCACGAGAACGGTCTGGATCAGCCGCTGCCGCTGCAGTACCTGACATATCTCTGGCAGCTGATACACGGCAACTTCGGCTTCTCGTACAAGCTGAACCAGAGTGTCAGCTCGCTGCTGGTGCAGTACCTCCCCAAGACGCTGCTGCTCCTGGGCCTGTCCTACATCGTCGCGATTGTCATCGCGATCCCCCTTGGCATCTATCAAGCCGTCCGGCGTAACAAGCCTGACGACTACATCTTCACCGGAGCCTCGTTCGTCCTCTACTCGATGCCGGTGTTCTGGCTCGGCATCATCCTCATCGTCCTGTTCAGCTTCGTGCTCCACTGGTTCCCGGCGGAAGGCCCCCAGGGCGCGTTCGTCACCGATGACCTCGGTCAATTGAGCTCGCTGGTCCTCCCGGTCGCCACGCTCTCGCTGGTGACCATCGCCTCCTTCAGCCGGTACATGCGCTCGTCAACGCTGGAGAACATGGTCCAGGACTACACGCGTACCGCGCGTGCGAAGGGTGCCTCGAACTCGAGGGTCCTCTTCGTACACGTTCTCCGCAACGCCATGATCCCGATCCTCACGCTGATCGGGCTCTCGGTTGGGTACGTCTTCAGCGGCGCGCTGATCACCGAAGCGCTCTTCAACTATCCGGGGATTGGCTACATCTTCTGGAACGCCACCCTGACCACTGACTATCCGATCATCCTCGGCGTCATCGTCGTGACTGGCTTCGCGACCGTCCTCGGTTCGCTCATGGCCGATGTCATGTATGCGATCGCCGATCCACGCGTGAGGTACCGCCGAGCATGAGCACGTTGGATCAACCGCAAACCATCGCCTTTCCGGTTCCCAGCGGAGCCACGCAAGAGAAGCCGGGGGAGGTGCAGGACATCGTCCCAGCCTTCGAGGCTCAGGGCGTCTGGCGGCTTGCTTTCAACGTCTTCGTGCAGAACCGACTCGCCGTCGTGGGCGTCGGGATCGTCGTGTTCATGGTGCTGTTCTGCTTCGCGGGGCCGTTGTTCTACCACACGAATCAGGTTGACACCAACCTCGCCAACGAATTCCTGGCTCCATCACACGCGCACCCGCTCGGCACCGACCAGGACGGGTTCGACATCGTCGGCCGGCTGATGATCGGCGGCCAGACCTCGCTCGAGATCGGCATCGCCGCAGCCCTCATCGCCACGGTGTTCGGCGTCCTCTGGGGCGCGGTCGCAGGCTTCTTCGGCGGATGGGTCGACAACCTGCTGATGCGATTCGTCGACATCATGCTTGCCATCCCGGCGCTGTTCCTGCTGCTGTTCCTCGCAGTCGCATTCCCACGCAACGTCTTCACATTGATCATCGTGGTCTCGGTCACCGCGTGGCTCATCCCAGCCCGTCTCGTCCGTGCCGAGGCATTGACCCTTCGAACCCGCGAGTACGTCCAGGCCGTCACGATGATGGGCGGCGGTGGCTTCCGCATCGTGCTCCGCCACATCATCCCCAACTCCGTCGGAACGATCATGGTCAACGCCACCTTCCAGGTGGCCGACGCCATCCTCCTGGTCGCCGCAGTGAACTATCTCGGTCTCGGCATCGCCCCGCCGGCCACCAACTGGGGCGCGATGCTCTCCGACGGCACCACGTACATCGCCAACGGCTGGTGGTGGTTGATCTATCCGGCCGGACTGGCAATCGTCCTGACAGTCGTCGCCTTCAACTTCATTGGCGATGCACTCAGAGACGCCCTCGAGGTGCGGCTCCAGAAGCGCTAAGTCGCATCGAGCTCGAGTCGACTGACCTCGAGTGCGTCAGCGCCAGAATTCGGTGAGCTGCCCGGCAAGGGCGCTGCCTTGGTCGTAACCGGCTCGAGCGGAGGGCGGACGCGTCGACAGGTCCATCAGATTGCTGCCGATTGCGTCGCGGGAGTCGCTGTCCGGGAGGACGGTTTCGACCCTGCTGCCCTGGGTGCGTAGTTCGTCGACCTGTGCTGCAAGATGCATGCCCCAGTCCAGTGGCGCCCGTGTTCTGCCGCCAAGTGGCGACAGCACCAGCACCCGCCCGTATCCGGCTGCCAGGTCGGCATTCTCGCTGGATCGTCGGTAGCCGCCGTCGATGTACCGGCTGTCGCCGATAGCGTAAGGAGGGACACCGAAGCCGTTGGCACTGCTGGCGGCGACGGCGTCCACCAAGTCGACTCCGCTGTGGCGGTCGAACACGACCGGTTCACCGGTATGGGCATCGACAGCCACGATCTGCATCGTTCGTTCCGGCCAGCGCTGACTGGGCAGCCGCGCGGCGACCGTAGCGCGCCACCGCGCTTGTCCGGAGCCGTCCGACGCGGCATCCATCTCGAGCGCCGCCGCACCCAGTCTACGGCGCATGTCGGCCGCATCCTCAGCGGCCGCGATGATCTCGCTCGTCCTCCGCATATGGTCGGCCACCGGGCCAATGGGAACGTGTCCACCGTCGGATCCGACCGGACCAGCGCGTTGCCGGGGCGCGGCTGAAAGGATGTCGGCAAGCAGTTGGGTCGGGCTCTCGCTGGTTATCTGGGCGGCGGCCGTCGACCCGGCCGACGTCCCGATGATCAGGTCGGCCTCGGTCACATCCAACCCGGCATCAAGCAGGCCGGCAATGACGCCGATCAACCACGCATTGCCTGCCGATCCGCCGCCACCGAGGACCAACGCTCGCTGACCCGCGGCGCGCACCCGCCTTGTGGCGTCGACCTGCAGCTGGTACTGGTCGGACCTCGGCCCGCCGGAGCCCGTCGTCGAGGTGAAGTGCAGCGTTGAAAAAGGTGTTGCGTTCATGGGAGTCGCCCTTCGCGTGATGCGCCCAATGACGCGCTCGGCACCTTCAGCACGTCCCTCGCCAGGACTGGCGTTTCAGGCCGCTTCCGTCTCGAGTGGAGGGCGCAGCGGGAAGTGGCAGGCGGCGAGGTGGTTGGGTCCGAACAGGCGCAGCGGGGGTTCTTGTTCGGCGCAGAGTTGCTGGGCGAGGGGGCAGCGTGTGCGGAAGCGGCAGCCCGAGGGTGGGTTGATCGCTGAGGGGATTTCGCCTTTGGGGGCATCCATATCCTTGCCGCGCTCGACGTCCGGGTCGGGGATGGGGATGGCGCTGACCAGGCCGCGCGTGTACGGGTGGGCGGGCTGCGAGTAGAGCTCGGAGCCCGTCCCGATCTCGACCATCTTGCCGAGGTACATGACGCCGATGCGGTCGGACATGTACTTCACGACCGAGAGGTCGTGGGAGATAATCACGTAGGTGAGCCCGTACTTCTCCTGCAGGTTGTTCATCATGTTGAGAATCTGCGAACGGATGGAGACGTCCAGCGCTGACACGGGTTCGTCGGCGACGATGAGATTCGGGTTGAGCGCGAGCGCTCTTGCGAGGCCGATGCGCTGCCGCTGACCGCCGCTGAATTCGTGCGGGTAGCGTTCGAGCGCACCGCGTGCGAGTCCGACGTCATTGAGCAGCTCGGCGCAGCGATCGATCTGCTGCTTCTTGTTCCCGATCCCTTGAATCGCAAGGGGTTCGCGCAGGATGGTGACGACACGCATGCGCGGGTCCAACGACGCGTACGGGTCCTGGAACATCATCTGCATGTCGCGTCGCTTGGTGCGCAACTTGCCCTTGCCCATGGTCGCGATGTCCTCGCCGTTGATGACGATCGAGCCCGACGTCGGCGGCTCGAGGGCGACGATCATTCGCCCGGTCGTCGTCTTGCCGCATCCCGACTCGCCGACGAGCCCGAAGGTCTCACCAGGCTTGACCTCGAACGACACGTCCGAGACGGCGTGCACGGCACCGACGCGGCGCTGCAGGACCGCTCCCTTGGTCACCGGGAATTCCTTGACGAGGTTCTTCACCACGAGATACGGCTTGGCGCCGTTGGGGGCGACAGGTGCCGTCGTGGGAGCGGTGGGCGTGACGGTCATCGCGCTGGAACGGGCTCCGCGACAACCGGGTCGTCAACCCCGGCGGGGTGATGGCACGCGTAGAAATGGGCCGCCTCATGCTCGACGAGCGCCGGCTCCTCGGTGTGACAGATCGCGGTGTCATACCGGCAGCGCGCTACGAAGCGGCACGCGGGGGGAGGGGCGGTGAGGTCTGGCGGCAGACCCGGGATGCTGTACAGACCGGTAGCCGCGTCCTGGTCGAGCCTCGGGATCGCCTCGACGAGCGCCTCCGTGTAGCGATGACGCATGCCCTTGAAGAGCCGCCGCGTCTCGGACGTCTCGACGATCTTGCCTGCGTACATCACCGCCACGCGATCGGCACGGCCGGCAATGACGCCCATGTCGTGCGTGATCAGCAGCACTGCCATATGCAGCCGGCGGCGGAGATCGTCGAGGAGGTCGAGGATCTGCGCCTGGATGGTCACGTCGAGCGCCGTGGTCGGCTCGTCGGCGATGAGCAACTTCGGGTCGCAGACCAACGCCATCGCGATCATGACGCGCTGGCGAAGACCCCCGGACAGCTGGTGCGGATAGTCGCTGAGGCGCTCACGGGGCCGCGGCATGCCAACGAGGCCGAGGACCTCGGCGCATCGCTCCCGGGTTTCGTCGTCGTTGGTGTCGCGATGGATGTGGAGCACTTCGCCGATCTGATCGCCGATCGTCATGGTGGGGTTGAGCGACGTCATCGGGTCCTGGAAGATCACCGCGACCTCGTTGCCGCGGATGTCGCGCATCGCCTTCTCCTCGAGGGGAACCACGTCGCGCCCGTTGAGCTTGATGCTCCCCCCGACGATCCTGCCGCCCGACGGGAGCAGCTTCATGATCGACATGCCGGTCATGCTCTTGCCGCAGCCGGATTCGCCGACCAGCCCGAGCGTCTCCCCGGGAGCGATGTGGAGCGAGACACCATCCACCGCCTGGACCGTCGTCCGGGACAGCCGGATATAAGTCTTGAGATTGTCGATCTCGAGAACGTTGGTGACGTTATCCATGGTGAAGCGGCAAGTCCTCCACATTCGCAGTGTATCAGCGCCACTAGGAGGGTTTGGGGCATTGTTGAGAGCCCTTCGGATTGGCTAGGCTCGCGCTGTGAAGGTGACGGAGGGCGCCCCTGGCGCCCAGGCTGAGGACGAGAGCTTCAGCGGCGCCCGCGGGCTCCGGATCCATGTGAGGACCTGGCTTCCTGCCGCCCAGCCGGTCGGCGTCGTAGTCATCGCGCACGGGTTCGCGGAACACGGCGGCAGGTACGCCTCGGTGGCCGAACGCCTCGTCGCCGCCGGCATCGCGGTGCGCGCCCCCGACCACCGCGGTCACGGCCTCAGCGAGGGAAGGCGCACCAGCATCGTGCGATTCGCCGACTACGTCGACGACCTGAGCACGTTCATCACGCAGGCGCGCGAGCGGTGGCCGTCGCTGCATCTCGTGCTGCTCGGACACAGCATGGGCGGTCTGATCGCCCTCGACCTTGCGGTGCGCCAGACGATCCCCCTGGAGGGTCTGGTCCTCTCCGCTCCCGCGGCCTGTCCCCGAGAGGTCTCGAAGGTCACACTCGCGCTCGGCCGGGCACTGTCACGATTTGCCCCGAACACCGGCGTGCTGCGCCTTCCATTGAACCGGATCAGCCGCGACCCGAGGGTCGTCGACGCATACAACAATGACCCGCTCGTGTTCCGCACGCCCATCCGTGCACGGCTCGGCGCGGAGATGCTGGATGCGATGGACCGCGTCGATGCTGGACTGCCGGCGCTGCGAGTCCCCTTGCTGGTCATGCAGGGAACCGCCGACGGGCTCGTCGATCCAGGGTGCGGACCGCACGTGTACGATCGCGCCGGTTCGGCTGACAAGACGCTCAAGATGTACGACGGTCTCTGGCACGAGATCTTCAACGAGCCCGAACGTGAGCACGTGCTCGCCGACCTGACCGGCTGGTTGGGAACACACCTCTGACGGCGTCCGCGAGTCGTGGACTAGAGTCGGCTGACCATGCGTGAACAGTGGGCTGTCAAACCGGGTTCGAAGGTCGACATCTCGACAATCGATCCAGCGGACACGCGGGCACTCAAAGATGGTCGCAGCGCCGCCGCCGCGGCCCTGGACAGCGATCGGCAGGCGCTCATCGAATGGCAGACACGCCTGTATGCTGAGAGTCGGCGCTCGCTGTTGCTGATCCTCCAGGGGACCGACGCGTCGGGCAAGGACGGCACGGTTGCGCATGTGTTCAGCGGAGTCAATCCGCAGGGGACGCGCGTGACGTCCTTCAAGGCACCGACCGCCGAGGAGCTCGCCCACGATTTTCTCTGGCGGGTGCACCGAGCAGTTCCGCTGGCGGGACAGATCGGCGTGTTCAACCGGTCGCAGTACGAGGATGTCCTGGTTGCGCGCGTGCGCAAGCTCGTCCCGAAGGACGTGTGGAAGAAGCGCTATGACGACATCACCGCATTCGAGTCGCTGCTCACCCAAGGTGGCACCACAATTGTCAAATGCTGCCTGCTCATCTCCAAGGATGAGCAACGCCGGAGATTCGAGGAACGCCTGAAGGATCCGCAGAAACGCTGGAAGTTCCAGCGCGGCGACCTCGAGGATCGCGCGCTGTGGAAGCAGTATCAGGCCGCGTATTCCGAGGCGATCACTCTCACCTCAACCAAGGACGCGCCCTGGTACATCATCCCATCAGATCACAAGTGGTATCGCAATTGGGTGGTCAGCCGGTTGCTCATCGAGACGCTGACCGAGATGGATCCGAAGTATCCCGAGCCACCAGACCTCGCCGGGATCAAGATCACCTAGCAGCGAGGATCAGACCGGTCGTTCGGTGATCCAGATCATCGCGTTGCCGGACGGGTGTTCGATTGCGTCCGGCACGATGCGATCGAGTCGGTATCCCAGCTTTCGCGGCACACCGGCACTCGCGCCATTGCGCTCATCGCAGTGGATCTCGACGCTCCGGATTCCCGGAAGCTCGAGTGCCGCGTTGGTGAGCAGGCGCGCGGATTCCGTTGCGATGCCGCGGCGGTGATACGCGCTGTGCACCCAGTAACCGATCTCCAGCGCATCCGGTCCAATCCGCGGCATGAGGCCGCAACCGCCAACGAAATCACCGGAGTCGCGCAGCGTGATCGCGTAGTTGGCGGCCGCGTCACCGCCGAACTGCGCGACCGAAGGCCCGAGAAAGCTCATCACCGACTCGTCGGTCGGCGCCGACTCAGCCCAGGGCATCCACTCCCGAAGACGGTCGCGGCTCGCCGCGATCGCTTGCTTCAACGCGGCACTGTCGGTGAAGGCGTAGCGCCGCAACGTCACGATCTTGCCGCGCAACGCATCCGGAGGATGAAAGTCCACGAGGACCATTCTCTCGTTCCGGCCTCGCGTGGCGACCCCGATCGGATTTGAACCGACGATCTCCACCTTGACAGGGTGGCGTGTTAGACCAGGCTACACCACGGGGCCGCGAAGCACCCGATGATAGCAACCGGGCTCCAGCCGAACCGGAGTACGGTGCCAGCCATGCCTCGCAGGCCCATGCGCCCCAATGAGATTTCCTCCGGCGGCGTGGTGGTGCGGCGATCTCCGGGAGGCTACGAGGTCTGCCTGGTCAATGACGGTCGCTACTGGGGTTTCCCGAAAGGGCACGTGGAGGCGGGCGAGACACCTGAGCTGGCCGCGATGCGCGAGATCTCCGAGGAGACCGGCATCGCGGTCGATTCGCTGGTGCTGCGCACCCAGTTGCCGCCGACCGAGTACGTGTACCGCAAGCCCAACCACGGTCCACTGGTTTTCAAGCTCGTCCACAACTACATCGTCGAGGCGCCGCCTGGCATCGAGCTGCACCCCGACCCCGCCGAGATAGCGGAGGCCGGGTGGTTCAGAGTGGACGATGCGCGGAGCCAGCTGAGCTTCAAGAGCAGCGTGTCGGTGCTCGAGGCCGCACGGCGTGTCCTGGAGAACGAGCCCTCCGGAGGGGCGCCGAGGGGCGCGCCGTAGAATCGGGCCGCATGCAATTGTTCGACACCGCCCGCCAGGAGGTGGTGCCCTTCGAGCCGCGGGGCGGGCAGGTCGGCATCTACGTCTGCGGCATCACCCCGTACGACTCGGCGCACCTCGGTCACGCCTTCGTCTATCACGTGTTCGACGTGCTCAACAGGCGTTTTCGCGACGCAGGGCTCACGGTCCGGAGCGTGCGCAACGTCACCGACGTTGATGACGACATCCTGCGGGTCGCTCGTGAGCGTGGCGTCGACTTCCGCGAGCTGGCGAACGAGCAGGTGAGCTTGTTCGACCACGACATGACGGAGATCGGTCTCCTTCCGCCCGACGTCGAGCCGCGGGCGACCGAGCACGTCGAGGAGATGGTGGGCTGGATCACGCGCCTCGTCGATGGCGGCTATGCGTATGCGGTTGGTCGCTGGGTCTTCTTCGATTCGGGCGTGTACCCCGACTACGGACGGCTGAGCCGCCTCGACAACGCCACGATGATCGAGCTCAGCCGCGAGCGCGGCGCCGATCCGGACGACCCGCGCAAGCGACACCCACTGGATTTCGTGCTGTGGCAGGCGTCGGCCTCGGGGGAGCCGAGCTGGCCGAGCCCATGGGGTGAGGGCCGCCCCGGCTGGCACATCGAGTGCACGGTGATGTCAACCGGTGCGCTCGGTCACCCCGTCGACATCCACGGTGGAGGCAACGATCTGATCTATCCGCATCACGAGTCCGAGATCGCACAGGCCGAGGCCGGAGGGGTCGCACCGTATGTGCGGCAATGGACGCATGTGGCGATGGTCAACCTCGACGGCGTGAAGATGAGCAAGTCGCTCGGCAACCTGATCTTCGTCCGCGACCTCGTCAAGCGTGTGCCCGGCGCCGCGGTGCGCCTGCTCCTCGCGGCACATCACTACCGGGTGTCGTGGTCCTACGAGGACGCCGAGCTGGACGTGGCCATGGAGCGCCACCGTCGTTACCTTGCGGGCGTGCAGGGAGGCGGCACCATCAGTCACGAGGCAGCCGTACGCCACGAGCAGCGATTCTTCGAGCGCCTCGACGACGACCTCGACACGCCCGGAGCACTCGAGGTGCTCGATGCCATCGCGAAGGAGCTCTTCAGCGGCGCGAGTGATGCCGGACCTGGTACCGAGGGTCAGCAGCTGCTCGGCAGGTTGCTTGGCGTGCTCGGCGCAGAGCCTGACGCCGGCGCGGCTTGAGCGGTTAGCGACCCCAGGGCGCGCGGTCGCCGCGTGCCCGGAAGCGAAGCACCGCCGAGGAGATGTTCTCCTCGAGGAACTTGTAGAAGAGCTGCCGCTGCGACACGTCGATCGCGGCCTCAACCTCCTGGCCCTCCCGCCGGCGTGCGATCCAGGGAGGAACCCCGTCGGCGACCATCTCGGTACCGACGCGGACGTGCACGAGCGCATCGTTGTCCTCACTGACGTGCACGGTCACCTTGAGGACCAGACCCGTGTGCTCGACGATGCGCCAGCTCCGTTCCCAGCGAGCGTTGCGAGCCGGGTCATGAGCCAGACGGACGCTTTCGTCGACGATGACGCTCTCGCCGCTCCGAGCCGCTCGACCCAGCAGACGCCGGATGCTCTGATCGAGGTCGCGAGCGATCCAGTTGACGAGTGACGGGGCGCGGTCGCTCAGGTCAGGAAAGCCGTTCGGGTCCTTGGCGAGCTCGCCGATCGCCTGCACGGTGCCGGCGTGGCGGCGGCAGTAGGTGGTGCCCGAGAAGGAGATGCTGTGGGCTGGGCAGAACGCGGCCTGGCACTGGCGGCCGCGGCGGTCCTGATAGGCGCAGAGCTGCGCGTCGGTGCGGGTGCACCCACGCAGTGAGCACGGTCGAGCCACAACCGACACGGCAAGGCCGTTGCCGTTGCCGGTGTCCAGGTGGCTGGGTTCGTACATGGTGGTCATCGACGGCACTCCACGGGGACGATCCTACCCCGGGGTTTGCGCTCAGACTGGTGACGGAGCTGTTGCGACCTGTCGATCCAGTGCGACGGCCAGGCGGCGAATCGATGCCATCAACTCGGCGAACGCCGCGGGCGTCAGGGACTGCGCGCCATCGCTCAGCGCGTTCTCGGGGTCGGGATGAACCTCGATCATGAGCCCGTCCGCGCCGGCGGCGACACTGGCGCGAGCCATCGGAGGCACCAGCGGACGGTGGCCCGTCGCGTGTGATGGATCGACGATCACCGGCAGGTGCGACAGCGCCTTGACGACCGGCACCGCGCTCAGGTCGAGGGTGTTGCGGGTCGCGGCCTCGAAGGTGCGGATCCCGCGCTCGCAGAGCACGACGTTGGGATTGCCATGCGCGACCACGTACTCGGCGGCGAGCAGCCACTCCTCGATGGTGTTGCTCAGGCCGCGCTTGAGGAGCACCGGACGGTGCGCGGCACCCACTGCCTCGAGCAATGCGAAGTTCTGGGCGTTGCGGGTCCCGACCTGGAGCATGTCGGCGTACTCCGACACGAGGTCGACGTCCGCCGGCGTCAGCACCTCGGTCACCACCGGCAGACCGGTCAGCTCGCGTGCCTCGGCGAGGTGGCGCAGGCCGTCGAGCCCGAGCCCGCGAAACGAGTAGGGCGACGACCGCGGCTTGAACGCGCCGCCCCTGAACATGGTGGCCCCCGCGTCGGCGACGCTCCGCGCCGTGGCCAGCACCTGCTCCCGGCTCTCGACGGCACACGGGCCGGCGATCACAACCAGTGACCCATCCCCGAAGCGAACGCCGGAAACATCGACCACCGTGGGCTCAGGATGCCACTCCCGGGTCACCTGTTTGTACGGCTTGCTCACCGGGATGGCGTCGACGACGCCAGGGAGATCGCAGATGGCGTCGCGAATCGATCCCGGGTTGCTGCCGAGGACCCCGATCGCCAGCCGGTCGGCGCCGGGCAGCTCGATCGGTTCGAATCCTCGCTCACGCACGTGCTTGATCACATTCGCGACCTGCTCGGGGGTCGCCTGCACGTTCATGAGGATCAGCATCGCCTTGATCCTACGAGAAGCAGGCGTTCAGGCCCACGTCCAGCTGTTCAGGACTTCCTGCAGGCCGGCGGAGTCGGTGGTGAAATTGGCCGGCGCGGCGCTGAGCGCGATCTCATACGTGTTGCCTGCCTGGTTCACCACCATGTCCTCGTTCTCCTGCGTCGCCGCACCTGTGCCACTCATGTCGGTGATCAGCACACCGGAGACGCCGTCGATGTCGACCGGCTCGGCCGGGCTCACGTCAACCGCGCCGGCCGGAATGATGCTTGACAGGTACGGCGCGAGCTGATCGTCTGCAACCGGCTGCGGTGTCGTCTTCGCGAGCAGGACGCCGTGGTCCGGCGCGACGAGGATCATAAGGACGGTTCCGCCCCCGCTGCCGCTGGGCGTGGTGCTCTGATTTGTCGCCTGCGCCTGCCACCCCGCGGGGATGTCGGTGCGGAATCCGGATCCGGCGAATGGCGCCGCCTGCACGGCAGGGGTCGCGGACGTTGATGCCCCCGCGCTGGGAGTCACCGTCGCACCGGGTGCGCCACACGCGGTGAGCAGCAGGCTCGCGAGGCACGCGCACACGGTGAACGCGCGCGTGCAGACGGAGGGCAAGGTCACGTCACCGAGAATAGCCGAGCGATCCCGCCTGAGCAGGTATCGATGCGAGGACAATCCCACGCATGGCAACGCGCTCTGCCCTCCGCGTCGCACGACTGGGTCCGGCACACACCGGGCACCTCGCCGCGCTCATCGACCGAGACCCGGTGAACAACGTGTACCTGCGCAGCGAGCTGCGCCTCGGATTCGACGCCGGCGACTGGTGGGGAGCATTCGCGGAGGACGAGCTCACGTCGGTGGTCCTCGGGTGGTCCCTGGTCGTACCCTACATCCCCGATCGCGAGGCCGCAACACCACTCGCGCACGCGCTCGCCGCCAGCGCGCAGCCGCGCATGATCGTCGGGCACAAGACGTCGGTCATGGCCCTGCACAACGCCTTTCGACCGCCCCGTCCGGCACGCGAGCTGCGCGATCCGCAGCCGCTGATGATTCTCGATCGTGGTGACCTTCAGGGCACGCCATCGCCGGAGGTGCGCCTCTCGACGAGGGACGACCTCGAAGCATTGATCGTCGCGGCGGCGCGGATGCACCGCGAGGAGATGGGCATCGACCCGCTTGCGGTCGATGCGCCGGCGTGGCGGATGCGCATGCTCAGCCTCATCGAGCGGCGCTGGAGCTGGCTCTGGATGCGCGACCGCGAGGTGCTGTTCAAGGCCGAGCTCTCTGCATGGACACCCGACGTCGTCCAGATTCAGGGCGTGTACACGGCGCCGCAATATCGGGGCCAGGGCATCGCGCGCGCCGGCCTCGCCGCCGTCTGCACCAGCATCTTCAGGGAAGTCCCGCGCTGCAGCCTCTACGTCAACCAGTACAACGTGATCGCGCAGCGCGTCTACGAGCGGCTCGGCTTCGAGCAGACGGACGTGTTCGCCACAGTGATGTACTAGGCGCGGACCACCATGATCGAAACGAGCGCAGAGGTCACCCTCCCAGTCACGCCCGAAGAAGCTTTCGCCGTCGTGGCCGACATCGAACACGCCGACTGGCTCCCCGCCATCCGGCGGCTCCGTCATATCAGCGGGCCATCAGGTGGGGTGGGAGCGCGCTACGAGGTGGAGGCCGGGCTGGTGGGCCGCCACCTGCGCGGCGTCCTGGTCTGCACCGAGCTGACGCCGCCGAAACACATGGTGCTGACCCTCGAGGAAGGTTTGGATCTGACCCTCGACGTCAACATTCGCAAGGTGGTTGGCGGATGCACCGTGGTGATGTCGGCGCGGTACACGGTGACCGGCCGCCCCTTCGCAGGCGCGGTGGAACTGGCCTCGCAGGCCCCCGCACGCAGGGAGACGGCTCGCGCAGTCGAGCAGCTTGCCGCGCGTTTCGGGCGCAAGGACGGTGGCGCCAAGAGCGTGGCCAGATGACCAGGAGCGAGCTGGCGGATCGCGAGATCCTCGACGCCAAAGTGCGGTCGCTGCCGCCGCTCAGCGAAGACGCCGCTGCGCGGCTGCTCGTGGAAGTGCGTGCCCGCGGCAGGGGTCCCGCACTCGACGAGCTCGTCGAGCATCAGCTCGCGGCGATCCTCGCTCTTGCCGAGGCCCGGGGCGGCAAGGGTGTCGAGGTGGGCGATCTGACGCAGGAGGGGACGATCGCGGGAGTGGTCGCCGTCCTCGAGTACGCCGGACAGGGCGGTCCTGCCTCGGGCCTGGACCGGTTCGTGAGCCGGCTCGTCGCCTTGCACATGGACGACACCATCGAGCTCGCCGCCATCGAGCGGGCGAGTGACGAGGCCTTCGTCCGCGACACCGAGATCTACGAGGCTGCGGAGATCCGGGCAAGGCACGAGCTCGGCCGGACCCCCACCGTTCTCGAGCTGGCCGCGGAGCTTGGCTGGCCGGAGGAACGGGTCGCGATCGTGGGCGCGATGCTCAACGACGCGCGGGCACGCTACGACAGCGAGATCGTCGAGTACCTCGACGACGTCGACGAGGACTAGGTCGGGCCGCTCCCGAGCCTTCCGCGGTCAGGAGGTGAGGCCGAAGTCGACGTCCTTGGTCTCGACGGTGCCGGCCGTCCGCCCCGGCGCCGTCTGCTGACCCCAGTACAGGTTGGTGTGGGCGATCACCAGCTCGGGCGATGGCGCTCCCCATTCGGTCTGGTCCTCGGTTGTGTGGGCATCGCTGACCAGGGTCGCGTCGTACCCCCGCACGAAGGCCCCGTGGAGCGTCGAGCGAATGCACGCGTCGGTCTGCGCCCCGACCACGACGAGCCGCCCCACCTCCAGGCCAGCCAGGACCGTCTCCAGAGAGGTGTCTTCGAAGGAATCGAAGTAGTTCTTGTGAATGAGTGGCTCGGCTTGCTCCGGGCTCAGCTCGGGGACGATCTGCCATTCGTCGCTCCCCCTCGCCAGATACTCGTCGGAGTGCTGCACCCACACGACTGGCACCTCCTCCCGGCGTGCTTTCTCGACGAGACTGCCGACGTTGGCGACGACCTCGTTCCGGCGCGGCGTCCCGCCGACGACGCCGTTCTGCACGTCGATGACGAGAAGGGCGGTGTTCGGACGGTTTTCGAGTGTGCTCATGATTTCCCCTTGGTGACGCCGGTCTACTCTGACTCATCGGCGCAGGTCGTCGCCGCGCCAGTCGAGGTCGTGGAGTCCCTCGCCGGTGCCGCGCCTGATGGCGCTCTGCCCGAAGCGTTCACGCAACCGGTCGAGAGTGTGATCGATGCGGTCGTTCGCCGGTCGGTCGAAGAGGTCGAGCTGGGGAGCCTCGGCGAGCCCGCTCACTCCGACTCCGAGTAAGCGCACGGCGGCCCCCGTCCATGCCGCCTCGAGCAGCGCGAGCGCGGCATCGCGAACTGTGGTGTCCGTCGCCGTCGATGATGCGAGGGTTTCCTGACGCGTGATCGTGGTGAAGTCCGAGTAGCGGAGCTTCAGGGTCACCGTGCGTGCGGTCCACCCGCCGGTCCGGAGACGCGCTCCGACATCGTTTGCCAGCTCAGCGACTCGTGCATGCAATGCGTCGCGCTTTGCGACGTCGCGAGCGAAGGTCTCCTCACGCGACACGCTCCGGGGAGCGCCAGGCACGGTGACGGGGGCTGTGTCGACGCCTCGCGCTCGTTCCCACAAGGATGTCCCGGACGCGCGACCGACGCGGCGTTGCACGGTGTCCAGGGGCAGCGCCGCGAGCTGCCCGAGCGTCGAGATTCCCAATCCGCTCAATGCGCGCTCAGCGGCCGGTCCCAGCCCGGGGAGCCGGCGCAGCGGTAACGGGGCCAGGAATGCAGCTTCGTCACCGGATTCGACAACGACGAAGCCGCGAGGCTTGCGCAGGTCGGAGGCGATCTTGGCCACGGTCTTGCAGGTGGCGACGCCGAACGACGCGTGCAGTCCACTCGCGGCGAGGATTCGCTCGCGGATCTCCTCGGCGATGTGCTGCGACGTGCCGAACCGGCGCAAGGATCCGGTGACATCAAGAAAAGCCTCATCGAGCGAGAGCGGCTCGATGATTGGCGTGTAGTCGCGAGCGATGTCGAACACGGTCTTCGACGCTTCGCGATATGCGCGGAAGTCGACCGGGACGAGGATCGCCTTTGGGCACAGCCGCAGTGCCGTGCGCAGTGGCATCGCTGAATGGACTCCGAAAGCGCGGGCCTCATAGGAAGCGGCGCTGACCACTCCGCGGTTCAGCTGCGCGCTGCCATCACCCGACGGTGCCCCGCCGACGATCACCGGAAGACCGCGCAATTCCGGCCGGCGCAGCTGCTCGACCGATGCGTAGAAGGCGTCGAGGTCGAGGTGAATGATCGCTCGGGACGTCACGTCCGCACCGCGAACAGAGCCACGTCAGCTGCTCTTGTGCTGCCCCCACTCATCGATATCCGCCTCACGCACGTAGCCTGCGCGAATCATCAGCTCCATATACGGAACTGCCAGATGCGGTGCGGCGCGACGCAACACCCAAGGCGGTGGATTGTCCTTGTTCTTGTTGACGCTCTGATAGAAGTAGATCTGATTCAGATCGCACAGAAGGGCAAGCCGGTGCAAGGAAATCCCCCTCTCCGCGCACCGTTCTTTGATGTACTCCTTGAACTCCACGCTTATTCAAAGTATAGGCACATGTTCCG